>Ga0105045_10000437_pt1 | contig 29779 bp, 28 predicted proteins | sample MAT02_FD_78089 | JGI IMG/M metagenome (GOLD analysis project Ga0105045, IMG submission 78089) | Freshwater microbial communities from Lake Fryxell liftoff mats and glacier meltwater in Antarctica - MAT-02 (megahit assembly) | ecosystem: Environmental > Aquatic > Freshwater > Ice > Liftoff... | reverse complement strand
TTCAACAACTTTTAAAAGTCATAAACCTTTACCAGCCTTAAGTTGTAGTACTATATTCTTATTTTTTCTTAGCTCTTTTTTTTCGGTTAAAATACTTTTTTTCATAAGGGGATCGGTAGAACCTATAAAACAAAAGATGGACTTTGTGGGTCAGGATTACATTCGTCTTTCCAGATACTTGCAAGCTCAACAAAAAATTCCTCTCCATCATCCATAGCCGTATCTAAAATTAAAAGTGCGGCGAAACCTATCGCTGCACTTTTTCTACCTAATTTTTGAACGGCTTCAAATGCTGGTAATATAACAGATGCATATTTTTCACCATGTAAAGCTATATTTCTTTCTGTATATTTTCTTGTGGCAAGCGTGAATTTATTTCTATTTTCTTCTGTTTCTATCCATGCTTTATGTTGTTTCGCTATCGCTGAAAATAATGGAGCTTTTGGAAGTCCTTTAAGACTCATTAAATCAGTTACATGCCAATAAGAAATCAAAAGGGTTAATAATATCCAGACAAATATCAAGAAAAATTTTACATATTGTCAATATCCAATATTATACACAATTTTCGGGATATACACTTAGCTGTGTACCTAATTACAGGCTTTTGCGTCTATAATTCTACATAAAGATAAGAATTTTTATGCTGGGCGGATATTGTGAACTGAAAAAAACTTCAGCTTTCCAGATGGATTCAGATCATAATCAGCAGCATTTTGGGGATTTGCTAGGGATATTTGAACCACAAGCTAGGTAATCGCATCTGTATGAGAAGCTTGCAAAGCGTTCCATTAATAGTTACACTTTTTAAAACATTCTCATTTTTGCTTGGCGGTGGCTACCCTACAAGGTAAACCTCCCGAAGCGAGTAAGCATTGCCAAAGTACCCACACCGTCTTACTTATAAGACTAACTGTGGTAGTACTCTGGCTCTGGCAATAACAAAAAACAAGAGAGAGTTTTCTGAGTGGCGAATTTCGTTTCTTAGAATCTCAGTAAGAAAATTGCTTTGTAAACTAACTCATCGAGGAGGAGCGTAGTCGATGGGACTACCCTGGTACCGAGTACATACAGTCGTTCTGAATGATCCAGGACGGCTGATTTCTGTACACCTAATGCATACAGCCTTAGTAGCAGGCTGGGCTGGTTCGATGGCACTCTACGAACTGGCTGTTTTTGACCCTAGCGATCCAATTCTCAACCCGATGTGGCGACAAGGGATGTTCGTGCTGCCCTTCATGTCACGTTTGGGCGTCACTCAATCTTGGGGTGGTTGGAATGTTACTGGTGGCCCAGCAACTGATCCTGGCTTCTGGTCATTTGAAGGCGTTGCTGCGGCTCACATCGTTCTTTCCGGTCTTTTGTTCCTAGCTGCCGTTTGGCACTGGGTTTACTGGGATTTGGAACTCTTTAGAGATCCCCGCACTGGTGAACCTGCCCTAGACTTGCCAAAAATGTTTGGCATTCACCTGTTCTTATCTGGTCTACTTTGTTTTGGCTTTGGTGCTTTTCATGTCACCGGACTCTTTGGGCCGGGGATATGGGTTTCTGATGCTTATGGTATAACTGGGGCTGCCCAGGCAGTAGCACCAGAATGGGGCCCAGATGGTTTTAACCCATATAACCCTGGTGGTATTGCGGCTCACCACATTGCGGCTGGTGTTGTTGGTATTATTGCAGGCTTATTCCACCTCACAGTTAGACCCCCCGAACGGCTCTACAAAGCCTTACGCATGGGGAACATTGAAACAGTACTTTCTAGCAGTATTGCAGCAGTTTTCTTTGCTGCTTTTGTTGTTGCAGGTACTATGTGGTACGGTAACGCCGCCACTCCCATCGAATTGTTTGGGCCAACCCGTTATCAATGGGATCAAGGCTACTTCCGTCAAGAAATTCAGCAGCGTGTCCAAACTAGCGTTGCTCAAGGTGCAAGCCTTGACCAAGCTTGGTCGCAGATTCCCGAAAAGCTGGCTTTCTATGATTACGTCGGTAATAGCCCCGCTAAAGGCGGTCTATTCCGTACAGGGCCGATGGTTAAGGGTGATGGTATTGCTCAGTCTTGGCAAGGTCACGCCGTATTCAAAGATTCTGAAGGACGGGAATTGACCGTGCGTCGTCTCCCGAACTTCTTTGAAACCTTTCCAGTGATTTTGAGCGATGCAGATGGAATTATCCGCGCTGACATTCCGTTCCGTCGAGCAGAATCTAAGTATAGCTTCGAGCAAACTGGTGTCACCGTTAGTTTTTACGGTGGCAATCTGAATGGTAAAACCTTTACAGAACCAGCTGATGTGAAGAAGTATGCCCGGAAAGCTCAAGGTGGTGAAATCTTTGAATTTGACCGAGAAACCTTGAACTCTGATGGTGTATTCCGCACCAGTCCTAGAGGTTGGTTTACCTTTGGACATGCAGTATTTGCTCTCCTGTTCTTCTTTGGTCATCTCTGGCATGGCTCTCGGACAATCTACCGAGACGTATTTGCTGGTGTTGATGCGGATCTAGAAGAGCAAGTTGAGTGGGGTCTGTTCCAGAAAGTGGGTGACAAGTCAACCCGCCGGAAGGAAGCCCTCTAATTTCAGTCCTGAGTTATGAGTGCTGAGTTCCGAGTTAAAGCTCTAACTCAGCACTCAAGCCACTCAGCAGTAAAAACTTTAATTACTGGCTCTATAGGCAGGAAATCGTAATATGGAAAGCGTTGCGTACATCTTGATTTTTACTCTGTGTATAGGTACTATTTTCTTTGCGATCGCATTTCGTGAACCCCCTCGGTTTGAGAAACCAAAAGATAAGTAGATCCTATATACCAGACCTTTAAGCGGATTTGATGTTAGTATCCGTTGCTACCATACATAGTAGCAACGGATATTATTGTGTCTGTCGTTTGTTTGTTTTAACTACAAAGTAAATAACCAATCATTTTTAATATTGTGATATAATTTCCAATCTTGGGAGTAGATATGTGTTAATACTAGCTTTTCTGCGCTAGGATGAAAATGGATGTTAGTGTAAGCTGCCATAAAACTGTTTGCATAACACATCGCGCTTGTCGCACAACCTTTACGGAGACTAGAACCAGGAACAAATCAGCATGGTCAATCAGAATTTAACCGCTACAGAAATTGGATTCACTCACGAAGATTTCGCTGCTCTACTTGACAAATACGACTATCATTTTAGCCCTGGTGATGTTGTCCCAGGAACAGTTTTCAGTATAGAGCCGCGCGGCGCTCTGATTGACATTGGTGCTAAAACCGCAGCATATATTCCTATACAAGAAATGTCTATAAACCGGGTAGATAGCCCGGAAGAAGTCTTACAGTCAAACGAAACGCGGGAATTTTTCATCCTTACCGATGAAAACGAAGATGGTCAATTAACCCTTTCCATTCGCCGTATTGAATATATGCGGGCTTGGGAGCGCGTGCGACAGCTGCAAGCAGAAGATGCTACTGTCCGTTCTGGCGTATTTGCAACCAATCGCGGTGGAGCATTGGTACGCATTGAGGGATTACGCGGCTTTATCCCCGGTTCCCATATTAGTACCCGCAAACCTAAAGAAGAATTGGTAGGCGAAGATTTACCATTAAAATTCCTAGAGGTTGACGAAGAACGTAACCGCTTAGTTCTATCTCACCGTCGGGCGCTGGTTGAACGCAAGATGAACCGCCTAGAAGTCGGCGAAGTAGTAATTGGTACAGTTCGTGGGATCAAACCTTACGGTGCTTTCATCGACATTGGCGGCGTCAGTGGTCTACTGCACATTTCTGAAATTTCCCACGAACATATTGATACACCTCATAGCGTGTTCAATGTCAATGATGAAGTAAAAGTTATGATCATTGACTTGGATGCAGAAAGGGGTCGGATTTCTCTATCTACCAAGCAGCTAGAACCCGAACCTGGCGACATGATTAAAAACCGGGATTTGGTCTACGATAAGGCAGAAGAAATGGCTGCTAAGTATCGTGAACAGCTGTTAGCCAAGCAACAAGGTGCTACTGCGGCGGCGGCTGCACCTGCGGAAGTTGTATCAGAAGAAGATATTCCACCAGCAGCGGAACTTGACGAAGAGATTCCACCAGCAGCAGAACTTGAGGAAGTAATTCCACCAGCAGCGGAACTTGACGAAGAGATTCCAGCAGCAGCAGAAATTGAGGAAGTAATTCCACCAGCAGCAGAACTTGAGGAAGTAATTCCAGTAGTTGCGGAAACTGAAGAAGAGATTCCACCAGCCACGGAAACTGAAGAAGTAATTCCAGTAGTTGCGGAAACTGAAGAAGAGATTCCACCAGCCACGGAAACTGAAGAAGAGATTCCACCAGCCACGGAAACTGAACAAGAAATTCCAGCAGCTATTGAAGAATAATACATTTATAGTTTTACTTGTTTTTAAGTAAGAGTATTAAATCATTATATAAAGAGGGTTTTCCCCTCTTTTTTTATGTGGAGAATTGGGAACAGTTAGGAGTTAAGCATAAAAACTCATAACTCTTCACTTTAACTAAATAAATGGAATGAAATATTATGGTAGCTATTAAATGTAGAAACATCACTTTTGATAATATTCAAGCAATTTTGTTTGATAAAAACGGTACTCTAGAAGATTCAGAAACGTATTTGCGATCGCTCGCACAAAGAGCAGCCAGGTTGATAGATGCTCAAGTTCCCGGTATTGGGGAACCGCTATTAATGGCATTTGGAATCAATGGGAATATTCTAGATTTGGCGGGTTTGATATCGGTAGCAAGTCGCCGTGAAACAGAAGTTGCGGCTGCGGCATATATTGCCGAAACAGGAAGAGGATGGTTTGAATCCTTAAAAATAGCCCGTCAAGCTTTGGATGAAGCGGAAAAATACATTGAAAAAACTCCTTCACCCCTGTTTGTCGGTAGCTTAGACTTGTTGAAATACCTACAGGAAGGGGGCTTGAAACTTGGTATCCTCTCGGCTGCAACAACTGAAGAAGTACATAACTTTGTAGAGAATCACCAATTAAGTGATTATATTCTGTTGGAAATGGGAGTAGATGAGGGGCCAAGTAAACCAGATCCAGTGCTATTTTTGCAAGCTTGCCAAGCTTTGGGAGTCGAACCAGGCGTTACATTGATGGTGGGTGATTCCGTTGGTGATATGCAAATGGCGCGTGATGCTAAAGCCGCAGGTTGTATTGGTATCACTTGGGTGGGTAAGTCGGATAACGTCCGAGGTGCAGATGTGGTGATTAATAAACTTGATGAAATCCAGATTTTAGAAAATTAGTTTATCTTTAGCGAGGCTAAATAAGCTGTTGAGATGATCTTAGGTAAAAGCGATGTATGACGATAAGCATTGATGCTCATAAGGGCTGTGTTTCTGATACAGCAGCATCTTACTCGCGATCGCCTGACGCAACTTGACAGCAGTTACTACAATACCTACAAGGTAGGAAACCCTTGCCAAGAGCGGAGTTTCACCGCTACGTGCCTACGTACTTTCCCGTAATAGTTTGTTAAAATTTACTTTATCTATTCCTTTAGATAGATATAAAATATTTCTCAGAGGACTTATTATTTTATTGAGGCTTGTTAAAGAGCAATTCTCAATGGAAAAATTCAGAAGTCAGAATTCAGGAGTCAAAATCAATTAGTGGGGAATTAAAACCCGTCTATTTGTAGTTGACCATTAAATCTTCTCCTTTGGAGACGCTACGCGAGCAATTTAGTCGCCGCCTTAAACCATTTATTCATCCGCTCGTAGGGTAGCTACCCCAGTTGTACAGAATTAAATTCTAGATTGACAACTTTAACTCCTGAATTCTTGTCTGATAAGTGAAATACGCTGAGAAATAATTTCACAGCCAGAAATTGATTGTTTTATCCTATTTCTGTCTGCCTTAGCAGAGCGTATTGAACATATTTAATAACTGCTAAAAATCCCAAAACCCCAAACAGGCTGCTGGGTAAAGTTCCTTTGCGTACAAGTATCTTAGGAATTTTAAGTCGCAGCTCATGTCCAGAAATTATCACGTCTTTGCGGAGTCGAAAAATATGAAAATTCTAACTGGTCTCATTTCCAGCTTGACACTACTGAGTTTAAATGTTGTCGGTTTATCTCAGGTACAGGCTCAAACACCACAAGGATTTACTTTTCAAAAAGTTCCAGTAACTCTTTTCGGAAATGGTTGTCCAAAGGGAACAGCAGAGGGAATTTTGAATGGAGATACTCTTTCTGTAACATTTTCTGATTTTGAAGCTAAAGCTTTATCTCCTAAGGTTGTATCAGCATCCTGCAATCTGCGGATCGGCCTTAATGTACCTTCTGGATTGAATGTTCAGCCGATTAACGTCCAGTATCTTGGCTTTGCAGATGTGCCTAGAGGAGGCAGTGCTAATCTGAACGTTAGAATACTATTTCAAGGTCAAATAGTTCCAACTAACAATAATCCAAACGCAACGTTTAACACTGGCTTCTCAAATGTTTGGGACAAAAATGTAGGTATTACATTAGGTACAATAAATGCATGTAAGAACCCAGTGAGTTCGATTTTTGGTATCAATACAAATCTGACAGCAAGAGCTACAAATGTAGCTCAAAATCAAGAAACCCAAATCCGAATTGATACAATCGACACAACAATCGGGCCTGTATTATTCCAAATCAAGTTTGCTTTTAATCCTTGCTAGGTTTTTAAATGCATAATCTGCATTTAATTTTTCACAAAAGCTGATGCCTCTAAGAGGATGTTTTAAAAGTCCCAGAAGGTATATTTTTACCATTCTGGCTCAGGTCAAGTGCGACGAAAAAAATACGATTTCAGCCATATACTGAGATGCTTCACCGTGCTTTATCATGAGAGCAAAATACTGTTTTAAAACATCCTCTTAAGTTGCTTTACCAAACTTATCCAAAGATTTCTTTCAATCGCTCTGAAGAAATCTTTGGCTATCTGTTGTTAAAAATAGTATTGGCAATAAAATGGCAATTCTTAAATAAATGAAATACGCTGATAATATAATTTCAGAGCCAGAAATCGATTATTGTATCCTATTTCTCTCTGCTTTAACCAAAGCGTATTACAGACAATTAAGAACTGCTATAAGTCCCCAAACACCAAAGAGGCTGGTGTTAAAATTTTTTTGTGTAGAAGGAAGAGTCTTAGGGAATTTTAAATTGCAGCTAATTTGTACAGGAAATTAAACGTTTTTGCGGAGTCTAACAATATGAAAATTTTAACTGGCATTATTTCCAGCTTGACCCTACTCAGTTTAAATGTTGTGGGTTTATCTCAGGTACAGGCTCAAACACAAGGATTTGAGTTTCAAAATGTTCCAGTAAGTTTTACGGGAAGTGGTTGCCCACCGGGAAAAATACAGGGAGTTTTAAATGGAGATACTCTTTCAATAACATTTTCTGCGTTTGAAGCTAGAGCTTCACGTCCTCAGACTGTATCAGCATCCTGCAATCTGCGGATCGGTCTGAATATACCTTCTGGATTTAACGTTCAGCCGATTAACGTCAAATATCTTGGTTTTGCAGATGTGCCTAGAAGAGGCAATGCTGCCCTGAACGTGAAAATACTCTTTCAAGGTAGAGAAGTTCCAACTACCGATGATCCAAACCAAACGTTTCCGCCTGGCTTCTCAGATACTTGGAGCAAAGATGTAGGTATTGTATTAAACACAATAAATGCATGTAATAACCCAGTGAGTTCGGTTTTTGGTATCAATTCAACTCTGATATCAAGAGGTACAAATATACCTATAGGCCAAGAAACCCAACTCCGAATTGATACAATCGACACAACAATCGGTGAGGTATTGTTCCAAGTCAAGTTTGATTTTAATCCTTGTTAGGTTTTTTAAATGCATAGTTAGTTTTGCATTTAATTTTTCCTAAAAGCTACTTCCTATAAAGCTGTTTTACCAACTATATCGAAAGATTTCTTCAATCGCTCTCAATAAATCTTTGAATCTCTGTCTTGATAAATAGTTAAGTAAAGTCAAAGTAGCTGAAAATCTAACGAAATCACAGTTTGTAAAACGTCAGCCTTTGCATAGATAAAATATACTTTTCTGTGATTTTGAATTTTCTCAAGGCTTATTATAAGGGCGATTCTGAATTGAAGCAGAATTCAGAAGTAAGAATTCAGGAGTGAGAATCAATTACTGGGGGGTTGAGTCCCGTTATTTTATTGTTGACCACTAAATCGAAGGCGAGTGCGTCTCCAAAAGAGAAGATTTAATGGGGTCTTAAATCCATTTTTTCATCACCTGTAGACTCGCTAGGCTGCGCTATACCCCAGTTGTATAGAATTAAATTTTGAATTCTAAATCCTGACTCCTGAATTATTTTCTGATAAGTGAAATACGTTGATAAATAATTTCTGACTCAGAAATTGATTGTTTTATCCTATTTCTGTCTCCCTTAAGCAGAGAGTATGCAGACAATTAAGAACTGCTATAAATCCTCAAACCTGGAAAAGGCTACTAGGTAAACTTTATTTTTGTAGAAGTATTTTAGGAATTTGATATTGCAGCTAATATCCACAGGAAATTACACATTTTTGCGGAGTTATTAGATGAAAATTTTAACTGGTCTAATTTCCAGTTTGACGCTACTGAGTTTAAATGTTGTGGGTTTATCTCAGGTACAGGCTCAAACACCAACAGGATTTACGTTTCAAAAAGTTGCTGGAACTTTTTTCGGAAATGGTTGCCCAAAAGGAACAGCACAGCTAGTTTTGAATGGAGATACTGCTTCAGTAACATTTTCTCAGTTTGAAGCTTTAGCTTCACCTCCTAAGGTTGTATCAGCATCCTGCAATCTGCGGTTCGGTATTGATATACCTTCTGGATTTAACGTTCAGCCGATTAGCGTCAGGTATCTTGGCTTTGCAGATGTGCCTACAGGAGGCAGTGCTGATTTGAGGGTTGAAATATCATTTCAAGGTGCAAGTGTTGCAACTATCAATAATCCAAACCAAACGTTTCCGGCTGGCTTTTCAGATACTTGGAACAAAAATATAGACGTTATAGCAAACACAATAAATGCATGTAGTAGACCAGTCAGTTCGATTTTCGGTATCAATTCAACTCTGACTGCAAGAGCTAGAGGTATACCAGCAAATCAAGAAACCCAAATCCGAATTAATACAATTGACACAACAATCAAGGATGTATTGTTCCAAATAAAGTTTGATTTTAATCCTTGTTAGGTTTTTTAATGCATAGTCAGTTTTGCATTTAATTTTTTACAAGACCTGCTGTTTGTAAAGCTGCTTTACCAACTTATCGAAATATTTCTTCTAATTGCTCTGAAGAAATCTTCTACTCCTGTTTTGATAAATAGTTAAGTCAAGCCAAAGTAGCTGATATATCTAACGAAATCACAATTTGCAAAAAATATGTCTTTGGATAGGTAAAATATATTTCTCTTTGATGGTTTGATGGTATAATATTTGTAAAGCTTCTTGTGAGGGCAATTCTTAATTAAAGAAGAATTCAGAAGTAAGAATTCAGGAGTCAGAATCAATTAGTGGGGAGTTCAGTTCCACCATGTTATTGTTGAACACTAAATCGAACGCAGGTGCGTCTCCAAAGAAGAAGATTTAGTTAGGGTCTTAAACTCACTTATTCATTCGCTGGTAGACTCGCTACCTCTGCGTTATCTGATTTTTCGTGCAGAATTCAATTCTGAATTCTAAGTCCTGACTCCTGAATTATTTTCTGATAAGTGAAATACACTGGTAAACAATTTTTAAGTCAGAAATTGATTTTTTTATCATGTTTCTGTCTTTTTTAACCAGAGCGCATTCCATACATTTAATGATTGGTAGACATGCCCAAAACTCAAAGAGTTTGCCAGGTAAAGTTTTTCTGTCTAGAAGTATATTAGGAGATTGACATTCTATGTAATATTCATAGGAGATTACAGATTTTCGCGTAGTTATTAGATGAAAGTTTTAACTGGTATGATTTCCAGTTTGACGCTACTGAGTTTAAATCTTGTGGGTTTATCTCAGGTACAGGCTCAAACACCAGGATTTGAGCTTCAAGAAGTTCCAGTAACTCTTTTCGGAAATGGTTGCCCAAACGGAACAGCAAAGGGAATTTTGGATGCAGATACTCTTTCGATAACACTTTCTGAGTTTGAAGCTAAAGCTTCACCTCCTAAGGTTGTATCAGCATCCTGTAATCTGCGGATCGGTCTGAATGTACCCTCTGGATTTAATGTTCAGCCGATTCAAGTCAAGTATCTTGGCTTTGCAGATGTGCCTACAGGAGGCAGTGCTGACCTGAACTTGAAAATACTCTTTCAAGGTCAAGAACTTCAAACTATCGATGATCCAAACGCAACGTTTGCGCCTGGTTTCTCAGCTACTTGGAGTAAAGATGTACGTATTGTATTAGGCACAATAAATGTATGTAAAAACCCAGTAAGTTCGATTTTTGGTATCAATACAAATCTGACGGCAAGAGCTAGAGATATACCTGCAAATCAAGAAACCAAAATCCGACTTGATAAAATCGATACAGCAATCGGGCCTGTATTGTTTCAAATAAAGTTCGCTTTTAATCCTTGTTAGGTTTTGTAAATGCATATTCAGTTTTGCATTTAATTTACCCCACAAGCTGAACTATTAAAAGCTGCTTTACCAAGTTATCAAAAGATTTCTTCCAATCGCTCTGAAGAAGTTTTTGACTCTATGTCTTGAGACATAGTATTGACAACAAACCTGATAAGCTTCCCTTATTTGAGATGAAAGATATGAAAGTTTTAACTGCTCTTATTTCCAGTTTGACGCTACTGAGTTTAAATGTTGTGGGTTTATCTGAGGCACAGGCTCAAACACAAGCATTTCAGTTTGAAAGTGTTCCAGTAACTGTTTTCGGAAATGGCTGCCCCTCGGGAAATGCCGTAGTAAGTTTGGTAGGAAATACTCTGTCTGTAACTTTCCCTCGATTTCAGGCTACAGCTGTATCTCCTAAGGTTGTATCAGAATCTTGCAATCTCAGAATTGGGCTTAATGTGCCTAAAGGTTATAAAGTTCAGCCCATTAACCTGAGGTATTCTGGTTTTACAAATGTGCCTCAGGGGGGTACTGCTGCCCTAAGTGTTAGACCAGTGTTTCAAGGGAAAGTAATTCCATCTACGAATGATCTAAACGCAAACTTCCCCTCTGGCTTTTCAGGTGGATGGCTAAAAGATGTAGCTATTACAGGAGATACAGTAGACGCGTGTGCTAACCCAGTGAATTCGGTTTTCGGCATCAACACAACTTTGATAGCGCGTGCTACAAATGTAGCTGCGGGGCAGCGAACTCAAATTGGATTCAATGGGATTTATAGAATTAGGTTTAATTTGACTCCTTGTTAGTAGGGGCAGATATAGCTGTGCGATGTAGAAAGTCGAAGTTTAGAGGATTAAATTAATCCTCACAAAAAATCAGTGAAAAGCCAGCACACCAGCCTCAGTATGATACTAGGCTGGTGCTTTTGTATATCTTTATCTTTGTGCAATCTATCTCTGATTACACTGGCTACTGGTGGATTTAGCAAATATTCTGGCAACGTTTTTCTGCTGCGACCTAAAGCAGCAAGCATAAATACTTCTACATTGCTAACTAAATTGAATAAGACAAAGGGAAGGACTTGGCATCCTTTGGCTTCACATACACTCGCTGTTTTGGTTCTAACTCTAATTGGTTGAAGCGATCGCGTGTTAAGTGCGCCATCACCACTTGCCCATCATCGAAAGTTAATTCCACCTGAATTTCCCAACCCAAATGTATCAAACGGCTCACAGTCGCAGCCGTAGTAGAACCGTTAGCAACCTTTTCCAAAATCACATCTTGCGGACGCAAAAACACTTGTGGGTGTGGCGCATCAAATCCGCTACTTTGAAAAATCTTGGAGTTGCTGGGTAACACATTCACCGGGCCAATGAAGCTCATCACAAATGCGGTGGCAGGATTATCGTAAATTTCGGCTGGTGTCCCCACCTGTTCCACACGCCCTTTATTCATCACCACAACCTCATCGGAGACTTCCATTGCTTCCTCTTGGTCGTGGGTGACGAAAACCGTGGTAACATGAACCTCATCATGGAGGCGGCGTAACCATGCCCGTAGGTCTTTGCGGACTTTAGCATCGAGTGCGCCAAAGGGTTCATCTAGCAGTAAGACTTCGGGTTCTACAGCCAGTGCCCTTGCTAATGCTACCCGTTGTCTTTGACCACCAGAAAGTTGTGATGGATAGCGATCGCCTAGTCCAGTCAATTGCACCAATTCGAGTAACTGTTCTACTCGCCCCTTAATTTTTTTTGGCTGTGCCTTCCGAATTTCTAAACCAAAGGCAATATTCTGCCTGACAGTCAGATGCTTAAATAGGGCATAGTGCTGAAACACAAAGCCAATATTGCGCTGTTGCACGCTTTGGTATGTAGCGTCTTTACCAGTAAGCAGGATTTTGCCGCTATCTGGCATTTCTAAACCTGAAATTAACCGTAGTAGGGTAGATTTACCTGATCCCGATGGGCCGAGCAACGCAACTAGCGAACCACTCTTAATTTCCAGGCTAACCTCATCAACTGCCTTGAAACTCCCGAATTGTTTGGAGACATTCTCAACTACTATGCCCACTGCTGTTGTACCTCTGCAACTAAATCTACAGATCCTTGCTAGGATTACTGTGTCTTACATATACCATACATAATTATTTATAGATGAACAAGATTTAGCCGCCGTAGCTGCCGCGATCGAGGAAGCTACAATCAGCAGCACCACATCAATCTAAGGAACCACAATCAGCAGCACCAGAATCTAGGGAACCACAATCAGGAGTCATGCTGGCACAATTGCAACCCAAATCGGCACAATCAAAACACTCAGTATTATTGCTGCTAATAAATGAGGATTTTTGAGCAACTTTACCAGATGCTTGTTGTCGTTGCTGCGTGTCTGCTTCGTCCTCTGTAGATTCTTCTGAGTTCTCGGTTTGCGTAGACGCGCAGCGACTTGCCGCAAGGCATCGCAAAATTTGGTTAGCTTGCTTCAAGCTTGAAATCTTTCACGGGAATTGACAAACGCTACTTTTAACCCCTAATTCGTATCGAAACATTAAGGAATATTGCATTTGTGCAGAAACCTGAAGGAAAAGCGTCAAATCACTAGAAAGACCGTGGTAGTATGCTCTCGGTAAATGTGAAGATTGGGAGAAAGACCTTTGACACTACGGGTTGCTGTTATTGGGTCAGGTCCTGCTGGTTCATCTGCCGCAGAAACACTGGCAGCCTCTGGGATTGAAACCTACCTGTTTGAGCGGAAGCTAGACAATGCAAAGCCTTGTGGGGGTGCAATTCCTCTATGTATGGTGAGTGAATTTGACTTACCACCAGAGATTATCGATCGCCGAGTACGGAAGATGAAAATGATTTCGCCTTCCAATCGTGAGGTTGATATAAATCTGATAAATGAAGATGAATATATAGGAATGTGCCGCCGGGAAGTGCTAGATGGCTTTTTGCGCGATCGCGCGGCAAAAGTCGGCGCAAATTTAATTAATGCCACTGTTCATAAACTTGATATACCAGGAAACAATACCGATCCCTATACCATCCATTACATTGACCATACAGATGGGATATCACAGGGTATTGCCAAAACTCTGAAGGTGGATCTAATTATTGGGGCGGATGGGGCTAATTCTCGCGTTGCTAAAGAAATGGACGCTGGGGATTACAATTATGCGATCGCCTTCCAAGAGCGAATTCGCTTACCCGAAGACAAAATGGCCTACTATAACGACCTCGCCGAAATGTATGTCGGTGATGACGTTTCTACTGACTTCTACGCTTGGGTTTTCCCCAAACATGACCACGTAGCGGTTGGTACAGGTACGATGCATGTCAATAAAGCCAGCATCAAACAGTTACAAGCTGGTATCCGCGCCCGTGCTTCCGAGAAATTGGCAGGCGGTAAAATTATCAAAGTAGAAGCGCACCCAATTCCCGAACATCCCCGTCCCCGTCGTGTTGTCGGTCGCATAGCTTTGGTGGGAGATGCTGCTGGTTACGTTACCAAGTCCTCTGGTGAAGGTATTTATTTTGCCGCTAAATCTGGGCGGATGTGTGCCGAAACCATTGTAGAAACATCTAACAGTGGTAGCCGTATTCCTACAGAAGGCGACCTTAAGGTTTACCTGAAGCGTTGGGATAAGAGATACGGACTCACTTACAAGGTACTGGACATTTTGCAAACCGTGTTCTATCGTTCCAACGCTACCCGCGAGGCGTTTGTGGAAATGTGCGATGACCTTGATGTACAACGGCTAACATTCGATAGCTATCTGTATAAGACGGTTGTCCCAGCTAATCCCATCACCCAACTGAAAATTACTGCCAAAACCATTGGTAGTCTAATTCGGGGTAATGCCCTTGCACCTTAACTGACGGTAAAGAAGAGGGACTTATAATTTACTCAATTTTGTGGGGTGGACATCCTGCACGCTGATTAATCAGGGCGGGCAAGATGCCCACCCCACAACATATATTTTTATCCATGTTGTATGGGCAATTCATGAACATTGGTGTCAACTTAAGGTGAAACCGTTGTAAAAACTCGGATATTGAGTTCACTCACTTCCCATCACGATCCGTGTTACCCCACCCTAACCCTCCCCTTATAAAGGGGAGGGAACCGGATTTTCCGGTTTCCCCCCTTGTAAAGGGGGGATTAAGGGGGGTAATTCGATTTGTGTGTACACGGGGTAGCCTTACTAAGGAGAGGGATGTCCGATAGGACAGGGTGAGGTTTTTCCTTTGTTTTGGGTAATTCGATGACTTGTGTGTACACCGTAGCCTTATAAAGGGGAGGGAACCGGAAATATATTATTTCCCCCCTTTATAAGGGGGGATTAAGGGGGGTAACTCAGATGCGCTTAATTGCCTTATCTCGCTCCTCAATTAAGCGGTTGATTTCTAAAGCAAACTTAGGACTGTGTTCTGCCAAGTCAATGATTACCTCAGTCGGAATTACGATCGCCTGTAAATCTTGAACCACCTTCACAGCCACTAAACTGGGTTGTCCTGCTAAGAGTGACATTTCACCGAAACAATCCCCACTTGACAAACGAAATACTTCTTGCTCTTTCCCTTGAGAGTTTTTTACCAAGAGGTTAACGCATCCATCCCAAACAATAAAAAATCCTTTGTCGAGATTTCCAGCTTTGACAATACATTCACCTACGCCATATTCTTCAACAATGGCGCTACGAGCAAGTTTATTGATAGTACTAGGATCGAGGAAGGCAAGATAAGGCAAAGCTTCCAAATATTCTAATATTCTTTCTTGTGGAACTTCGTTTTTTAACAAAGCTTGATCAAGAGAATATTCCATTTGAGTCGGCAAGGGAATTGTTAACTTGTTACGCTTGATGGCGTAGTAGATTCGTTTTAACAACTCGCCTCTGATATCATCTTTTTTAGGATAATTATTTATGTAGATTTTCAGCTCGTAACTGATGAAAAAATCTCCATATTCTTTGATGCGGATGTTAGGTTGTGGATCAGCAACGATTCCGGTAGTTTCTAATACAGCTTTTTGAAGAATATCTATAACTTGATTAGGCAAATCATTATAAGAAAACCTGACAAAAACCCTTTCTGCATGGATGGGATTGAGTAAGGTGTAGTTTTCAAAAGTTGTTTTCCCCAGTTCTCCATTCGGGATGATAATGATGTCTCTATTTCGGGTTTTTAGGCGAACAGCCCGCCAATTCATCTCAATGACTTCTCCTTCAAAATTTGTGCCTGTTCGCGGCGAAATTTTTAGCCAATCTCCTTCTTCAAAGGGTCTTTCCATAAGTAGCAGGAAACCTGACACTAAATTGCTCAGGGTATCTTGCAGAGCTAACGCTACTACTAAAGAACCAACCCCAAGAGCAGTTGTAATTTGTGCTAAGTCAATTTTCCAAATATTAGAAAGGATATGCACCCCAATGAGCAATACAACTGATGCCCTTGCTAGTAATAGGTAGAGATTTGGGACACGAATTTCCCATGCTTTAGGTTTTTTGCGGGTTGTCAGGGTAGCGTTTAAAAAAGATAGTCCTGTATAGATAATTGTCACCCAAAATAAGGTTTCGCCTGTACGTACCAAGTTTGCTGAAGGTTCCAGAATGAGAATCTGACGCATCACTAGCCACGCAGTCAAAGAGGGTAAAACTAGATTCCGCAGATGTTGCAGTGTTTCTAATAATGGTATATTCTGCCGTTGTAATCTCTCAATTACTTCGTTGAGAGCGATCGCCACCACAGGGACTCCCAGCATCAAGGCTATTGCCCAAGTTAAAATGTCTTGGTGCATGATTCTAGACCCCAATATTTTGATGCTCTACCTGAGCCGCAGCGTCTTTCATAATTTCACTCAAAAATTTATAGGCTTCTTCCCAGGCTCGCCGGACTTGAGGGGTAAATGCTTCTCCTAACCCTTGCTCTAGTGTCCATAGTAAAGCCTCTCCCACCACGTCGTAATACTCTGCTGTCACTCCGTAACTGACGTGTCGTTTACCTAGTTCTTGCACAACCTTGATAATTCCTGCCGGTTGGCGTAATCCTTCAACTGCGATCGCTAGTGTACTCATCAGCTTGCGTTGCTGATCTTCCATACTCCCCTTGAATAGAGGTCGCAATGAGGGGCTTAATTCAAATAGTCGTTGATAGAATAGTTCGGCGACGGTAGCTGCGATCGGCTGAACTTTTGCAAAGGATGATTGCACCAAGTCAACTTTGCTCATTGACACCCTAGCAGCAGTAACCAAAATCCATGTGTCCACCTCGCCAATGATGTCAATATGCATTGGTCGATATTGCACCAAAGTGTATGAGTCCGCCACCCACTCATAAGCAGCACGAGTCATCACAATACTGTTGAGTTCCGCTTGAGTGTACAAGCGCATGACTAAGTAAACCGATTCTCCCCAAATGTTGTAACCAAATTTCTTAGTACCGATTATCCCAGCCGTTACCGAACCGGTATGAATACCAATTTTTAATCCCAAAGCTAAATCTTGTCCCAACTCCATCCGATTTCGTGATGATTTTTTCCTGCCCCTAAAGAGCATAGTATAGGCTGATAGTTATTTCTGCATTTACTTGTGGTTTTTGACATCAGTAAGCAACAGACGCGATCGCTCCAGGCTGTTAAATTCAGGTGATTAACAGGTCTAGCGATGACTGTTAGGGCAATAGTCGTAGTTGTCAAAAGGACAAGCAGGATAATCTTCAGCCTGTTTTTTAAGAATTTACTGCGGTAGGAACGCTGCATAACGTGGATTGAGGGGGCAAAATAGAAAACATGACGATTGAATCCGATTCCTCTAATCTACCAACCCCAGAACCAGCCACCGAAAACGACTTGCAACCGGATGACTTTGACGGGAGTGCAACTGAGAAAAACCTAAGCTCAGAAGTACTGGCGACACAACAAGCACTAGCAGCGATCGCATCTTTGCAATCTCCGCAACATATAACTGCTCTCAAACAAGCTCGTTCTGACTTCAAGCAACCCACTACTGATCAATTCACAGTTAAACCGAGGGCATTGCTGCTCATCCTCTTAGCGATCGCCATCACCTTCATTGGAGTTATCCTCAATAACTGGATTGTCGGCATTATTGGAACGGTGATAACTTTGCTGTTATCCCTAGCGATATTATTGCCTTGGTTGCAAAAAGTATTATACGAGTGGTTTTCACCCCAAGAACGCACCCTGTTTGTTGCCATTTTGGGACTAATAGTAGCGATCATCGGCTTAATCAAGTTTACAGGTGTGGGCGATCGCTTGCTAGTTTGGGGACGCCAGATTAACTGGGACATTGCTGGAACCCTAGCAGAATGGTTTGGTGCTTTAGGGCAAATTCTGATCGCCGTCATCGCCGTTTACGTGGCGTGGCGACAATATGTTATTTCCAAAGACTTGACAATTCAGCAAAACCTGCTGACAGTTCAGCAAAACATAATTACCCAGCAGCAGACAATTGATTCCTATTTCCAGGGCGTTTCAGACTTAGTATTAGATCAAGAAGGATTATTAGAAGATTGGCCCCAAGAGAGAGCGATCGCCGAAGGACGTACGGCGGCAATTTTAAGTAGTGTAGATGGCAGTGGTAAAGCGAAAATTCTCCGCTTTCTCTCACGTTCCAAGTTGCTATCACCCTTACAACGCGATCGGCTATTAGGTCGAGCCATTCTCGACGGGAGTGGCGGATATGCAGAAGACCGCCTAGAAGGTGTCCGTGTCATCGATTTAGGCGTAACACTAGCCGCAGCAGACCTTTCTGGTACTGATTTACGTTGGACTGATCTGAGCGAAGCTAATCTTGTCCGCGCTAATCTGAGCGGTTGTGATTTAGTAAAAGCCAACCTCTCCCGCACAATTTTATATCGTGCTAATCTCAGTGGTGCCGACATCAACGGTATTCGCTTATTCTACGGTGTAGTAGATAAAGCATCACCCCGTAGTCGCACTGAACGACCAAATTATGAAACCGGCGAACAAACTGGCGCTGTGGTAGAAAATGCCGATTTCACTAATGTGCAACGGATGTCTGAGTCTGCACGTTGCTATTGTTGCACTTGGGGTGGCGAAAAAACCAGAGGTACTATTCCCGGCGGTTGTGAAGGTATTCCTAATAAGTTGGGAAGATAGTTACAAAAAATTAGTTAGCCGCATTAAAAATCTGCTGTGCAGTTAAATTTAATTGGGGAAAGGTAGGTGATGAAATCGCGGTGTTATCTTGAAACGGTGTCATTTGATATTCACCATCAACTAATTCGCATACAAAAATAGTAGGTTGTTTGGGATTGCCGATAAACTTTCTTGCACCCAATGCAGCATAATCAGCAATCCAATATTCGGGAATGCCCATTTCCTCTCTTCGAGACGCTACGCGAGCATAATCCCTAAGTTTATTGTAGTAATCGTCTCGCCAGTTGGTTGAAACAACTTCAATAACTATTGGAACCGATGCTGCTTGGCTTACTGTTGACTGTTTTTGAAAAAGCGGTTCATTGTCGAGATTATCAAGATTTAGCAGCAACACATCAGGTGAATAAGCGGATTCGGCAGAAGGAGTTTGGATCAATGCAGTTTTGGGAATTCCGTAGGGTAAATTAAGACGATCAAACTCCACGGTTAATTTCCGCGACAAAAACGCAATAACTTTCTCATGTTTTCCGGTTGGAGGCGGCATTTCAATAATTACTCCTTTGTGCAACTCATAGCGTTTTCCATCGTTGGGATACCATTCGATAAATTCATTGAAGGTTAGTAATTTGGGCAACGCTTGGGTCATAATCTTACCTCCATATATGTTTTACTTTATCATGCAATAAATGTTGATTTTTAGTTGACAAAATTCACACTCCTGTTTTTACCTTTAAAAAGTGTAAATATTTATCCCCAAAAAGCGCCACATATTCCTTAATCTCTAACTATAGCGACCTGCAACAAATATCTGTTCTGCGGTCAAATTCAAGTCTGTAAATGTTTGGGAGATGAGGCGTTCTGTTACCCTAAACTGTTGTCCTTGATAAGTTCCATTGACTAACTGATAAATTGTAATTACAGGTTCTTTGGATAAGCCAATGTAGCGTTTGCCTCCCAGCCCTAGATAATCTGCGATCCAATATTCCCCAATGCCTAAAGCTTCGTAATCTTCCACTTTCCGGGCATAGTCATTCTGCCAATTGGTGCTAACAACCTCCACTACCAATTTCACAGACTTGCCTAATGTAATCACTCGCTCAGTTTTCCATAATGGCTCATTCGCCAAAGCCGTCTAATCAAGAATCACAACATCGGGTCTAAAGGCTGAATTTTGACCTAATGGTTTAATCAGGCATTTCATGGGAATAAACCAAGGCAAGTTGAGCAGATCAATTGCGACGTTCAGCTTACGATTAATTAACCCAGCTACCTGTTCATGAAGTCCAGTGGGTTCCAAGTGGATTAATTCTCCATCGATTAACTCGTAGCGTATATCATCCAGATAGCCAGCAACGAATGCCTCAGAGTTAAGATTACTTGTATTAATAGTGGCTGAAACCATAGAGATTTGTCCTTCCAGGTTCAGAAGAAGAGCAGATATGGCTGCTATTAATTATTCTAAGGGATAAGAATTAAATAACATACAATTTATGTCCCTGGCTTACCTCACCCTCAATCCCTCTCCTTATAAAGGAGAGGGAAGCTAGAGACAGGATGAAGTTTTGCATTTTATTTAATCCACGTTCCTAACTATCTTTAATCAGGCAAAAGTTAATTGACTAATACGCTTCAAAATCTGGAGTACATTAGAGCAATATTAATTGCTCAAGTGTGACATTTTCCGCAGCAAGAGTTTGAGTCATTATGTTAATCAAGTAGTAGAAAAATCTACCAGTCTAGTAATTCTCGCCTTCCGGTAGTGTAAGAATTTCAACCCCATCTTCAGTTACAGCTAAGGTATGCTCACATTGAGCAGAAAGCTGGCGATCGCGCGTTACCGCAGTCCATTTATCGCCCAGAAGCTCGACTTCGTAAGTCCCTTCATTAATCATTGGCTCAATAGTAAAAACCATCCCTGGTCTGAGGCGCTTGCCCTTACCGCGTGTGCCATAGTGGGGAACATCCGGCGCAGTATGGAAAATATTACTGATGCCGTGTCCAACGAAATCTCGCACTACAGAAAAGCCTTGTCCTTCAGCATACTCTTGAATGGCTGCACCAATGTCTCCAATGCGTCCCCCAGGCTTAACTTCAGCAATACCCAAGCGCAAACACTCTTCTGTCACCTCTACCAGCTTTCTGGTTTTTGGGGAAGGAGTACCAACAAAAAATGTCTTGGATGTATCACCGTGATAACCCTCAACAATCGGCGTTACATCAATATTAATGATGTCACCTTCCTTGAGAATTTGTTTGCCATTGGGAATGCCGTGACAAATTACCTCATTTACACTAGTGCAAATAGACTTGGGATAACCTTTATAGCCAAGGGGTGCGCTTTTTGCTCCATGCGCTTGCGTCCAACGTTCGGCTTCATCATTTAGTTCAAGAGTGCTAACTCCTGGCTTCACAAACGGTTCGAGATGCTGGAGAAGTTTGGCTGCTAAACGCCCAGCTTGACGCATTTTGTCTAATTCTCGCTGGGATAAAATCACAATTAGTTCAGTTTTCATACTTAACGAAAAATTGGGTCTAAAACCCCGTCTTTATAGGACGGCTTTTGGTATAATACTAGAGTACCGCTTTCTCTTGCGGGAGGCTCAAAGCCAAAGCCTGTGAGCGAACGTAAGACCTATTACCCTTCGGGAGGTGGAGGCAGTTGCTATGAAGCAGGAACCCAAATAGTAATGTTTGGGAATCACCGTGGCTTTAGTCCGGTGAGGATGTCAAAAACATAGTTAACCCTGTCTGTGCAGCTCTTTGTGCAGCATCAGCAACCTTTAGGGTATACAAGCTCTCCTCTGGGGTAACGTACAAAGCAGTGCCATCAAAAAGATGGTCTAACACCATACTCGTGTCTTTAGCGAACAAACCCCGGCGAGGGCCAACCTCTATAGGTGTTGTTTCCCCTGGCTGGATGAAAATTCCTGTATCACCATCAAAAATTAAACCACCTTTTTCTCCGTGAACTTCAAACTTGCGTTCTGATTGCCAAATACTTTCGCCTTTGCCATAGACTACTTGGGCTAAAAGTCCACTGTTAAAGCACAGTTCACTAGTGCAGAGACAGGTTTGATAATATTCCGGTTCTATTTCCCAATATCGCTGGTGACAGTTAACAGTAAATACTTTACCAAATAAATCGGTGAGACGATGTAGGCGAGACAAGGCACCAATTAACGGAAAACCGAACAACTCGTGGTTATAAGTCCATTTGCGGGGTGCAGGATTCTGGGGATTGATGGTGCTGTAGCGAACATAAAACACCTCACCAATTTTGGCTAAGTTTTGCTTCAAGGCTTGATGCAAACCACCCAAAAGTTCCAGGTGTTCAACGTGTAGGAGTTTTTGTTGTGCTTTGGCTAAGGCAATAAGTTCTTCAGCTTCGACTACATCCAACGAAAGAGGATATTCTACAATCACATGTTTGCCGTTGGTAAGGGCTGCACGAGCGATCGCACCATGATCTCGATTGATAGTGCAAATCACCACTAAGTCTATATCTTCACGCTTTACTAGCTCTTGCCAAGAACTCAACGCTTCAATCTGGTACTCTTTGGCAAAGCTTTCTGTTGTTTCTGCGGTATGACCAACAGCTGCGATTAACTGCGATCGCGATCGCTCATCATCGAGCAATGCCTTAGCCCGAAACTTTGCCGCATACCCAGTACCCACCAAACCTACACGCACTCTTGCTTTTTCCAAAGCTGCTTCTGAATTATACATGATCCTCACTAGTTCTGTTTTTGATTCTTTCACGCTTCTAGTGGTGAGATTCTCTCTACATGGGGAATTAAAAGACTTCACCAGTTTAGACTTTACAACATTCGTACTAGGGCGTGTTTCCAAAACTATAACCACAAAAGAATGAAGCGAACGCAATCATGGCTGTATAATTAGCAGCAAGTTTTTCATATCGGGTAGATGGCGATGCCTTCTGGATGCGTCCACTACGCATAACTGGCTTTTAAGTAGGGGTACGGGCAAGGCTTCTCTACCAGAGGCTACGCCAACGCCAACGCACTTAAATTTACGGAGTTGCTACGGTATTTTTTCGATTACCAACTCAATGCTTATTTCTTGCTCATGATATTGAACAATAGCCAGAATGTGAAGCACCGCCTCAGCTTCCAAACGAATTCTCTCCTGTGTCTGGTCATCAAAAGGGCGATTCAGACAACACACATCTAAATAAATTAAAAACTCCATCGGTACATTTTGCTAGGTATGATATTTAATCTGCAAGCATTTACCTAGTAATAACCAGCTATGACCCAGAACTACCGCATTACTCTACTCCCCGGCGATGGCATTGGCCCTGAAATTATGGCAGTGGCGGTAGATGTGCTGAAAGTCGTAGGGAAGCAATTTGATCTGAAGTTTGAATTCCAAGAAGCCCTCATCGGTGGTGCAGCAATTGATGCTACAGGAGAACCCCTACCATCTGCCACTCTAGATACTTGCCGTAACAGTGATGCTGTATTACTCGCAGCCATTGGAGGCTATAAATGGGATTCTCTGCCATCTAATTTACGCCCTGAAGCAGGTTTGTTAGGGCTACGCGCAGGTTTAGGATTATTTGCCAATTTGCGGCCAGCCAAAATTTTGCCCCAGCTAATCGACGCCTCGACTTTGAAACGCGAAGTTGTGGAAGGCGTGGATATTATGGTGGTGCGTGAACTCACTGGCGGGATTTACTTTGGTAAACCCAAGGGGATTTTTGCCACAGAAACTGGTGAGAAACGCGGTGTAAATACAATGGTTTACACCGAATCGGAAATTGAACGTATTGGACGAGTGGCGTTTGAAACCGCTAAAAAACGCGGTGGAAAACTTTGTTCGGTCGATAAGGCAAACGTATTAGAAGTATCTCAGTTGTGGCGCGATCGCATCACCCAACTTAGTACGGAATATCCTGATATCGAACTCTCTCATTTATATGTAGATAATGCTGCTATGCAGTTGGTACGCGCTCCCAAGCAGTTCGATACCATCGTCACAGGCAATTTGTTTGGCGATATTCTCTCTGATGCTGCTGCCATGCTCACAGGTAGTATTGGGATGTTACCCTCAGCTAGTTTGGGTGCTTCCGGGCCTGGTGTATTTGAACCAGTCCACGGTTCCGCCCCAGATATTGCCGGACAGGATAAAGCAAATCCTCTAGCACAGGTTTTGAGTGCGGCGATGATGTTACGCTACGGTTTAGACCAGCCAAAAGCAGCAGATCAAATCGAACAAGCCGTATTGCAAGTTTTAGAACAAGGCGATCGCACCGGGGATATAATTTCTCCAGGAAAAAACCTTTTAGGTTGCCGCGCTATGGGCGATGCACTGATTTTAGTTCTTGAAGGAAAATAATAAATAATGCCACTTAGGCAATTTGGCAACCTTTGCTATAAGTTTCGGGTAGACTAAAGGGAAATCTAGCAATCAAATAACAGTCGATAGTGTACGCATTACGACAAGGTCAAGTAAATTTTACCGCCCCAAAGAACCAATCGCCTTTGATTGATCCCGCCCTAATCAGAGCCGCCGGGCAGATATACTATACTCACTGTGAAGTACATCCCGAAATAGCTGGGCAACCTTCCGGTGTAGCAATTAATCGTGTGACTCATCGAGGTAAGGTTATTTTCACTAACCAACCAGTTATTTTACCTCAAGAATGTTTTGTGCCCTTGAGTCAAATAGAATCGCACATGTATTAGTCATTAGTCATTGGTCATTAGTCATTAGTCATTAGTAGGACTTACGCAAAACTACACGATGTAGGGGCAATTCATGAATTGCCCCTACCTAAAAATAAGGGTTTCGGCTATTGTTTGCGTAAGTTCTGATTAGTTCTCGACAAAGGACAAAAGATAAACGACAAATGACACAGGACAAATGACAAAGGACAAATTACTGTATGGACATTTTGTTCGCCATTCCGGCGAGTGTAATGGTCTTTGCTTTGGGTGCATCTATTGGCAGTTTTATCAACGTTATTGTTTATCGGCTACCTGCTGGGTTGTCAATTCTTTGGCCGCCTTCTCGTTGTCCTAAATGCTTAAACCAGCTAAAAGCTTATGACAATGTGCCAGTATTTGGCTGGCTTTCATTAAGAGGGCGGTGTCGATATTGCAAAAGCAAAATTTCTGTCCGTTATCCTGTGGTAGAAGGGGTAACGGGCATAATTTTTTTACTAGTTTTTTTGGTATTCCAAGTTTCGACTTTAACAATAGGCTATTGGGCTTTTTGTAGTTGGTTATTGGCGCTATCGCTTATCGACCTAGATACAATGACTTTACCCAATCCACTTACTCAGTCGGGTTTGGTGGTGGGGATTTTGTTTCAAATGGTGGTTGGTTTTTTACCAGAGGCTAGTTCCGTGGCATTGGTAAATCACCTGATGATGGCGATAGTCGGTGCAGTATTGGGCTTATGGCTGTTTGATGCGATCGCCCTATTGGGTTCAATTACTTTTGGTAAAGCTGCAATGGGTGCAGGTGATGCCAAGTTAGCAGCCATGATGGGAGCCTGGTTAGGCTGGAAATATTTGCTCTTAGCTAGTTTTATTGCTTGTGTGCTAGGAGCATTAATTGGCAGTGGTGCAATTGTGCGATCGCGACAAAGGTTAGGACAAAAGATGCCTTTTGGGCCTTTTCTGGCTTTAGGATCTGTGATTACCCTCTTTAGCGGCGAAGCCATTTTATCTAGCTACCTGCGGTTATTTTTTCCAGCATCTTGAATTGGTGTAGAGAGTGGGGAAGAGGCAAGGGGGCAGGGCGAGAAGGGGTAGCAGAGGAGAATAATTAATAACCAATGCCCAATGCCCATTCATAAAAAATATTTATAATTCGTGACTGTAACCAACATTACCCCATCTGCCCTTTACATTTTGATAAGATTCAGCTTGTGACTTGTATTACCCTCTTAACGACGATTAACCGTTGGCAAGCGCAACTAGTGCAACAGATGCTGATTGTTCAGAACCCAGCAATACAAATAATTGATTAGGGTGGGAGGGGGAGAGCATCTTATTTGGAGGTTCGTATTCTCATGGTTTTGTCACTACGTCCATATAATTAAGTCTTCTGAAAAAAAGAGCAGGAGACTTGTATTGGTATAAGTATTTTCGTTAAGCTGGCAACCAAAGATGAAAATTAAGGTCTGAATTGCTTAAAAACGTAGTTTAACGATGTAGTTATTAGTCATTAATAAAGACAAATGACGAAAGGCTAAGGACAACTCGATACGGCTTGACATGTTTTCGACCTCATACCCACTTAAAATAAAATAAAAAATGGCTAACAACGAAGAATCACGTGGTTTAAAGTCTCTATTTGATTGGTTTGCCAATCGACGGAAGTCAGGATCTACCAGCCTCGAACGCCAAGAGCGTGAAATTGCTGATGGGCTGTGGCACAAATGTTCTAAGTGCAGTGTGTTGGCATATACAAAAGACCTGAAAGCCAATCAGATGGTTTGTACCGAATGTGGTCATCACAATCGGGTAGACAGCGATGAGCGCATCCGTCAATTGATAGATAATAATACCTGGAAACCGCTAGACGAGCATTTGCGTCCAACCGATCCGTTGGAATTTCGCGATCGCAAACTCTACAGCGATCGCTTGCGGGAAACCCAAGATAAAATTGGCTTAATAGACGCAGTTAGAACTGGTTTAGGTCAAATTAATGGTTTGCCCATTGCCCTTGGGGTTATGGACTTCCGCTTCATGGGTGGTAGCATGGGTTCGGTCGTAGGAGAAAGACTCACCCGCATGATTGAGCAAGCCACTCAACGGCGGTATCCTGTAGTTATCGTCTGCACCTCTGGTGGCGCGAGAATGCAAGAAGGAATGCTCTCCCTAATGCAGATGGCGAAAATTTCCGCAGCCCTACAGCGCCATAAAGACGCCCGATTATTATATATTCCTGTTTTGACTAATCCCACAACGGGCGGTGTTACCGCTAGCTTTGCGATGTTGGGCGATATCATTTTGGCAGAACCCAAGGCAACCATTGGTTTTGCCGGTCGGCGAGTGATTGAGCAAACCCTGCGGGAAAAACTACCCGAGAATTTCCAGACTGCTGAAGATTTACTCCTGCACGGTTTTGTTGATGATATCGTACCCCGTACCCAATTAAAGAACACCTTAACTCAGCTGATTGCCCTACACCAGCCTGTATTGACAACACCTCAAATGGTGTTGTGGGAAACAATGTCTTTGACTTCTACCGCCGCAGAATAGTCAAAAGTCAAAAGTGATGAGTTAGGAGTGAAGAGTTATGAGTGTAAAATTCATAACTCCTCACTTTTGGCTCCCTCATGCTCTCTCTGGCTCTTTGACAAAAAGCAATGGAAGAAGCGCTGTTAGTCGAAATAGACTAGAGAGGGCGAACAACCCCAGCAAGCCTCCAAACTGAGCAAATTGGACGATAAAGCTGCCTATAGTTGTGCCTAAAGCACCACTAGCTCCAGCAACCGCAGCTGCGATCGCAAAATAGATAGACTGATTTTTAGTTGGTGCGATCGCCAATTGTATATTGTTATTACACAAATCAATCGCCGCCCAAGTCCCTCCAGCCAAGATGTGTAACAGGGGCAACCACAACCAAATGTCAAGGTGATCAGCACCAATACCCAGCCAAAGCAGTGGTGTGGCTGCAACCAAAATCCCAATACAGATCAGGATGGGACGATTGCCTATTTTGTCTGCTAATTTGCCCCACACGATGAGCATCAGCAAAGTCGCCCCCGCCTGAAGGCTGTTGTAGATAGTCACATAGCTCACGTCTAAATCGAGCGTGTCGAGCATATAGAGGTTAAAAAAAGGACTGCTGAGGTTAACAGCAAGCGCCCAGAAGCTGCAATACAACAGAAATCTCAAAAAGTTAGAGTTTTTCCAAACACTGTTAGCTAATTGGTTTTGTGGTGGATCAATTGATTGAGATACTTCAGAAGATTCATCTTTTGTAACCTCTGGCTGAATCTCACTTGTTTGAAGTAAGTTGCCATAATAAGTGTTTTGCGATCGCGGATTCATATCCACCTGGAAATATTGACACCCCAATCCCACAATCCCAAACACAATGCTTACCAGCAGAACCACCCCATAGCCTTGGATACTTCCACCATACCAATGTGATACAGCTAGACCGGCCATCGGTACGTAAATCAAATTGGTGAGACTCCCGGCACTATTGCGTATCCCAAAATACCTGCCTCGCAATCGCCGGGGAACTATCATTGCTACCCAACTTAACCACGATGCCGTTCCTAGTCCTCCCAAAAGATGGCTAAATAGAACAATCAAGAGTGTCAATATCACTAACTCGTGAGTATCAATCACCCCCAAGCTTGCGCCTACAATACCGATTACTAGAACCAGCCATAGCAGCCGACCAATTCCGTGTGTCCGAAGAGAATATTGAAAGCGGCTGGTGCTACGTTCAGACAAGTAAGCACCCAACGGCTGAATAAGATTGACCAACATGGGGATAGAGCACAGCATCCCAAATACCACTGGACTAGCACCCAATTCCACCAAAAAATTACTGAGTAAAATCCCGCCAGTTCCAAGGGAGTAAACGGATGCTAAAACACAATCCGCAGTGGAAGCTTTTAAGCTGGTGCGAACAGCATCTTTGGGAATTCGAGAGGTTGGAGAAAGTGCTGTTGATGGTAAGGCAATCTCGGAAATTTCCAGAGTCCGTAGCGCAGTTGTTTCAACCTGAACAAAATCCATAATGTATGTTTATCAGTAAAACATCCTGATATAAATCCGGTTGTTGAGGAACTCAGTATGCTTCCGTTAGCATTCTTGATAAGTTTTCGTTATTTTAGCTTGCAATTTTCAACCAAAATTTCAAATAAGTAAACTATCACTCTTTAATAACACAAGGTATAAGTAAGAAGAGAGACTGTTATTTGTCTGTGATCAAGAAAAGATTACTTAATTTTTTGGGATTGGCGATCGCGATCGTTATTATTGGCGGTAGTTAACTACGCTACCCGTGGCAGGTAGCTTAATATCCAGTTGCGATCGCATTTTTGTTAGCAGCAGTGATCATTGCTATCACTTTAATTCAGAGGCGACTTTTCGGAGGCGAACGGATTTGATTAAAGGATGATTATCCCTAGCATGCTTAATGCCACTTTTATCTTCATGGTGCGGCAGTTTTTTGTTAATTTTCCTAAATGTAATTAGTCAAGAATTAAAAATTCTTCCCCTGATCCCCCTGCCCCTGCCCTCTTATCCCCCTCCCGATTCCCAAACAGTATTTTGGGCAACAAATTGCACTCCTAACGTGATATTGGTATTACAGCGACTCAATCTCTATCTATCAGTTAACAAGCATTATGGGTTTTGCAGACCTATCAATCGCAGAGATAGCAGCCGACTACAGCATTCCTGTAGAAAAAGTGTTTTCTCTGTGCAACCAACTGGGAATTCCTTACAAACACCAAAAGACTCGTTTGGCGTTAGAAGATGCAAAAGCAATTATTTCCCAAATATCGTCTGAAATACGCCCAAAAGGTACTAGCGACTCGATGGGCGATGATCGCGAGGTTACCTGAAGGGTTATCTCGGGCTTTGGCTAATCATTGATATCCAATGACAAAAAACAATGAGTCATTAGCAATTAGCAGCTTGGAGATTGAGAATCGCTTTCTTAGCTGTGTCGAGCGTTAAAATTTTTAAGGGGAAACATGTTTAGAAGACTAATTGGCGTTGTTGTGGTTACTGTTTTACTCTCGTTTCAGTTGCTTGTCGGAAGCGCGACAGCAGTGGAACTGGACAAAGCTACCCGAACAGTGCCATTAAATGCTCAGGGTGAAGTTACCGTACTCAGCCTTAAACAAGTTAAAGAAGGCAAACGTTTATTTAATTACGCTTGCGCCCAATGTCATGCTGGGGGAGTTACCAAAACAAATCAGAACGTAGGACTAACTCCAGAAGACCTGGCACTGGCAAGACCCAACCGTAATAACATTGAGGGCTTGGTGGATTACCTGAAAAATCCCACTACTTACGACGGGGAAGAAGAGATTTCCGAAATCCACCCCAGTATCAAAAGTGCAGATATTTTCACAACAATGCGAAAT
>Ga0105045_10000435_pt1 | contig 29887 bp, 21 predicted proteins | sample MAT02_FD_78089 | JGI IMG/M metagenome (GOLD analysis project Ga0105045, IMG submission 78089) | Freshwater microbial communities from Lake Fryxell liftoff mats and glacier meltwater in Antarctica - MAT-02 (megahit assembly) | ecosystem: Environmental > Aquatic > Freshwater > Ice > Liftoff... | reverse complement strand
GTGCTGCGGTGCTCGGTTTCTTCGGCGCTGTGCCACAGCCACATGTCGCGCAAACGCGGCTCGGCGCCCGCCAGCTGCTCCGGGTGGGCCAGCAGATGTTCAGCAAAGATCGCGGTGAAGTGTTCGGTGGCCGCTGTCACGGCCAACCAATTGCGCGTGTTGATGCCCTCCAGCATGGGCCGGCGCGAGAGGATGCGTTCTTCGTAACGGTTCTTCAGGCCCTGGTTCCGCAGGTGCTGGTTGAAGCGCTCATGAATGCGGCGGTGCGTGGCCTCTTGCCCGATGAAACCCTGCACCTCGACCGCAAAAAACGCCTGCTGCTCGGGCGTCAGTTCCGACATGCGTAGGGCGCCGAATTAGTTGCGACTCGCGCCACAGTTCTGCGACTGGCGGTCGTTAGTTGTTGCGACTGGCCTAGCCAGGGCTCGTGTTCGATCCGCTTTAGCGCCCAACCAAACGGACGTGGTACTTGGAACCGCATTGACGCTTAGAGTGATCGGAGCGCTCGGACGGCTTACTGGCCACCTATGCTCGACGATGACGATCTCTATCTGGACCGTGTGCAGCTGATCGCGCGAGGGTGGACTCGCGCGATAATGGTGCGCTTCCTTCCCGAGCCAGATCGCTGGAAGTCGGTCAACCACTGGCAGAACTACACCGGCAAGGCAGCGTACTTCGTCGAAAAGGTGATGCAGGCTGAGGCATTGACTGACTCTGCAGCATCGTTCTCGACGTCTGTACGCCGGAGACGCTTGACTTCAGCCGATATCGACTCTATCCATCAGAAGCGCGTCCGGGTGGCCGTGCAGAGGTCTGCTTCCCAATGCACAGCAGGTCTTAAGTGCAGGCGCGAGCTGCCCTCATCCCGCGAGCCGCTCGAACACGTTTGTCATCAGTTCACCCGCATCGAGGTCCGGTCGTGTGACCTCGATGTTGTCGAGACTCATGTCGAGTCCGTCGGCCTCGGACCAGCGCACCGGCATGCGCACGCCCAGCGTCATGTCGGGGCCGAAGGATCCGAGCTCGCGCTCCCAGGGGCCCCAGGTGTGCTCGATCTCGTCGATCAGCAGGTCCACGCCGACGGTCACGCTCGCGGTGGCACTGAGTTCGAACTTCGGCGTGGCCTCGGCGTGCAGGTCGGCGCTGAGCGACAGTCCGTCGTTGCGATTCCAGTCGAAATCGATGATGGCGCCGGCGCCCGCCTCGACGCCCAGGCGGCCCGTGAGGCCGACCCGGCCCTGTGCATAGGCAACGGCCAGGCGCGCGCGCAGACCGCCGCCGACATCCAGGCCCAGGCCCGCATACGCCGGCACATAGAACTCGCCATGGCCTTGCACGGTGGCATCCTCGGGGCGGTCGAGGTCCATCGTCGCGCTGACGGCGGCGTCGCGGATCTGGCCCGGCCCCACGAAAGCCTCCATGAACACGCGCGCATCCACGAACGCGAAAATGCCCACGCCGTAGCCCGCCACCGAAACGCCCCAGATCGGGAACTCGGGCGGGCTCAGCGTGTAGATGTCCCGCGTGTAGTCGCGCCGCGGGAACACCTCGTACACCGGCGGCATCGCGATGGTGCCGATGATGATGACGCGGTTGTCGGGCGTGTACTCGATGTCCGCCGTGCCGGTGAGCAGTTCGCCGAAGCGCACACTCACGCTGCCGCGTCCCCATGCGTTGATGTCATCGGCGAGCGGACCTTCGATGGGCCGGCCTTCCGCATCGATCTGCCGGTTGGTCGCGGTGAAGTCCAGCGTGCCCGACGCCGGCCCGCGCTCCACCGCGGCCTGGCCGTGCACGGTGAGAGCGCCATCGAGGTACGTGAGGGTGAGCGTGCCGGTGGCGCCGGGCACCGCGAGCGTGGCCGTGCCGGCCCCGGCGAAGCTCCAGTCGTCAGCTCCAGGCGCCTTCGAGGCCGACACCGACAGGCTCGCGTTCTGCACCGCGGGCACGTTCGAGAAGGGCAGCGGGATGTTGTCCGCGCCAATGCGCAGCCCGTCCTTCTGGTTGTAGGTGACGTTGATGATCGTGCCCTGCAACGCCCCGCCCAGCGTCAGCGAGCCGTTCACGTCGATGGTGTCGCGTGTCAGTTCGACGGTGACGGTGCCTGATTCGACGCCCGGAATGCGGCCCTCCTGAACGCCCAGCGTGGCCTGCGCACTGAAGGTGTCGGTCGCGAGGTTGTAGGTGGCGCTGATGGACGCCGGATTCAGGAAGTCCATCACGAGATTGAAGTTGCCCGACAGCTCCGGCCCCGCGTCCGTCAGCGCGGCGGTGACCATGCCGGTGCCCAGGCTGCGCACCTCGAAACCCGCATAACCTTCGATGAAGAAGCCGCGTTCGCCCACGCCCAGCGCAAGCCCGGCCTCGGTGATGCTCACCGGCCCAAGGCTCAGGTTCTCCACCGGAATCGGCATGTTGATGCCGATGCGATCGCCGTAGAGCGACAGCGGCACATTCAGGCCGGGCAGCATCAACTTGGTGGAGCCGATCGAGCCGGTGCCGGCGAGCACGCCTTCGGGCGTGACGTCCAGGTTGGAGAAGGTGAGCGGGCTGAGCGGCTTGAAACGCGTGGTGCCTGCCGCCGCGACGATGGACTGCTTCGAGAGGTAGCCCGCAATGCCAAGCCGCGGGACGCGCTTCACGGCAACGTCGCCGGTCCTGCGCTCGATCACCTCTTCGCCTTCGCTCTCATTCGTCTTCAGCAGCGTGACGTTGAGCGTCATCAGGTCGCTCTCGGGCGCGGTGATGTCCTGTCCGGCGACGTAGGTGCCGCTGTTCATGACGATGCCCTTGAACAGCTCACCGCCGTTCGGCCGCCGCACGCCCCCGCCGGCATTCAGCCGCAGCGTCTTGGCCAGCCCGCCGGCGGGCGAAGGGAATACCTTGACTTGCGTGGGTTGCGCCCCCGGCCGCAGGCGAATTCCCGCGGTGATGAGATCGTCGTTGTTCATCAGACGCAAGCCGTCGAGGTGGGTGCCAGCCGCGAGCTGCTCACGCGTCCAGAAGGTGGGGGCGCTGGTGGAGAAGTTGCTGCCCTCCACGACCTTGTCGAAGCGCACGTTCCATTCAGTGCGCACCTGTTCCAGGCTCTTTGGCCGCTTGGCCTCGGGGATCGCGGCGAGGTCTTTGGCCTGATTCACGATGGCGTTGAGGTCGGTCCGCATGTTGGAGGCGATGCGCGAGCCCACCGATTGGTTGTATGAAGCCTGCAGCAGGCACATGTTTTCGAACTCGTCGGCGCCTCCGAGCTGCATTTCCAGGAAGTGATCGGCGTCGAAGCGCTCGGTGCCGAACAGCGGTGCCCCGTTCGCTGACCATTGCGGGCGCAGCATCGCGTCGGACTGCACCAGTTCGTCGATCGTGCCGATGAACACCGTGGTGGCGTGGCCTCCCTGCGCAGGCTTCAGGTAGTACACCGGAACCCCGTTCTCCTCGATTGTCGCCGCGTCCGGCTTGGCCGCGATCATCTGCGCGAGCTTGCTCCGGATGCCCGCCTGGATGGTCGAATCGCCGCGCGCGCCTTTTGTCCACACCGAGGCCGCTACTGACTTGTGGTCGCGCGTGGGCATCGAATTGTTGAACGTGAGCTCGTCGTTGATTTTGGGGATCTTGCGTCCCTTCGCCTCTTTTGGTTCCACTGGGCCGCCTTTGGTGCCCTTGTGCGCGCCGCCTAACGGCGGAAGACCAAGCGTCGGCACGACGATGGTGCCGCGGGCGCCGTTTGTGCTCGAGGTCTCCACTTTGGCGTCGGGCAGCGGTGTGATGTCGAAGCTGGTGGGCGTCGCGGTGTCGGCGGGCGCGGCACTCGCTGCGGCTGCCGCTGCCGCTGCTTCCTCCGCCTCGGGTGTGCGCTGGATGCGCTTGCGCGCGAGCACGCCACCGCCTGACTGCTGCACCGTGTGCGTCAGCTCGTGCGCAAGCAGCTGCCGGCCACTGCTGCTGTGCGGCTGGTACTGGCCGCGGTTGAAGAAGATGTCGTTGCCGACCGTGAATGCCTTGGCGCCCAGCGATTCAGCGGCGCTGGCGGCGCGCGGTCCGCTGTGCACGCGCACCCCGCTGAAGTCGCTACCGAAGCGGCCTTCCATGAAGCCGCGCGCGCCGCTGTCGATGGCCGGCGCCGAGCCGGCCTGCATCGCACCGATGGCGCTCGACACCGAGTCGCTGGCTGTGCCACCCGCCGCGCCGGCCGCGGCGTCGCGCTGCGCGTGCTTGGTGCCGCCCGCTTCCTTTCGCTGCACCTTGGCGTTGCCGCTGCTGCCCGCTTTCTCTTCATCCTTGCGAGGTGCCGCCTTGCGCTGCGCCTTGGCTGTCCCGCCACCGGATTTCTCTTCCTCCTTGCGCGGCGATGCGGTCTTGCGCTGTGCAGGCGCGGCGCCACCGGCTTTCGGTTCCTCTTGCTTCCTGGGCTTTGTGGCCGCGACTTTCCGTTGCGTGCCCGCGGTCGGCGAGATGGTGGGTGGGATCGACATCAGCGCCTCGCCGCCGCGCATGACGGCCCCCGCGACACGGTCGGCCTCGCGCTCGAAGTGGTCGCCGGACGAGCCGACCTCCAGCTTGGCTTGCAGCTGGGACAGCGGCGTGCCGGCGGCGACCGCGCGCGCCGGTCGCGCGGCGCGTCGTTGCGGCGGAGCGGCGTTGGCCATGTGCGCGGCTCCTGTGCCTCAAGCCCGCGTGATGCGGCTGGTGGCCGCCAGCAGCGCCTGGCGTGGCCCCGTCACGTCGCCCTTGGCAGCAATCGCGAACCGCTTGCGCAAGGTGGCATCGTCCTCGCCAGCCGCTTCCACCAGGTCGTTGAGCGACCCAATCTTCGCGTCGGCGAGCCAGCGACCGGCCTGGGTCGCACTGTCCAGGCCGATCGACTGCCCCTCGGGCGACGCCACCAGCACGGCGGCTGCCACCTCGATCTCGGCTGCCTTGTCGCCGGCCACGCCGACGTCGAGGTGCGCGCCGTTGCCGGATCCGGCGAGCCGCGCCTCCTGGACCACCGGCGTGCGGCTTGTTCCCGTGCTAACGGTCACCGACTGCAGCGGGATTGCGCGCTCCACCATCAGCTTCAGCGCATGGTTCAGCGTCTGGCCCTTCAGGTCGCCGATCGCCTCGGTGGCCTTGTCGTTGACGCTGCCCACCACCAGGTCGACTCCGATGCCCGCCTGCACCTGCTCGCCTGCCTTGGGCTTTTGGTCGACGACCAGACCGGGATGCGCCGACGGCTTCTCGGACACCTTGCCAAGCTTCAACCCCAGCGCAGACAAGGATTTCGCCGCGCTGTCGCGCGTGAGGCCAACCACATCCGGCACATACAGCTTCCATTCCGACGGATCGTTCGACGACGACGGGTCGCACACCGCGTCGGCCTTGCCGATCTCGAAGTCGCGCTGGCCGCGATAGCCCGCAGGGTAGGCTTCGGGGGTCTGGTCGCGGTACTTCGCCTTGCCGTCCTGGCGAAGCTCGAACAGCACGCCCTGATCCGCCGGAAGGGCCAGCGAGTAGCGTCCGTCGCGTCCGGTGCAAGTGCGTCGCAACTGCGCCAGCTTGGCGTCCAGCACCAGCACCTCGGCATCGAACAGCGGCGTGCCGTCGCAGGTGATGCGGCCCGACAGCGCCGCCTCCCGTTCGCTGGGTGTCGTTTGCGGTCCGGCACGCTGCGCGTACTGCGCGGCCACGTCCCGCTCGCGCGAGGCGAGTCCGGAAAGGAGAGCGCCCTGCTCCTTGGCGGCGTCGCTCTTGCTGCCCTCGCGCTGGCGTGTGCGCGCCAGTTCCCGGCGCGCTGTCCGCGTGCGCAGGCGGGCCAGGGGCAGCAACAAACCGGTGCCGGCGATGCCCGCGCCTTCGTACAGGCGCGGACCGCCCTCCGACACGCCGTCAGCCAGGCCCTGGATGGTCTCCTTGTCGAGCTTGATCATGGCGATCTCCTTCACACGATCGTCGTGTTGTTGATGTCGACGAGCTTGGCGGCGTTAGCGCAGCTGGCCAGCGTAAAGAACGTCGATTGGTTCAGCGAGGTGGTGTTCATGAGCAGCCCCGCGGTGACCAGCGAGCCCAGGCACAACACCGGCTCCTGCAGGCGGTTGCCGGTGGCACGCAGCGTGGCGCCGATGAGCAACGCGTCGAAGAACGAGAACGCAACGTCGGCCTCGAGTTCGCACTGGTTGTCGGCGAAACCGATGTCGTCGAGCGCCATGATGAACACCGAGGACAGGTGTGCGGGCGTGTCGCCCAGCCCGCCGCGCAAGCTGACCTGGTTGTCGTTGAACAAGGTCTCGCCGCCGCGCAGGTTGAGCGCAAGGCTGTCGCGTCCGCCACCGGCAAGGGAGGAGGCCGCCGCGCCGGCGAAGTAGGTCTTCCGCCGGTACGCCCACAGCATCTCCTCGGTGTAGCTGAGGTTGACCAGGTTGACGGCGTCGCCGCCGAGCACGTCGAGGAAGGCGTCGAACAGCAGCAGGTCCATCACGTCCGGCGAGGCCGGATCGACCAGCACGTCGCGCGCGCTCGCTGCGCCGCGCAGGAAGAGGACGATGGCCTGCCACAGGTTGGCGAACAGGCGGCTGCGGTTCGCACCCGTCAACCGGTTGCCGGTGACGAGCACCGGTCCCTGCGCCAACGCCTTGAGCGCGCGGCCGGTGGGCGAATGCACGACGTTGCCTTGCACCAGCAAGGCGGGCCGATCGGTCGTTCGGCTGGAGAAGGGAATGGCCACCGGCGCGCCGCCCATCGCGGCACGGACCACGATGCCGCCGATCGCCACGCCCGCCACCGCCTCCAGGCCGCCGTTGCGCTCGATGCGGTTGCGCTCCACGCGCACGCCCTCGCCGTAGCCCACGAACAGGCCGCAGGCCACGCGCGCAGGCTCGGCGCCGTTGTCCTCGATGAGGTTGTCTCGCACCGTCACGTCGATCGCGATGCCGAGCGAGATGCCCCCTGGGCAGGAGAAGAGCCGCTGGATCTCCGGAATGGGCGCGGGCTCGCGCAGGCAGCAGCCGCGGATGTCGTTGTCCGCCACCTCCAGCCACTCCACCGACACCGCATCCCACGCCGGGTCACCGCTGGCATCGACGGGCAGCAGCGGGTAGGTGGCGATGCCGTTGCCGCCGCAGTCGCCGATGCGGTTGCGCGCCACCAGCACGCGCCATACCGCACCATCGGACACCGGCACATCGATCGTGCCGTCGCCGTTGTCTTCGGGCAGCGGATCGACGGGATCGATGCGAATGCAGCCTGCCGCGTCGAACGACACCGTGAAGCCGAGCACCATGCCCGGGCCCGCGCCCGTCACCGCGCCGTCAATGGCCGCTTCGGGGTCGGCCGTGAAGGCGGGAAGCGGGACGGTGACGATGCGCGCGGACCCTAGCGTGATGCCATTGCCGGCGCCGTCCAGGATGCGGTTGTCCGCAATGGTCACGTCGCGGCTGCCGCCGCCCACGTGCACGCCACCCAGTGCCAGCGCCTGCGGCGTGGCGCCCGCGATCGCGCGCACCACCGAGTGGCGCAGCAGCAGCTCATTCCCACGCATCGTCACGGCGGCGAAAGATGCATTGGCCGCCGTCGGATTGACCATCGGCCCGCACTCCACCAGGCAGCGGTCGATCGTGAGCCGCTGCACACCGGCGATGCGCACCACGCCGCCCGAAGGCGCGACCAGGCGGCACTCCTCCAGTGTCACGTCGCTCACCGTGGTGGACGCGAGCACGCAGGCCGCGTCCACGCTCTCCATGTGCAAGCGCCGGACGCGGATGTTCTGCGACCGGTCGAAGCTGAGCGCAGGCAGCGCCGGGTTGCCGGCAAGCCAGTGCGTGCGCGTGCCGCAGCCGGTGAAGGTGATGTTGGTGCGGCCGTCGAGCGTGATGTTCTCGCGCCAGGTGCCGGGACCGATGCAGATCTCGCCGCCTGAAGCCGGAAGTCGCGCCACCGCCGCGGCGATGGTGGACACGTCGCCCCAACTGCTCTCCTCGTCGCCCACCGTCACGGTGCAGCAGCCGCCCAGCCGGTACAGCGGGCGGAAGCGCCGCCGGCAGTCCGACACCGTGCCGGCCGCCAGGTCGACGAAGGCGAGCGGCACCACATGGCGGCGCGGTCCGTCGGGCAGCTTGCCGGTCCGCAGCGACCACGGCAGCAGTTGCGTGGGCGCGTTGGGCCGCGCGGCGATCACCCAGCGGTCGCCGGGCATCGGAGCCCCACCGAATGTGAGCCGCAGGCCGGTGCCCACCAGATCGCCGGAGGCGAACGCGTGGTCGGGTTGGCCGGCGCTGCCGCCGCCGGTCCACCGCCGCAGGTAGAAGTAGCGTTGCTCGGTGGGGGGGTCTTCGCTGGAGAGCGTGGCGGCGGGCAGCGCGGCGAGCCAGGCCGTGAGCACGCCGTCCACCGGCGTTGTCAACGTGATCGCGCCGTCGGTGTAGCCGGTCGCGACGGTGAAGAAGGTGCCCAGCGGTTCGGCGGTCTTCTGCCCGTTGGGTAGGCGCTCGTCCCATTGCAGCAGCTCGACGGTCTGGCCCTGCCGGGGCCGCGTGTGCTCGTCGCGCGGCTGCGTGAGAAAGACGATGCGGCGCAGCTGCCCGGCGATGGACTCGACACGCACGCGGTACACCGGCGCGGCGTCGTCGCGGCCCCACACGTAGCGGCCCGCTCGACTCGTCGTTACGCGGTAGCACTCGTTGCGCGCGCCCAGGAATCCGGGCGTGAGCGCGGGGGCGCACAGGTCGTGGTCGACGTCGGCGGGATTGAACGCTACCGTGAGCGTCGCGCCCGACGACAGTGCCCCGGTGGCGTTGTCCACCAGGGTCGTCCAGCCCATGGCCGCCAGCCATTGCGTGCGGGCCAGCACGCATGTCGGCCCATTGACGGGCGTGGCGCGCACGCGCCAGCCGAAGCGGCGAGCGGTCACCCCATCGGGCCCGCCGAGGCCCGGGTCCTTCAGCTCGGCGTCCTCGGTCGCGGTGACGGTGTGGTCGAAGGCGTCGAGCCAGACGAGGAAGCGCTGGTTCGCGCCGATCGCCTCGTTGGCGCCTTCTGCCTCCAGCGGAAAACCGAGCCAATTGCGATCACGTTGCCCGCGGTAGGTGAGCGACACGGGGTTCTCGATGCGCGCGCCCCCGAGGTAGAAACTGCCGGCCGCGATGCTGAAGTTGGCAGGCGGTCCGGCCACCGGCAGCGTGATGCGAAAGCCATCGTCGGGCGAGCCCGAGGGCGCGATGGTCTCGGCGAACGTGTCGTCGCGCTCCCATTCGCTGATGTCGGAGGCGAAGTTCTCCTCCGCATCGATCGACAGTCGGCCCTGCTGTCGCACGAGCGCATGGAAGCGCGTGGCGCGGTCGGGGAAAAGTCGGGTGATATCGGCCGTCATGGTTGCGCTCTCCAGGTCATGTCACGGTCACGATTTGCACTCTCGCCTGCACGGGGGCGTACTCCGCAATCTTGGCGGCGAGGTCATCGTGCTTGATGGGGTCGAGGGCGCGGTTGTACACGCCCATCTCGGTGCCGTTCTCGGCGCCACGCGCCACGCTCGTCGGGCAGGCGATTGAGAGTTGCGCCAGGCCCGGATCGCCGAAGCGGCGCGACACGAAGGTCTCCGCGGGCAGACCGTCGGGGAACAGCACGCTCTCGAACTGCGCCGGAATGCGGCCGCCGCTGCGTGCGGCGGAAAAGCGGAAGCAGCTGTCCTGCGCGTTCTCGACGCGCACGTCGCCGTCGATGATCGACTGCGAAATCTCCGCCCGCTGGCATAAGACGTCGCCCATCACGGTGGAGCGGTCCAGCATCAACTCGGCCGTGCCGAGCGAGATGGCCGGCTCAGTCCCGTAACCGATGACGATGCTGTCGCGGATGCTCACCGATGCGGCCGAGCATGCCGCGGCCGGCAGTCCCGTGCGCTCGGCGATCGATCCGAGGATGCAGCGTTCGATGGCGAGCTGCGCCACCGTGCCCGCGATCACCAGGCGCACATGCGCGATGCGCACCACCGGCGCGGCCACCAGCACGGCCTGGACTCCGCCCGGGTCCAGCGTCAGGTCGCGCAGGGTCACGCGGTCCCAGTTGCCGTCGAGGACGATCTCCGCGAGATCGGCAGGCGCCGGCGCGCCGTTGAGCGCGATGCCGATCCACAGGCCGTCGATCTCAAGCGTGCGCGTGCCGCCGCTGGCGCTGACGCGGATGGCGCGCTGCGCGGCCGGCGCGGCAAAGCGCACGTAGGGTCGCTCGCCATCCACCGCCCACATGCGGACGTTGCCGGTCACTTGCACCCGGCCGGCGGCCGTCGTGGGCGTGTAGGTCCGGCTGTCGGCGAAGCGCCGGTCGCCGGGCAGCGCGGTGAAATTGGGTGAGGTGCCCACCGTGACCGGCGTGCCACCCTGGGGCAAGGTGCGGCGACGGTCGTGCGTGCCGGCGCCCACCGGCCAGAAGATGCCGTAGTGGTGGCGGCGCGCCTGCAGGTGCACGCCTGCGGCCGGCGCGGCGGTGAGCTGCACGCGGCCGCGCGCCGGGTCCACCAGCGCGCGGACCCATGCGCCGGTGACGGCGGCATCGGCCCAGCCGGCGAGGCCGGCACCGATGAGCGCGTGCGGGTCCAGCGACACGCCCGCTGCGTTCGCCGCGAGGGCGAGGTCGAGCGACGGTGCGGCGGTGGCCGCGCGCGCCACCAGGTTGGCCTTGGGGCTGTCCGAGGTCAGCGCGGCATCGAGGAGGTCGGCAATGACAATGCCGCCAATCGCTGACGCCTCCTCGATCAGCGCTTGCGCGTCGGCAAAGGTGCAGCCGACCAGCGGCGCCCATTGCGGCGGATTCGCCGGGTCGTCGTCCACGCGGTAGGTCGCAGCATTGAGTCGGCGGCAGGTGATCGGCGCGCGCACGCTCCATTCGCGCTTGGGCTCGCAGTGGAAGCTGTCCTCGAAGCGCTGGTTCGGCGATGCAGGCAGCAGGTCCAGCCCGCCGCGCTGGAACAGCGGCACGTCGCGCCCGCTCGGGTCCAGCGTGTAGTGGGTGGCGTCGAGCTGGAACGGGATCACGCCCGACAGCGTAAAGGCGTACTGCCGGTACACGAACAGGTTGACGCCCGGGATCTCGTACAGGCGACCGCGTCCGGCATCGGGCGGACGGATCTGCGGGCGGTGGGCCAGGTCGTCGAAGGCGCCATCGAGCACGTCGCTCACGCGCACGCTGGACAGGCGCGCGTAGCCGCCGCGCGGCGTGCGCGTGGCCGGACCGATGGGGACCGTGGTGTCAAGCAGGTGCCATCGGCGCACGAGGCGCTGGAAGCCTTCGCTCGCCACGGCGTCCCAGTCGGCGATGTCATCGGCCAGGCGCTCCAGCAGGTGCGGCGTGCCGGCGCGCCGCCGGTACGCGATGGTGTGCGCGATGTCGGCGCGGCGCGCGGAAGGGTTGAGCGAACTGGTGAGCCGCGTGCCGAGCAGCCGCGCGATGTAGGGCAGCGCCCACCCGTCCGCATCGTCGACACGGCTGTCGGCGAGTACGCGGTCGATGCTTCGGCGCGCCACCGCGGCGCTTGCGCCCAAGGTGTCGCAAAGCGCACGCAGCTGCCCCGGCGGATCGGCATAGCCGTCCTCGTGCCGGTACACCTCGGGCATGAGGTTCCAGAACGTGAACGCGTAGTGCTCTGCGAATTCGTCAAGGGCGATGCGGGCCATCAGAGAACCTGTCCATGCGTGAGGAAGTCGAACCAGCTGCCATCGCCCGGCACCATCGCCTTGGGCATGGGACCGCTCGCAAGCGAGATCGAGGGCACGCTGCCCACGCCCGGCACTGCGTGAATGGCGGCGAGCAGGCGGCTGCGGAACAGCGGTGCGGCCACCGGCACGTTGCGCGGCGCAAGCAGGCCGGTGACGGGATCGAACAATGCGACACGCACCGCGGCGCGCACCGCGTCACCGGCGTGGCCAAGCGCTGCGACCAGCGCGATGTCAAACACCGGCACATCGACCTTCGCTGCGAGCTGGATACGGATCGCAAGGCCAGGTGCAGCGCGCGCGGACAGGTAAGCCGCGAGCGATGCGGAGGGATCGCCACTGTCGGCGATCACCCAGCCGGTGACCACCGCGACCTGGCGGCCGGCATCCCAGCTGTAGGCCACGGCTGCGTTGAGGATGCCGCCGTAGCCGCGGACCATGGCCTCGAAATCCGCGAGCGACACCGCACGACCCAAGGTCAACGCACCCGCTGGCGCGAGGTCGCGCATCTCGGTCGCCGATTCCGCATCCGCCCCGCCCCACGCATCCAGCGGCTGGACCACGCGTGCCAGCCCAGGCGCCTGACGCGCGAACTGGCTGATGGAACCTGGCGGCGGCTTCGCGGCCCCAGCGCCGAAGCTGTAGCTGGCCACGATGTTCTTCACGCCCGAGGGAAAGCGCGCGCCGCGCACGCCGTCGCCGCCGATGATGGTGGCGGTGCCGTCGGGCGCCATGTCGATGACGTAGACGCGCTCATCGGGCTGTCGACCGTAGAACGATTCGACGAAGGCCCACTCGACGCCGTCCACGCGCAACACAAGGCGCGGCGACCGGCCCGATGCGGCGGCCGCATCGGCGACCCAGCTGAGCGGTTTCTTCTTCAGCGCGAAGCGCTGGCCCGGCACCTGCGCGCTGCCCGACCCCACCACCTCGTTGGCGACTGTCTCGCCGCGGATCGCGGTGACGACATTGCCGAAGATTTCGACCGGGGTTTCAAGCGCCTCCGTGGACGCGGCCGCCGCATCTGGCACGTAGCGTGCGGTGGGCGAAAGCTGCACCGTGCCTGGCAGGGCCAGCCCTCGCGCACGCTGGCCGAGCGCGAATGCGTCGCCCGACGCAGGCGCCTCGTCGAGTGCGGGCGTCGGCTCCACCAGGCACCCGTCGGCCTGGATCATCGCGAGCGTCACGCGCGTCTCGGCCGGACGCAGCAGCGCGCCTGCGGGCTTGGGCACAAGGTGGCAACGCACCGCGGCGCTGGAACCCACTGTGCCGATGCTTGGGAAGGTGATCGACGAAAGCGGGATGGTGGCCGTCGCGCCGCTCGACCCCACGCTCTGGCTGTGGTTGTGGATGTCCACCGTGGCGAGCACCACGTGCCGCAGTTGACCGTCGACCTCGATGGCACCGACCTGGCCGCGCATCAGCATCGGGTAGAGCGCATCCAAATAGATTCTGGTCGAGCCCCACGCTCCCGTGCCGTCCAGCGGCGAAGGGGCGGCGGCCAGCGACAGGATGGACACGCGGATCGCGGACAGTGCCAGGCCGGTGAACGTTGCGGGCAGCGGCGGCTCCAGCTGGACCGTGCGGTAGCGTTCGCGGTCGGCTGCCGGCGCCACGTCGCTCGCCACGACACGCGCCGCGTGCACGAGGCTGCCCGATGCCACGCTCACCACCGCCCCGACCACCGGGCCCTGCTGAGGCGCGAAACGCAGCACGCCGTCGAAGCTCGCCTGCCGGTGCGCCGCAAGTGTCCAGCGGTTGCGCTGAGGGCGCACGGTGCTGGGCGCTAGCAGTTCGAAGACCTGCGCTTTCTCCTCACCGAACGGCTGGCTGCGAAAGCCGGTGCCCGCCGCGACGACCGCGGCATCGCGCCCGCGCGCCTCCAGCGCAAGCCGAACCTGCGACACCAGCGCGGGACGCGGTCGATAACCCGTGAGCGCCACGATCTCCGCGGCGATTACGTCGTCGACGGCGGTGCCGAGGTAGCTGCGCTCGGCGATGAGCCGGTCGTAGAAGCCTGTCACGTCCAGCACGTAAGCCCATGCCTCGATCAGCATCACGCCAAGGTCGTGCGCGCTGTCGGCCGTCCAGCCGGCGAGCGCCGGATGCGCGCCGATGGCGTGCAGCATCGCCTGGCGGTGCTGCGGAAACGCCGTGGCCTGACGCGGCAGCGACGCCAGGCCCGCGACGATCTCCGGCTCTGCCGGATAGGGTGGCGGTGGGCAGCAGGGCTTGGGACCGTGTCGCAGCATTTATGCACCCTCCGCGGCGACGCGGTCCGTGTGAACCGACAGGATGCCCATCGCCGCACGATCGGGATCGTCCTGCAGCCGCACGATCTGGTGCGGCGCGACCAGAAGTTCCGGCTCGCTGAAGTCGCGCCAGTCACCGATGCCGTGCACGCGGATGCGGATGGCATCGACAAAGCGCACGCCCGGCACGGCCTGTACGGCGGCTTCCAGCGCGGAGCGGATCAGCGGCGTGCCCAGCGTGTAGCGGTCGGGATCGAAGAAGCCGGGCGGCCGCAGCGCTCGCTCCACCGCCTCGACGACGTCTCCCGCGTAGGCGTTAGGCGCCACGCAGATGGCGATGTCAAGGTCGATGTCCACGTAGTTGGCATCGATGCGCCGCACGTCGCGCGTGGCGAGGCGGATGCATTCCAGCTCGTGCTCCACCGCCGTGCGCTGGTCAGTGGTGAGCGCGACCGAGTCGAGCGGATCCACGGCCACGAAGTCGGTGGACCAGCTCCCCGTCCAGCAGGTCACTGCGTTGGCGCGCTGCACGAAGGGCAGCAGCCCGAGAATGCTTTCATAGTCCTCCGGTCGCACTGCGCGCCGCGGCCGCGCGCGGAATGCCTCGGGTGCGTTGACCTTGATGGTCGCGATGCTCTCCTCGGCCGCGGCGTTGTCGAAGGGCAGCGGATTGACCACGTCGTTCACCAGCGCGGCCACGACCGGGTCGATCGACAGTCCCGGCGGCGGCGTGAGCGAGAGCGCGCGGCTCGGCACGTTGGCCACCACGCCGGGATCGGTGTGGTAGCGCACTCGCAGCACGGCCCCGTCGGTCGGGGCGCGTCCGAAGTCGCCGGATCCGAGGCGGACCGTCCAGCCCCCGTTCGCGGCGTAATCGCGGAAGGCAAAGTGACCGAAGGGCAGCTGGTGCCGCTGCACCGTGCGCCACAAGCCCGGCTCCAGCGTGTAGTGCTCGCTGTCGAGATCGCCTGTCAGCAGGTCGTCCACATAAGCCCAGGACGCCGCCGGGTCGGGCACAAACAAACCGAACAGCGTGGAATCGTCCACCGGCAGCGGAACCGGCAGGGCCCCCGGTGGCATCACCTCGGTGACATTCACGTGCGGCAGTCCGCTCTCGAAATGACGCAACGACGACTGCTCAGTGGCCGCCAGGCCGTGTCGGAACACGATGTCGCGTCCGGCGCCGTCGTGGGTGAGCGGGCCCTCGCGCTCGACCGCTGGCGTCAGGCCCGCCATGCGGGCCTCGAGGTCGGCGGCGAGCGGCGCGTGGTGTGCGGCCAGCGCGGAGCGCTCGCCGATGCGCAGGAATTCCTCCACGAGCTCGCCGGCGGCAACCGGCACGAGGTTCATCGCGACGGACAGGCCATCGTGAGGAAGGTCGAAGGGCGCCGCCTCGTCGCGTGACCAGCGGATCTCGGTGACGAAGGTAGGCAGGCCCGCGGTCAGTACCAGCGGATCGGAGAATTCGACGAAGGCCGTGATCGTGACCGGCAGTGAACGCCGGGTCTTTGCCGGGTCCGCAGGGTCGGAGAGGATCATCACGCGCTTGCCGACGAGGAACTCGGCGCGCGTCACGCCCGGCGGGGTCTGCGTCGCCACCGCTGCGGCCGATCGCAGCATCAGCGAGGTCGCACCGAGTGGAATGCAATCGACGAGTGCGTCGGGGCGATGCGCCGGCAGGTCGTTCCAGAACGGGTGCACCCACTGGGCCGCGAGCGTGGAGAACACCACCGGCGCGTCGCCACCCACACGGGCCCAGGTGCGGGCGTCCGCAGGCAGCACACCGCCGGCAATCGCAGTAAACAGCGCCGCCCCGCGCGCCGGCAGACCGCGGAACGGGCGGTAGTCCACCAGCTTGGCGTGCGCGGCCACGCTTGCGCGCTGCGTGGCGCTTTTGAAGCGCGTCTCCGCGTCGATGCGGTCCTGCTGATAGGCGAAGTGATCGCCGAGCGCGGCCATCACCTCCATCAGCATGCCGCCGAAGTCTGCCTCAACGGGTTCTTTCCAGTCGGGATAGCGTGCGGCCGTGAAGTCGAGCAGCGCGCGGCGCAGGCTGTGGAAATCACGCGCAAGGTAGTCGATGTCGGCGTCGACCAGCGGCTCGGCAGGGCAGTCGGGTTCGGACTGGCAGTCGAAGCCGGTTTCGCAGGCCTGCTTGAAGTCGAAGAGGAGGGTGTTGCTGAGCGGGTCCACTTGCGGATGGCCCAGCACGAGCCGGTAGGGCTCGAAGCCGCCCGGCTCCACCATGTCGATCTCGAGCGCGACGCGCGTGTCCACCACGCAGCGCACGCGCCGCCAGTTGAGCGCGGCAATCGGCGCGGCCACGCGACCGGAGGCGGTCTCCACGCGCACCGTCAGTGGCGCTGCGATCGCAACCAGACCCCCTTCGTTCACGGCCGGCGCGAGCGCCGGCAGCAGCGCTGGAGCCACCACAGGCGGCACGGTCAAGTCGGGCTCGATGACGAAGAAGACGCGCAGCCGCCGCTGGTCGGCCGGGTCGACGACCTGGACGAAGTCGACGCCCGTCAAGGCGCTGACGGCCTGGGCACACAGCGCGACGCGGCGGCCGGCGGTGGTCATGACAACACCACCTCTTCGTTCAGGTAGCGCCGCTCGCCGTGCGCGATCACGCGGTACACGACCGTGATCTCCAGCCGGGACTGGTCGGCCTTGGCCTCCACGCTCTCCACCTTTATGATGGTGGCGAGCCAGTTGTTGAGCGCCTCGTAGATCATCGTTCGCGCAAGCATCGCGGTGCCGTCCGACAGCGGCGCGAACACGAGGCGCCGCACGCCCGCACCGAAGGCCGGGCGGTTGATGCGCTCGCCCTTGGCGGTGAGCAGCACCTGGCGGATGAGCCCGCGCACGTAGCGGTCGTAATCGGGCTCCTCGGCGAATCGGCCATCGGTGCCTGCCACTCCCGCCGGAAAGCGGAAGCGACGTGCAAAGGGGGTGAGCGTGGTGGCCATCAGCTGCCCTTCACGCGCATGTCGCCTTGCGTCACGCTCACCGGTCCGGTGGCGCCTGCCGCGCCGGTGGCAAGCCCCGTGCTGCCCATGCCCACGGTGGGAATGCCAGACACTTTCACGCGCACATTGCCCATCACCCAGGCGCCCACCACGAGCGGTCCGCCGAACTGCATCACGTCGGTCATCAGGCCGAGCGCGCCGGTCGCCGCCTTGACGCGGGTGTTGGTCGTCACGAAAGATGTTGCCGGTGCGCCTGCTGCCATGGCGTGCATCGGCATGCTGACAATGGGCTGTGCCATGTGCGTGTCCTCTTCAAGGTCCGACGGTGAGGGCGCCGTTCATGGCGTCGAATCCGGTGGCGCTCAGCGTGGCCGCCCCGCCATTGGCCGACAGCTCGATCTGGGTGCCCTCGAGCTTCATGCCGTTCTGCGACAGCGTGATCTTGGCGCCTGCGCTGCTCTCGATCACCACCTCGCCGCTGTCGTTGTCCACGCGCAGCGTGAGGCCGGGCGTCTTCAAGAAAAACACGCTCTCCCGGGCGTCGGCGCTGTCGATCTCGCGGTCCTTCCAGAAACAGCCGGCCCAGATGGGCTGGTTGATCTCGCCACCCTCGAACTCGACCCACACCGAGGTGCCCTGGGGCGGAATGGCGAAGAAGCCGAGCGCGTCGCCCGCATAGGGCGTGCAGGGCATCGCCCACAGGTCGCGCTCGCCCATCACGGCGGGCACCCTCACTTTCACGCGGCCCTTGCTCGTGGGATCTGCGGTGTCGGTCACCTCGCCGCGGTACTTCCCGTAGTAGCGGGTGGTCACGGCCTCGACGAGGCGGTCCAGGTCACGGTTCATGCGGCGGCTCCGGTGAGGCCGTTGGCCCTCAGCTTGAAATCCATGAAGTGGTCCGCCGCGTTGATCACGTGCGTGGCGGTCTTGACCTGGTAGGGGCCCGACAGGCGGGTGCCTGCATGCCGGGCCTCGATGATCTGGTGCGGAATCACCGGGAACTTCATCAGTTCCAGCGTGGTGGAGCAATCCACCTCGACGAACCATGCGGCCTCGGTGAGCTGTGCCTCGGCCGCGAGGGCCTGCTCGACCGGATCGGTGACGGTGGGCGCGAGCACCTGGCGCGTGTCGCGCTGCACGAGATCGAGCGTGTCCGCCTCGGGGTTCACCGGGGCATCGGGCGGCGTGCTTTCGTTGGTGGCGCCCTCGCCGCTGCCGATCGACTGCGCAAAGCCGCGCGCGGCATTGGGTCGCTCGAAATCGATGCGCGCGTCGAAGCGCGTCACGGTGACACACTTGTCGCGCGGTGGCTGGATGTCGATCACCAGCCCCTCGTCGGCCAGCAGCACCGGCGGCGCGGGCGGTCCGCCCGAGGCGCGCGGCGGCGACGACTTGAGGTTGGCCTTGATCGCGTTCACGCTCACACCCGCGGGCGTACCCGACACGTCGTAGCTGATCCAGAACTCGAGGTTGTTCTTGCGCGCGATGTCCTCGATGAACGCCAGGTCGGTGCCGCGCTGGTTGAGCGCGTGCTGCTCGTCGGCGTACTCGATGCGCGTGTCCTCCACGTCGACGTCGAAGCCATAGCCCGACAGCACGGTGCGCGCGGCGTCGCTGGCCTTGCCGGTCCAGACGTCCTGGATGCCCACGCGGCCCATCTCGACCCGCCGATCCTCGCCGTGCACCTCCACCCAGCTCCCCGCGCCTCCCACCATCGACGAAGTGCGCACCCGCGTGATCGGTCCCACCACCAGGCAATGCGGCGCGCCCTCCACCGGCACGAAGATGCCCACCACCTGGTTGGCCTGCAGCTCGGGCCGTCCCGCCACCGCGGGTTCGCCTTCGCACAGGTCTTCCTCGAAGCGCAATGCGAAGCGCGTGGCTTTGCTCAGTTCCATTTCAACGCGCGCCTCCACGATCCAGCGCGTCACTTCCGCCGGCATGAGGTCGTGGCTTTCGCCCGTGGTGAGAATGGCCCCGAATCCCATCACGCGCCCTTCAGGGGAATCGCCAGCAGCGGCGTCTCCGCCGCCTGCTCCACCGTCATCGCGTCGTTGTGGTGCGCGATGCGCCAGAAGGCGGTCGCGTCAGCGAGGTAGCGCTCAGAGATGTGGTCGAGCCGCTGGCCATCGCGACGGCGGTGCGTGCCCAGGTTGGGCGCGTCCGGTATGCGCGCCGGCGTCACGCAGGGCACCGCCCGGCCCTTGCGGTCGGTGGCCTGGGTGATGCTGGCGTAGAGCACGTAGCGGCTGTTGCGATGAAAGACGGACATGGGTCGGCTCCTTGCGGCTCAGATCGGCACCATCGACGCGGCGGCAGTGCCGACGTTGGCAATGTTGGCGATGGCCAGCGCACTGTCCTGCGCGCGCGTGAGGTTGTAGGCCGCAATCGCCACGTTGGTGGCGGTGGTCGAGCGGCACTTAAAGGCGTCGGGCGTCAGCACGCGCAGCTCCACCGTCGCCTTCGCGATCAGGGGGTAGAGGTTGGGCGTGAACTCCGTGATGTCGATGCTGAGCGAGGTGATGCGCACTGGAAGGATGGCCGAAGTGCCCAGGACCAGCAGCGTGACCGGCACCTGCGGTCGCTCGGCTTGCGCCGCGACGTCGCCGGCGAGTGCGCCGATGGCGCCCACCAGGTCGCCGAGTAATCCCTCCGATGGCTCCACCAGCTTGCGAAGCGCGGCCAGTCGCGAGGCCACACCGGTGGCCATGGCGACCGGGTTGCCCAGCTCGATGTCGTCGGCGGCGTCGAACTCCAGGTCAAAGCTGTAGGTCTGCTCCGGGTCGAACGGCTGCACCAGCGGCGTCTGCGACGCCTGGTTCTGCGGTGCGGTCTGGAACGGGTTCCAGGGCGTCACGCCCAGCGTGATCTTCGCGGGGTTGTACTGGAAGGGCACGATGTTCGGTATGACGATGCCGAAGTCCTCAAGCAATTGCACGAGCGCGCCACGCAGCACGGTTGGCGCGAGCGGATTTCCGGTGTTAGCCATGCACGCGCCTCCCGCCGCCGATCGGCGTGACGATCTCGCCGATGCGGCCTTCCTTGGTGATCTCGCGCCGGATTCCGGCCAGCAACAACTCGGCCGTGATCGCCGTGTCCGCTGCGCTCTGCTTGCCCAGCTTGCGCGGCCCGCTCTCCTGCGCACATTCGTTGCCGATGCGGGCGAGAAAGGCGGCCGACAGCGCCGCCGACTTGATCTGTGCCGCACTCAGCGCATGGGCCGCGGCGAGGGGTGCGACGAGACCGTCGAGCGCGCCCTCGGGTACGCCGAGCACCGAGAGCATGCGGCGCCACAGCTCGGCGCGTTCCGCCTCCTCGGGCAGCACGAAGTCGACGATGAATCGCAGGCGCCGCGTGAAAGCCGGATCGATGTTGCCGCGGCGGTTGGTGGACATCATCACCAGGTGGCGGTGCGCCTCCACCAGCTGCAGCAGGTGGCCCGTATCGGCGTTGGCATGGCGCGCGTTGACGCTGTCGTTCTCGACTCGCCGCGCGAACAGGCCGTCGGCCTCCTCGAACATGATGGCGCAGTCGGCCTCGCGCGCCACCGCGAAGGCACGGGTCATGTTTTTCGCGGTCTCGCCGATGTACTTGCTGCTGATCACGCCGGTGTCGATGATCAGGAGGTCGAGCTTGAGTGCCGCGGCCACCACCTGGGCAGCCATCGACTTGCCGGTGCCCGGCGGCCCGGCGAACAGGGCGGTGAGCGCGGCCGTGCCTTCGAACAGCCGGCGGCGCTCGGTGCCGGCCAGCAGCGCCTCTCGTGCGCGCGCCTCCGCCTCAATCGCATGCAGCAGCGCCTTGACCGGCGCGCAGAGGATGAGGTCGTCCCAGCCGTAGCGGGTGGAGACGATCTGGCCCACGCCCTTCACGCGCTCGAGCGAGCGCTGCCGCAGCAGCGCATGGAACGATTCGCTGTCCGCCACGCCGAGCGCTGCCGCGTCGGCCAGGTCGCGCAGCCGCGGCGTGGCCAGCGGCGAGAGCGTGCTGGCCACCTTCGCGGGCAGCAGCCGGCTGGCCAAGCGCTCTACGCTGGCCCGTTCCAGCGGCGGCATGGGCAGGGGCAGGTCCACCGCGCCTTCCAGGCGCGGAAGTTCGGTCTCGGGCTCCAGTGTCACGAACTGCAGCGGCACCAGCATGGCCGCGGGTGGCCATGCGCGCGGATCGCCGCGCCAGATCGGCACCACCCCGCCCAACAGCAGCCCGAGTCGTTCGATGCGTGCCACCGCAGACGCAGTGGGCGCGTCGTCGGTGGCCTGTGCGTAGAACGCGGGCAAGCCAAGCGCATTCGCGATCGCGGCCGACAGGCTCGCGCGTCCGCTGCCTTCGAATCCATGCACCAGCACGCGCAACGGAACGCGCTTCTTCATCGCAGCGCGAATGGTCGCGACCTTGGGCGGCAAGTCCCATTCCGGCAGCGGCTCGGGCGCCTCGGCCTTGCGGATTGAAAAGCCCTCGAGCCCCGACAGGCTGGGCAGTCCGAAGTACCACTCGACGATGGCCGGGTCGGCCGCGATCGCCGGGGGTTCGCCAAGTCGCCCTTCATGCAGACTCACCAGCCGCCACGACAGCAGCGGCGAGCCGGAGCGCGGCACCGGCGCCGCGCCATGCCCGAACAGCAGCCTCAGCGCCACGCGCGTGGGCAGCAGCACGTGCGGCATGCCCTGCAGCTGCGCGATGCGCTGGCCGAGAGCCGGCTCCACGGCCACCGCCACCGCGCAATCGAGCGCATCCATCTCTTCGTCCGACAGCGTGAACAAGCGGCGCAGCTGGTTGCGCGTTGCGCCCGCCTTGCCGTCGATTCGTTTCTCCAGCGCGCTCAGCGCCGCCGCAGCCGGCTTGGCCTGCCCGGTTCCATCGAGGCGAAGCGCGATGCGCTGGACGGCGAGTTCGGCAGCGGTCGTCATGGCGTCACCCAGAACGGCGCGCAGTCGACGCCCGCGAGCCCCAGCCGCACGAGGCGGGTCTCGCCGTCCGTGGGGTCGAAAGTGAGCATGGCCTCGAACCGCGTCGGCGACACCGCCCGGTACTCGCCCGCCGCGAAGGGCCCCGGCACCGCCGCCGGATGCAGCGAGTACACCTCGCCGCCGATGCTGAGTTCGCTTCCCGCCTCCGCGGCAACGGCGTCGACGCCCGCGGCAAGGTCGACGCGCATGCGCGGCGGCCCGAGCAACGTGGCAACGCCTGCGACGGCTGCACCCACTGCGAACGGAACGCGGTTGCTCTGCGTCACGGCGACGCGCGGGGGGCCGCTCGACACCGCGAGCGTGCGCGAGCGCCGCACTGCGAGTGTCCACACGCCGGGCACGATGGGCACGTTCACGATCGCCCCGCCCACCATCGTCTGCGCGGTGGCCTGCAAGATGAAACTGAGTTCGTGGCCGCGGAATCGGATGGCCCACGACGGGTTGGCGATCGGGTCCACCTCGATCTGGGTGCCCTCGTGCTGAAGCAGCAGCACCTCGGCCGTGCCGTCGCCGAGGTCATGGCCGGTGGCGGTGATCAGCGCCGACGACGGCACCGTGGCCGAACCGATCGCGGCTTCGGCGGGACTGAGCGGCGTGCCGAGCGTGCCACCGCCCATCGCGGCCGGCAAGGTCACGGTCTGCACCGACGAGGTTGCCACCAGCCGGGGCCGCCCACCCACGCTCACCCCCAGGCCGTAGCTCATCACGAGCCCGGCCTTCGCCTGGGGCTCTTCACGCGCCAGCAGCGTGCTGCGCACCTCGTAGTACGCGGTGAGCTGAGTGGTGTGATTCTGCGCGGCCGACCAGAAATTGATGGACTCCTCCGGCGTGAGCTGGCGCGGAAGCACTTCGATGCGATTCTGGTTGTTGCGCATCCGCAGGTCGAAGACGGGCAGCATCACGTTGGCCGCCGGCGTCGGCAACTGCAGCGATTCGCCGAAGGCGGGGAAGTCGTGGAAGGTCTTCATCGCCAGGCCCATGAGCCGCTGCTGGCCAGGCACGTCGGGCGCGTCCCCCACGCTGTGTGCGGTCAGCACGTAGTAGAGGATCAACGGCAGCGGGGCTTCGGCCACGGGAAAGCCGCTCAGCGAATCGCGCGGGAATTCATTGCGCTTGGACGGGTCCTCCATCGCGTGGAAGAGGTGCAGGTTGAGACCGCTGCTCGCGGCCTCCTCGGCCTGCTCCGGCGGCAGGTCGCTCACCGTGACGTTGATGTTCGCGATGCGCCAGATGTTGAAGCGCACGAGATTGCGCAACGTGGCGGTGACGCCATAAAGATCGGCCAGAGGCATCTCAACGCCTCCTCAGTCCGTAGAGGGTAAGGGCCGACCCGCTCGGCTCCAGTTCGCCGATTACCGAGGCTTCGCGTGCGCTGGCCGGACGGGACGCGGCCGCGGTGTCGCGTGCGCGCGATCGGTCCCGCCTGCCGTCCGCAGGCAGATTCGATGCCGCCGGGCGGCTCGCGAGCTCGGCGCGCACGGCCTCGCGCACCATGCGTCGCAGCTCCTGCGGGTCGGGTGCGGCAGCAGGCAATGCAGCAAGCGGCGCGGGCGCGGGGCGCAAAGGCTCGACCTGGGGCGCCTGAGTCCGCAACACGGGCGCCGGATCCGCACGCACCGTCGGTTCAACCGCCCTGCGTGGGCCCGCGGCAGTCGCGCGGTCGGTGAGGTCGGGGTGCGCGAGCGGCATCACGGGAATGGGATCGAGCGGCTCGGAATGCGCGCGCTGCGGCGCGGCGAATTGCTGGGTCTCACGGGGGCCAGTGCGCTGCGCGGCATCGCGGATGCGAGGCTCAGCGGGCGTGGGCTGCGGCGAGAGCGTTTCGATGCGAGAGACCACCGCAGGCAGCGTCGGTGCCGGCAGCTCCGTCAGTGCGGCCTCGGTCGTCGTTGTCGGATCCGGTGGCGATCCTGCGAACGCTGCGGGACGGACATCGCGATCAATCGCACTCGACTCGCGCACGACTGGTTCGGACACCGGTTCAGCCCGGGACACGGACCGCCGCGCCACAGGGACGATCGCGGCAGGCGCGGAAAGTGGTTGCGTCGCGGGCGCTTGCGCCTCCTCCTCAGTCGCCTCGAGCAGCGCGCCCGCATCCGCCACGGACGCGAAGTCCGAAGTGTCCGCTGCGGGCGATCCCCTCAGCGCGCCGAACGCCTGCGCCCAGCCCGGTTCGGCGAGCCGCTGGTCGAACGCGACCGTGGGCGATCGCGGCGCCATGGCGGACGCGACGTCCGCAGACGCCACAGTCGGCGCGGCCGAGGTCAGTCCGGCACCGCGGTCGAACAGTCGCTGCAGATAGCCCTTCATGCGGTTGCCCGCGGGCGCAGCCCAGCGCTGCGCTCGCTCTCGATCAATGCCGCATGGGCGCGGCGGTCGTCGCGCGGGAGCGCCATGATTTCGGCATGCCCCCACCCGTAGCGCGCGGCGATGAGGTGGGTCTCGCGAATCAGGAAGGGGCGGTCGTTGGCGAGCACGCGCACGAGGAAGCGCGGCAGGTCGAAGCCGAGACGCTGCGCCGCGCCGCAATGCGGACACGTGGCGCCCAGGTCCAGTGCGAGCAGCGGCGAGGCCTGTTCGAGGAAGGCCACCACCGCCAGCAGCGCGGCCTCGTCGCTCGGCGGCTCGCACACTGCGGCCAGGCCACCGGTCGCATCCGCCAGCGTGGGGGGCCGCACACGGGTGGCTCCCACCGACCACCTGCCGTCGGCATCCGCCGGTCCGCAGGCTGCGGCATCGCGATCCTGCCCCTCGATCAGGTCGGCCAGCACCAACTGAAACTCGAACGGTTCGCGGCAGGCGCTGCAGGCAGAGCGGCAGTCGGCTTTCTCGCCCACCTCGGCGCGATACACATCGGCAAGCAGCCGGTCGTGCACCGTGACCGGCAGCGTCGACAGATCGAGCGCGCTGCCGTCCTCGGCTCGCGCGAGCGAAGCCAGCAGGCGCGTGGGCTCGCCGGCGCGATGGGGTGCAAGCACCGCTTCGTCGCTGCCGGTGAGGGGTCGCAGCACGGCACGCACTGGCGCCAGCGAGGGCACCGCGATCGTGACTAGGCGTGCCACGGTCATGGCCTCAGGTTTCCGCCGGCTCGACCACCGCGTCGTCGCGGATGAAGCCCTCGGTTTGCAGCACCAGTGTCTCGAACGCCACGCCGTTGGCGTTGGCATCCAGCTCGGGCACTGCGGTGAACTCGCTCACCCAGCAGCGGAATACGTTCCACGCGCGCACTTTCACGCCCTGAATGTTGTAGAGCTCGAGGCTGATGTCGCGCCGGAAGTTGGCCAGGCTGATGAGGCCTGCGCCTTCGGGGTGGTACACCGACTGCGCCCACAACTCGAACGCGTCGTCGTGCGTGACGCCACGCTAGATGGTGATGGGCTCGAAGGTGACGAGTCCGGGCGACAGGTGCTTGGAGGACAGGTCACCGCCGTCGCGGTGCGCCACCGGCTCGATGGTGCGCTTCAAACCGCTCACCTTGCTCACGCCGGCCACCGCGATGCCACCGAACAGCACACGGAAGCGGTAGTTCTTGTAGGGGTCGATTCGGGTCGCGTTGACAGAGAATTGCGCCATGGTTGGTTGCTCCTATGGATCCGGGATTCAGATCTGCACCTGGCCGGCGATCTGGCGCACGGTGAGCACGATGAACTCCGACGGCTTCAGCGGTGCGAATGCGACGATGACATTGACGATGCCGAGGTTGCGGTCCGTCTCCGTCGTGGTGTTGGCGTCGCACAGCACGTAGTACGCCTCCAGCTTGTTGCGGCTGGCGAATGCGCCCTGCCGCATCAGCGAGTTCATGAAGCTGCCGGCCGCGAGCCGGATCGAGGCCCACAGCGGCTCGGCGTTGGGCTTGAAGACAGCAAACTTGAGGCCGCGATACAGGCTCTCCTCGATGAAGAGCATGGTGCGACGCACGGGGATGTACTTGTCGTCGATGTTGCCCGTGTCGTCGGCCCCCACCATCGTGCGCGCGCCCCAACTCACCACACCCGATGGGAACAGGCGGATGGCGTTGAGCGCCTTCGGATTGATCTGGCCGTTCTGCTCGTCGCTGATCACGCGGCTCACGCCGGTGACGCCGCGGATGGTGGCTTCCAGTCCGGCCGGCGCGGTCCACACGCCGAAGACGGCGTCGGTGCGCGCCATCAAGCCGGCGATGGATCCCGAGGGGTCGACCGTCCTCGATCCGGGGGCGCCGAGCTGCGGGATGTCCAGGCGCGGCCAGTAGATGGCCGCATTGCGCGTGTCCACGCCGATCTTGATCGCATCGGCTCCGGCGCTGGCGGTGGCAATGTCCACCCAGGTCGAGTCCGGGTCCACAAGCAAGATCGCGCGGCGCTTCGCGCACGATGCGCTGGCGATGCCCCATATCGCGCGGCGCTCGGCGTCGAGCTGGTCTTCGGCACGCGGCAGCACCATCAGATTGAAGCTGGGCAGCGCGTCCTCGAGCGTCTGAAACGCAGTGATGTACTGCGCGAGCGTCGGCTTCTCACCGTCGGAGCCTTCGTCGGCAGCCACGGCGGCCTGGCGCGGGCCCAACCCGCCGTCGCCACCCGTGCGGCCCAACGAATACGCGGCCACGTTGCTCGCACCGGTGGCATTGACGTTGCCGGGAACTTCGAACTTGTTGCCCGCGCCACCGACGTCGAACCCGGGCGTGGTGGTGAGGCGGCTGTCGACGCCCGTGTTGGAGGCGCCGAACTTCGGCACCAGCCCGAGGCGCAGGCCTTGCCGCGTCACCGTCCAGCGGTTGGCACTGTTCACGCCGATGTTGCCGGCCAACTCGTCCAGCGCAGCGCGGATGGCGTTCAAGCTGCCCACCGGTGCCGTGGGGTCCAGAAAGATGCGATCGCCCGCGACGCCGCCGAGCGCTGCGCCGGCATGCGGTGCCGGGTGGGCCGGGTCGGTGAGCAAGAAGTTGGCGACGTTGCCGCGGGTGGCGTTGCCGAAATTGACAATGTTCTGAATCCAGGTCTCGTCGGGTGTGGCGCTGAAGGCGCCGGGGGTCGAGACGATGCCGGTGGGCGTGGGACGACGGTGGGTGTAGCCGTCTAACTCCACGCCGCCCGAGGCCACGCCGAGCTGCATGGCGAGCGCAAAGCCCGAGGTGGGCGACGGCGAGATCACGATGGGGCCATCGGCGCTCCTGAACATCAAAGCGCGGCCGACGGTGAGCGACGGCAGCGACCCACTGACCGTCACCGCGATGCCGTTGGCCGCGGAGGTGGTCTGGATCTGGTTGGCGATGTGGGTCTCAATCTGTCCGATGACGACGCCGATCGGAACCAGCAGGGGCGGCCGGCCGCCGACCTGGACATTGAGCGACGCGCCGGGATGGAGCGTGAGGGTCGCCGCGACCTGGGTGCGCGCGGTGGCAAGTGTGTTGCTGTAGATGATCCCGCCGATGGAGACCGCGGGGTTGGCGCCGAGCGGCGCGTTGGGGTCGGTGCCGGTGACGAGCGCGCTGGACGTGCGCAGCACTTCCACCACATAGCGCGGCGAACGCGGGTCCATGCTGACACCGGCGTGGGACTCGACCTCGGTCGCGGTGAAGCTGCCGTCGGTACGCTGGTTCTGGCGGTAGAGGCGCAGGTTGAACGTGCGCTCGGGACTGGCGGTGGCGTAGTCGACCTCGGCGCGGACCATGTTGCCGGTGACGCCGGGGTCACGCGCGGTCAGGCGCAGCGTCGCCGTGTTGTTGAACTGGCCGAGCACCACTGACGCACGTAGCGCGCCGAACGCGGTGCGCAGGATCCACGCTTCCGAGCCGCCGTTGACGAAGTACTGGCGCGCCTGGTCGGCCAGCTCGCCGCGGCTGGTGGCGCCGAAGAGGCGCTCGTAGGCCTGCAGGCCGAGCACCTGCGTGGGTACCTCGAAAGGACCCTTGTCGGCCATGCCGACAAAGACGGTCCGGGATGTCGATGCTGCGGCGATGGCGCGGGCGCCGCTCGACTCCTCGACGACGTAAACACCGGGATAGCTGAAGATGGCGGGCATGGGTCACTCCTGGATCGAAGATGGCGAAGGGCGTACTCGGTTCATGGTGGATCGCGCCCAAGTTCACTGCATGACACGCGTTCGCTCGCGGTGCACCGCGTCGTGTAGCACGCGCAGGATCTCGTCGGGCGACACGACCTCGAGCGCCAGGCGGCCGAGCCGCAACTGGTACACGGCAGCGTTCTCGCCCGCGGATGTCAAAGTCATGATCTGGGCTTGCGGCCAGCGGGCGAACAGGCCGGGTAGCAGCGTGATGTCGCCCGCATCGGTGAGGCCGAGGATCACCACGTCCGGTGGCACCTCGGGCCGCGTGGGGGGCTGCTCCAGGGTCCATTCGTTCATCAGTACCTCGAAGTCGCCGTTGGCTGCGATCGCGTGCCTGAGAATGCCGCGGAGCAGCTGAGGAAGTTCTAGGAGCAGGATGTGCACTGGGATCACCTTGGGTGGTGATTCTTCCGATGCCTGGTGCGCGTGGGAATCCTCCAGAGGGTTCAGGCGAAGATCCAGTGCGGATCCAGATCGTTTGCGCACGCGGTCTAGATCTAAAGGACCAGAAGCGACCGCGCACCCCTCGGGGGGGGCGCCCCGTGTGCTCACGGGGCGAGGAGATGTTTACCCCGCGAACTGCCCGCCCGACACGGCGGCGGCCTTGCTGCGCGTGGTCACCTGCATTTTCTCGAGGACGTGGTGCACATGGTTCTTCACCGTGGCCTCGGCGATGCGCAGATGCGAGGCGATCTCCTTGTTGGAGCGCCCTTGCTTCAGCAATTCCAGCACCTGCCGCTCGCGGTGCGTGAGCCTTGCACCGGGGTTCGCGGGAAGAACAACCGGCGATACCGCTCGGTCCGCGCGATGCGCGGCCTGCCGGAAGAGCTGCGCTGACACGCGCGGCGAGCACAAGAGCTCGCCGTTGGCGGTGCAATCGATGGCCGCCGCCAGCTCGGTAAGTGAGCCATTGGAGTCGAAGAAGGCGTCGGCTCCTGCGTCGGCGAAGTCGAGGATGTCGTCGATCTGCTGGTCGACCGCGAAGGCGAGCACGTGCGCGCAGGAGTCGGTAGCGCGCAGGGAGCGCACCAAGTCGCGTGAGCCGGCGCGGGAGACGTCAACCACCACCACCTGCGGCCTCAGCGCATGGACTGTCGCCAACACGTCACCGGCCAAGCCCGAGGTCTCGTGGATGGCAAATTGAGTATTTGCGCGGAGGGCTGCGACCAAGCCTTCGCGATAGAGGCGCACGCCGACCGCGATCAGCACCGTGATCTTCACAACTCGATTGTTGATCGGCTGCATGCCAATTCCCTCCCCATTTGACGCCCTCGCCCTGAGAAGGTGTGAACGAATCCGACATGACCGCTCGACCCGCCAAAACCGCGCCACTCGTCGTCGCAAATGCTCATCCTGGCCCGAGCTACGGCTGTGCTTTGCGCCTAGATTGGCGCGGTTTTGGCGGGCCGCTCCGCCACGCCGGATTCATTCACACCTTCTGAGCATCCCAAGCCCATGAATGAGCCCGGCGTTCGCGAAGAAACATTACTTCGAGTTATGAAGTTCGCGTTCGTAATTCTTGTTTCTTGAGAGAGGATCAGCGACCGATCCAGGCGCGCCCGTCTGATCTTGGTGCGTTAGTGGCTGCCTCCTTCCGTAGATTGGCATGTGCTCCGTGCGTTTGGCATCCCTAGGTTGGAGCCTTGCGACCGGCGGGTCCAGATCAGACAGGAGGCCACCGCCCAGAAGGCATGAATTTTGAGGTTCCCGAACGCGTTGTACTGATTGCCGCCTATGAAGCAGGCGACGACGTCGGACCGATCCAAGCCGCCGATCCCAGACGCTACCTCGTCGAGATCGAGGTCACCGATGACCTTTTCTCCCTTGAGCTGTAAGCGGTAACCAGCCGGAGTTCTTGCCTTACGAACCCGCCCTGTGCAAGTCAGAGCGCAGCGGGTTGTCAGCGAACAGCACCTTCCACTGCCTGGGCGTCAACTCGGCGACGCGACTTGCGGGATGCTGGCCGACCCGCTGCAGCACGT
>Ga0105045_10000434_pt1 | contig 29890 bp, 28 predicted proteins | sample MAT02_FD_78089 | JGI IMG/M metagenome (GOLD analysis project Ga0105045, IMG submission 78089) | Freshwater microbial communities from Lake Fryxell liftoff mats and glacier meltwater in Antarctica - MAT-02 (megahit assembly) | ecosystem: Environmental > Aquatic > Freshwater > Ice > Liftoff... | reverse complement strand
TCCAACGATCTTCGTCGGGCGGTTGGTCCAATTCCCAAAGCCGAAAAGCTCAGTTTTGCCACTACCACGCCTTTTGGGAAACCCATTAACATTTCGCTCTCCGGATCGGACTATGAACGACTTCGTGCAGCGATCGGCGAATTAAAATCTGGTTTGGAGAGTACTGGAAAAGCCAAAGATTTAGTGACAAACGATAAAGCCGATCAACCGGAAGTAAACGTATCGCTCAATGATGCAGGTCGGGCTTTGGGCTTCACGGAGCGCTCCCTGATTACCCAAGTACGAAGTGGTTTCTTCGGTTATGAAGCCCAGCGACTTCAGCGCGGAAACGATGAAATTAAAGTTTGGGTGCGCTACGACATCGACGATCGACGGAATATAGATCAACTGCGGCAGATGCGGGTGCGAACAGCGAGTGGAGAAACCGTGGCCGTGGGCGATATTGCAGATTTATCTCCGGTAAATGGCCTACTGGCGATTAATCACCGCGACGGAAAACGCGAAATTACCATCGAAGGCGAAGTGGCATCCCTTCAGGTGAATACACCCCAATTTATAAGTGAAATAAAAGACGAAATTCTACCGCCCATTCTCGCTAAATATCCCGGGATTGATGTGAGCTACGAAGGTCAGCAGCGCGATACCGCTAAACTTCAAAAGTCGGTTGGCTCTGTTGGGCCAATTATTTTGGTGCTTATTCTGGCAGTGCTAATCATCACCTTCCGATCTTACAGCCAAGCATTTGCTTTACTTATCCTCATGCCTTTCGGATTGATCGGCGCCGTTTGGGGGCATTATATTCATGGGCAGCCGTTGAGTTTGCTGAGCTTTTTGGGAATTATTGCCTTAATAGGAGTTCTACTCAATGACGGCTTGGTGTATATCAACGCCTTCAACGATTGCCTAAAAAACGGAATGAGTTTTAATGAAGCACTCGCCGATACGTCGATGTCGCGCTTCCGGCCGATTGTGCTCACTACCCTTACTACTTCTGCTGGATTGGCACCGCTTATTTTGGAAAAAAGCTTTCAGGCTCAATTCTTAATTCCGATGGCTATAAGTATTGCATACGGGTTGTTGATCGGCTCGTTTATGCTTGTTGTGGTATTGCCAATTACGCTTACACTCATGAACAAGCTAAAAGTATTCGCCATTCAATTTTGGACGGGTGTTCGACCCAGTCAGGAATCAGTAGAACAGGCCGTAAAGCGCTTGCACCAAGAAAAAGTACAACTCTAAGTTATGATCCGATACTTCTCTAAAACCGCGATCTTTCTTGCCCTCCCAATTGGTTTGGCAGCGCAGGAGACTACTATTTCGCTCTACGATGCCGTGACTATTGCGCTGGAGCGAAATTATGATGTGCGAACAGCTTCCCTTAGCCGCGCCATCGACGATAACAATGCCGAGATTGGCAACGCCGGCCTTTTGCCAACGGTTTACCTTGCGGGAAGTGGATCTTATGCAAACTCCGATGTGGAAACCACCTTCAATAATCCGGAGCAGCCTCCGATCGTCGCCGATGGTGCCACTACGATAGGTTACAGCGGCAGCGCCAATTTGGAATACCTGCTCTTCAACGGTGGTAAGCGAATGCATATTTTAAACCAACTCCAAAGCATCGGCGAAGATGGGCGACTCAACGAACGACTTTCGCTGGAGAATACCACGCTCAACGTTTCCAATAATTTTCTCGAAGTCGTTCGCCTGCAAGATCAAGTGGTCATCGATCAGGAAACGGTTAATCTCTCACTCGACCGATTGGATCGCGCCAGTCAGAATTTCCAATTTGGAAATACCACCCGCTTGGTATTGCTCAATGCGGAAGTAGATCTCCGTACCGATAGTATCAATTTGGCGCAAAGCCAAGTGCAATACAGCCGTGCCTTGCGAAATCTCTATCTTTCCATGGGTGTTGCGGCCGATACAACTCTTGGAGTAAATGGACAATTTGATTTTGCCGAACTGCTCGACCGACAGGCCATACTCGATCAGGCTCTGGGAAGTAACACCAACTATCTGCGCACGCGAAATAATCTCTACGCGGCGGAGGAAGGTGTGAAGGCGCAAAAAGCTGAGCTATTCCCCGTCCTTTCGGCAAATGCAGCTTATCAATACAACTATACCGACTACGAAGCCAACTTCTTAAACACCCAACAAAACAGTGGCCTTTCAGCCGGATTGGGCTTGCGGTTCTACGTTTTTGATGGGCGGAGAATCCGGAGAAACATCGAAAACGCTGAGCTAGAACGTGGTATTGCTGAAGTAAGCGTGGAGCGCAGCCGCAATCAGGTAGTACAATTGGTAAACAACGCCTACGATACGTACATCACCAATCTCAGCTTGTTGCAGATTAGCCAACGGAATGTTTCGCTAGCCGAACTAAACTATGAGCGGAGCGCAGAAGCTTTCGCTACCGGCCAAATTACTGGAATCGAGCTTCGGGATGCGCAGTTAAATCTGAGTAATTCAAAAAATGCCATCAGCCGGCAGCGCGTTGTCACTAAACTCTCGGAAATCGGTTTGCTTTACGAAGCGGGCCTTTTAGTCAAATAAAAATGAAGCTCCACACTTTTATAACAATCGGGCGATTGGAAGCACTTTCATTTTTGCTTCTCGTACTTATCGCAATGCCTTTAAAATATTTCTTCGGTTTTCCGGAAGCAGTAAAATACGTGGGTTGGGCACATGGGCTGCTCTTTGTAGTCTATGCGGGAGCATTGGTATTTATTGGCATCGATAAGTCATGGCCTTTCTGGAAAATGCTCGTTCTTTTTTTGGCGGCCTTCCTCCCACTCGGGCCGGTTGCTGCCGAAAGGTGGTTGAAGGGTTGGGCGAATATCGAAAGTGAATAGTATGAATATAAATTCCTTTTGGAAATATGTAAAGCCCTTCCGCGATTGGGTATTTTCTGGTTGGGGTATGTATATATTTAAGTTTTAATCTGGACGATAAAGGAGAAGGTTGGGATGTCGAAGCAGTTCTCTATGTTTTGGCTGGCGCCTTGATTTTCTTGATAGCTGAAATATCGTTATGGATGATATTCAAGAAGAAAGCATTGAGGAATTGGCTTAATGGTATCCTGGCGGTAATTATACTTTTTACTTTCTTCTTTTGGATCGGAATCCATCGCTAATCGAAACGTGTCAGCTTTTACCAGAGAACCGCATTCCCACGCCGAAACTCAAAAGAGAGCCAAATTCCCAGGTCGGAGCTGTTCTATTTGAAGAATTCGCCGTTTGATCGGCAAACATTAAATTAATACCGATACCAAATCGCTGTTTGAGATAAAACCGCTCCGTAAGATCGGCGGTGAAGCCAAGCCCAATGGTCTGCTCAACCCACGTAAACGGATCGGGCGAATAAACATAACCATCTCCATCCATGGCTGTAGGATTTTGCTCAGTAGAAGGCGTAAAAGAGACCGTTCCGCGTGTATGCGCGTGTTTAGCTTGCACGTCGTAAAAAGCGAATGGACGAATAGACTTCGTGTTTTTCAGGATAAAGCGTTGATAGCTGAAATTGAAATTAAGGTGCTGAAAAGCATTATTCATACAGCCGCTTGCGAAAGAATTGGTTTTGGTCATCGTTTAAAGCATGCTTATTCATATTGTATCCCAAGCCAAAGTTGTAGCTATTATCTCCTTTTTCAACTTCGTAATAAGCCGTTATGTTTCGACCTGAGCCTACGGAGTTAAAAGCCAGGTTAATATTCTGAGCAACGCCAGCGATGCAGAGAAAGCTCAAAACAAGTAATACGAGAAGCTGTTTCATGGTTTGGATTTTGATTTGGAGAAAACGCTCGAAAAGCGGAAATATTTCAGCAGTAGATATCATGTTATATGAACAATAGTCAAGATAATGTCCTACCGTATGAAGGGGGTGTTTTTTACTTTCCCAAGGCGCTAAGTGCTGATTATTTCGACAAGCTTTCCCGCTCTCTCGATTGGAAAGCCGAAGAGCTAATTATGTTCGGAAAAAAGATAATTACCCGCCGACTGAGTGCCTGGTATAGCGATGGTGGTTTGAGTTACACCTATGCCGGGCTCCGGCGCAATGGACTTCCATTCTCGGCCGAATTGCAGGAATTAAAATCAATCGCCGAAGAACTGGCGGAGGCTGATTTCAACAGCGTATTGGCCAATTATTACCACGACGGAGCCGACGGAATGGGTTGGCATACCGATGCGGAGAAAGAGCTCGACCCAAACACACCCATTCTATCCATGAGCTTTGGGGCAGCGCGCCGATTTTCTTTTCGGCATAAGGCTACCAAGGAAAGAATGGATTTGATGCTCGAATCGGAAAGCGCATTGCTTATGGACGCCGCATCGCAGAGGCATTGGCAGCATAGCCTACCGAAAGCGTTAAAAGTGAAGGAACCGCGAATAAATTTGACTTTTCGGCAGATTTTATACTAAAGGTCCAATGGATGAATCTTTAATAACCGCCGTATAACCACGCAAAACCGATTTCGTAATAGGTAGGATTATAGGTCTTGAAAGGCCCTTTTATATATCGGTTTCCTTCGATTTCTCGATCGCCCAGATAAAATCCACCACCGCCGTAGATGCTAAAGTAATTTCCCATTCTCATGCCGATCCGGCCACCGAGCTGTCCGATAAAATGAGAATTGCTGAAACTAGCCCCTTCGAATCCTTTAATGTCTTGTTTATCCCCCGATGGCTCAAATTGCACGGAGTAAGCATTCTGCTTTACATTGGTCATTAAGATTCCGGCTACAGGGCCTATAAAAAAGTGAAAATTGCGTATATCACTCAAGCTGTAATCACTGTGAACAATTAATCCCATTTGCCAGTCTTCCGAATAATATTGCACTGTACCATCGCCTGTAACGGATAGAGCAGAGCCTTGTTGTTCTTCTTGCCATATCGAAGTCATGAGTCCATAGTCGCTATAGAGCATGGCTCCCCACATGGTGCGATTGCTGGTTACCCTATCGTAGCCCCACCCAAAACCTGTAAACGCTTGATCCTCTACGTATAAAGAGCGGATATTTACTATTTCCAGTCGCATGTAGCTTTCTTGCCCAATTGCCGGAAGGCTTATGAAAACACAGCTTAGGAGCGCGATTAAATTTCGATGAATCATGGAATATAATTTATGTTTAGTAACCTCAGTGCATCCATAATTGGAATGGCAAACCCAAGACCCTCGATCCCCACTTCCGAAATTTTAAGAGTTGCAATACCCACTACTTCGCCTGCTTCGTTGAGCAAGGGTCCGCCACTATTGCCGGGATTAATACTCACATCAGTTTGAAGAAATTGACGCTCTTCTATCACACGCTTTCCGCTTAGGATACCACGCGAAACGGATTGGCCAAATGCATCGTCCATGGGTGTTCCGATGGCGTAAAGATCTTCGCCGATTATGGCTTCTTCTTGTGAAAGCGGCAAAGCGGAATGACCTTTTATAGCTATTTGCAGCAGCGCTAAATCGGCTTTAGGGTGCTGACGTATTACTTTGGCTTCCACTTCAAGCCCATCATTTGTCACCACTGTGATAGTAGCTTGACCATTCACCACGTGCTCGTTCGTAATTAAATGTCCATTGCCATCTATAAAAAACCCACTTCCAAAACCTTTCGAAGTTTTGATGGTGACTACCGACTTGATTTGCGAAGAGAGCATATCCTTCCGCTGCTCAAATTTGGTTGCTTGCACTCCTTGAATATCAAGCACGGCTTCATCTAAAATTTCTGCCGCCGACCTTCCTTTAAGTAGCTTAACCAAAGTGTCCTCATCGGCCAGCATACGCGCGCCTTGCTCTAAAGCCAAGCGAAGTAAATCTCTGCTCTTTTCGCCATAACTTACGTAGTTTACTTCGCGATGAAGCACTACGGCGGGTTTAATATTGTTCCTGGTCGACCACACTTCCCAGTCAACAACAAGCTTAATACTGCCATCGTAGGAAACTTTTTTTCGGTATAAATCGGCATCCATGCTCCTAACCACCGGATGCAAATAATAAGCTGTTTTTTCCATCCATGTTTGGCCTTGGTTGGTGCCAATAGTAAAAGGTACTTCGTCGATCCAGGTACCGTCAAATCCGCGCTGTATATACGGATCGAAATCGGTTCGGGGATTATAAATTTCTTTCCCTTTTTTGCTTTCCGCCCGCAGCACAGAGCCATTCAACTTTCCTAAACTACCCATGGTAGCAATTTCGAATTTAGCATCGGTGATGGGCAGGAATTGATTTGCGATTTTGCCCTTGTGCAGTTTATACAATTGAACCGTAACTTCCTTTTTATCGAAATAATAACTTTCAGAATTGCGTTTGGAAATAAGTCGGGGAATATGAAAAAGCAAGGCATTTACCAATAACTCATTTTCACGCTCTCGCGGCCTTAACACGTGTCGACTAACTTCAAAATCGATCTTCTCGAGCCGAATTTCGATTAGTTTGCCATCATCCAAATTATATTGATAGGTACACGGGGTGGTGCCCACCAGCTTGTCATTCACGAGTACGCTGGCGCCATCGGGTATGCTATTGACCACAAAGTACGATTGCTTTACTCTTTCATGGTTACTCTGGGCAGAAACCTGCGCAAAGCCAGAAGCATGCAACAGGACAATAAACGATAATGGTTTGATTATTAATAAATTCATGCAATTATCTATATAATTAATCGGCTAATTTAATCTTTACCCGAAACTATTGCATGCAAAGTTTTTACTCCTTTCATTTCAGAAATGGTAATCGCCGGAATTCAGAGCGGACTCTCATTTATCCAAAGATGTAGCAACAATGGTAAGTCCGGTAATAACTGCGGCATCGATCAGTAAGGCTTGGTTGCCATAATCTACTGCGTAAGTTGCCGTGGGTCCACCACCTTTGAAATATTCTGGAGATAGTGTGGTGAACAAGGCATAAGTCGGATTGAATTCGCCGCGTATTTCGCGGGTGTATGGTTCCTCCGCATCGACATAAAAGTGGAGTAAAACTTCCAAGCGATGCGGTTCGCTGGAGTCAAAATCATATTTCCTGGTTACGTAAGTGAGCCCATCCATTTCGTGTTTTTCTCTAACTGCCCGTTGTTTCCAAACCTTATTGTATGGCAGCGCAAAAACCCGATAGGTGATGGAGAGATACCGCCCCGGAGGAATTCGAATGCGGGAAGCGCTGTTGCCATGTACGGTGCCGTCAAAACGCACTGCCGATTCGGGCGCTCCATTTCGCAATATACCGTCGTTTTTCATGAAAAGTGTTTTCTCCAGATCGTAGTAAATATCCAGCTCTCCTTCGTTCCGAACATAAATGGTGGTGCTACCATCGCTGCTCCAAAAATTGAAATCCAGGTACAACCCTTCGTCGTTGTAATAAAATCGATTGTGCCCCGGATCGCGCTCCAAGTTGCTCTCTAGTTGTACATATTGGTAATTTGTGCAGGAAGTGAGTGCTAAAAGCAGTCCTGCAGCTGAAGTGATAATTAACGAGTTCATGAGCTATTGGTTTAGAGCCGTTAACCCAAAGATTATACCTGAAATTGTTAAAACAAATACCCTACATGATGGAGTTGCTCCGAGGCCGCTCCATTAAAGCTTCAGAACAAAGCGCATTTTAACAGGAACGTAGCAGCAGTTAAGCTATCAGCGCGCAAATTTCTTTGATACCGCCAAATCTTTGCTTCCCGGGGTGTAGGTATAGAATCCTTCCCCGCTTTTCGCACCCAGCTTGCCTGCCATTACCATGTTGACCAAAAGGGGGCAAGGAGCGTATTTATCCAATCCAAAACCATCGTGGAGCACACGCAAAATACTCAGGCATACATCGAGCCCAATAAAATCGGCTAGTTGAAGCGGGCCCATCGGGTGCGCCATACCGAGTTTCATCACGGTATCAATTTCTATTACTCCAGCCACGCCTTCGTGCAGGCTAATGATGGCTTCATTAATCATGGGCATCAGTATGCGGTTGGCGACAAATCCGGGATAATCGTTTACTTCTGTTGGCTCTTTGCCCAAATTTTTGGAGAGCGCCATTATCTGGCTGGCCACTTCATCGCTGGTGGCGTATCCGCGAATTACTTCAACGAGCTTCATCACCGGCACCGGATTCATAAAGTGCATTCCAATTACTTTATCCGGGCGACCAGTAACGGCTGCTATTTTGGTAATAGAAATCGAAGATGTGTTCGACGCAAGGATACAATGCGGCGGGGCATGTTGGTCTAGATCTTTGAAAATTCGAAACTTCAAATCAGCATTTTCTGTGGCCGCTTCTACCACCAAATCGGCGTTCGAAACACCTACTTTAAGATCTGTCTGCTTCGAAATACGATGGAGCGTCTCCGATTTTGCCGCTTCATCGAGCAAACCTTTGGCGATCATTCGATCGAGATTCTTGCCAATGGTGGTCATCGCTCGCTCCAAGGCATCGGCTGAAATATCGATGAGACTTACGCTAAAGCCACTTTGTGCAAATACATGAGCTATACCGTTGCCCATTGTCCCGCTTCCGATTACTGCAATGTTTTTCATGTGTAGTGTGGTTTATTTGCCCGAGCCCTTGAAGATAATGATCAGGGTGTAAGCCATTATTTTAATATCGATTGCCAGCGACATATTCTCGATGTAGAGTACATCGTACTTGAGCCGCTGCACCATTTGCCCCACGTTTTCGGCGTACCCGTATTTCACTTGTCCCCAACTCGTTATACCGGGTTTCACCTTCTGAAGATGACGGTAGTGGGGTGCCACTTTCATGATCTGGTCGATGTAGAACTGCCGTTCCGGCCGTGGCCCTACCAAGCTCATTTCACCGATTAGAACGTTGAAAAACTGAGGGATTTCGTCGAGCCGCGTTTTTCGCATAAAGCGACCAATAGGCGTAATGCGGGGATCGCTGGAGCTGGAGAGTTGCGGCCCTGCTTCCTCGGCATCGCAATACATGGACCGAAATTTATAGATATCGAAGGGATTGTTGAATTGACCGATACGCTCCTGTCGGAAAATAATAGAGCCCGGAGAAGAGAGCTTCACCAAGATGGCGAGCAAAACATAAACCGGACTGAGAATAACGATGGCGACAAGGGAACCGAAAAAATCGACGATTCGCTTAATGAAGAATTGCCAGGCGGGCATGATTTCCGTCTCGATCTGAATAAGCGGCGCTCCGAATATGCTCGACATTTTTACCGAGCCAGAAAGTATATCGTAAATATCGGGGATGATCTTGATTTGCACATTATGCCCTTCGAGCTCCGTGATAATACCACCCAAGTTGCGGTGCTCCGAACTTTCTATGGCAATTACCACCTCTTCGACCGCTTCCTTCTTTATAACATCCGAGATGGTTTGAAATTTCCCAAGCCAGGGCAGTTCATCTTGCAAGAGATGGTCTTTTCCGTTTACGCTCACGTAGCCTATAAACTTAAATCCAGGAGCGGGGACCATCGTTTCCATTTCACGATAGAGCCCAAGAGCTTCTTCGTTTCCGCCGATAATAACTGTGTTAAAACCCAGCTTCCGCTTGTGGATCCTTTTCACTGTAAGGGTAGTAAGCACAAACCTTGCAGTGAAGGTGAAGAGAAAATGCAGACAAAAAAGTACTAAGATCGACTTATAAAAAAACTGATAATTGGCAATTTCGTCGTCGATTAAAACGGTAAAAAACAGCACAAGAACCCCGGCTAGCGTGGCCAGCATTACCTGCCCCAACTCCTTGAGTCGGTGCCGCCGATAAATATCGCGGTACATACCGAGTAAGGTGTAAATCCCGATCCAAAAAATGGGAATTAGCAAGAGACCGAAGTAGAACTTATTGTCAAATTGAAAAGGTATTTCGTAACCGTATTTCTCTGGTTCTACGACCTTTTTGCGATAGGAATAAAAAAGCACCCAAGCGACAGCCGAATTCAAAAAATCGGCTACCACATATTTTGCTACTTGGATCTTCTTATTCAAAATCAGGGATAAACGAATTTTAGGTTATCGATATAGATGCGTTTCTCCCCATCGTTAGGGCCAAGGCGGCTCTCCAGATAAACAGCGAAATTGTTGGTATTGACTTGCTGCGCTATTTCATTGGTGAGATCTACGTACACCTTTGTCCACTCATCGGTAGGAAGAATGCCAAGTGCGAATACTTTTAGGACGGTAGAATTGAAGGCCAAAATTCCAATCTCCAAGGGGTGATCTCCCTTGAAATCGATTTCGAGGTAAATGTTATTTCCTTGAGGAAGATTTTGCAACGACCAGTCGGTAGCAACGAAAAAAATACTGCTGTCGGGGGTAAGCGTTACTTCCAAGCTCTGACCGATGCTTACATTTTCGGCAGGCTCCGAGATTTGTATGAAGGTGGCATTGCTTGCGTCGAACGGGACCAACCCTGTTCCCACGTTCTCGAAATCTTCGTACTCGAAGTTCAAAATATTCTCGTAATACTGAAAAGTAACGGTAGTGTCGGCGGTAAATGGAATTATGGCATTTGGCAGCAGGTTGATCTGCCGCACAGTAAAATCGTAAAAGGGATATATAATACGATCCTGACTGAGCCCATTGTTTTTAATGCCCGCAGCTACAGTTATAGTTGATACGCCATTTTGCAGGATAGGCACCACGGCGGGCATTTCGAAAGTCCCGACAAATACACCATCTGCAAAAACGGTGGCATCTAGAATGCCATGGGTATTTGCTCCCTGATCGGGATCCGTAACCAAATCGGCTGAATTAATAAGAATAAAGGCGGGTATGGTTTCTTCTTTATCGAAGGCATCGCAAGATGAGAGAGCCAGAACGGCAAGCAACGCGTAACATATCTTCATAGGCAGAGCCAAAAATTCGAGGCCGCGAACTTAGCTATTTATATGAAGTAAATAGCCATCACGCGAACTAAGGTTGATGTAAGCTTCCTGAAAACGCAGTTTTGTTACTGAAATTGCAGGCTTATCCTAATTTTTCAAGATTGGAGGCTGTGACGTGCAATTTATCGATAATCCGATAGGCAATATCCAGCGCTTTATAGCCATCTTCAATGGTTACAGCGGTTGGCGTATTTTGTAAAATGGCTTCCGCAAATGAACTGAGTTCATCTTTAATGGCATTGTTTTGCTCGATTTTAGGTTTCTCAAAAAATATCTCCTTGCTGCCGCGCCCTTGGCCGAGATCAATACTGAGTCCAAAGGGGTCGCCTTCGCCCTCAATATCACGCATTTTAACAATCTCTGCACTTTTTTCAAGAAAATCAACCGCGATATACGCGTTGCGTTGAAAGAAGCGCGACTTACGCATGTTTTTCAGGGAGAATCGGCTTGCAGTGAGATTCGCCACGCAGCCGTTGTCGAATTCGATACGGGCATTGGCAATATCGGGCTCTTCGCTCACAATGGCGACTCCGCTAGCACTAATGCGACGCACATTCGACTTTACCACGCTGAGTACAATATCTATATCGTGGATCATTAAGTCGAGCACTACCGATACGTCAGTACCCCGCGGATTGAATTGTGCAAGGCGATGCGTTTCGATAAACATTGGGTTTATAATATGTTCGCGCGATGCAGTAAACGCCGGATTAAAACGCTCCACATGGCCTACCTGCACCTTAACACTCGCCTCCGCAGCGAGCGCCATCAGCGACTTCGCTTCTTCGATGGTATTGGTAATAGGCTTCTCAATAAACACATGTTTAGAGCTTTTCAAAGCACGACGCGCACAATCGTAATGGCTAAGCGTAGGGGTTACAATATCTACCACGTCGACGGCATTTATTAGCTCATCCATATCGGTGAAGTTTCGGACACCGAGCTTTTCGGCGGCTTCGGCAGCCACTTCTTGATTGGGGTCGTAGAAGCCTACAAGCTCAAACTGCGGTATTTCCTTCGCAAGGCGAATATGAATTTTACCCAAATGGCCTGCTCCCAAAACTCCTATTTTCAACATGATCAAAATCCTTTTTGCAAAAGTAGCTCGGTGTTTATAAAGGTTGACCTGTGCATTTCGTTTTTATCAACAGGTTAGGCAGGGATTGCGAAAAAGTTATTTTTACCGATCAATGAATTTGACAGACAATTATCAGCATCAAGGCCTCCGAAGGCTAATGCTCGACGCCCTTCGCACCCGCGGAGGGGTTACCGAAAATGTGCTCGAAGCTATGTACAAGGTGCCGCGCCACTATTTTATGGATTCGACGTTCTTGCAATTTGCCTACGAAGACAAAGCTTTTCCGATAGGTGTTGATCAAACTATTTCTCAACCGTACACCGTGGCCCGGCAATCTACCTTGCTCGAACTTAGCCCGGGCATGAAAGTGTTGGAAATAGGAACCGGAAGCGGTTATCAAACCGCTGTGCTCACGGCCTTGGGCTGCAAGGTATTCTCCATAGAAAGGCAGCGCACGCTTTTCAAAAGAGCCACGCTCATGCTCACTCAAATGCGCAATACCGCCAAGCTTTTCTACGGCGATGGCTATGTGGGCCTGCCCGCCTACGCCCCTTTCGACCGTGTACTGGTAACGTGCGGTGCACCGAATTTGCCTACAGCCCTACTCGACCAATTGAGGCCCGGTGGTTTACTGGTAGTACCAATAGGCGAAGGCGAAACGCAAATAATGCATCGAATCGAGAAAATGCCCGATGGCTCGCTCGATCGCACCGAGCATGGTCAATACCGATTTGTACCCATGCTTCAGAATAAGCAATCGTAGGAAAATTGAATCCATGCACACTAAAAATCCCAATAGACAGTTATTCATCAAACCAATTTAAACCACATGAAGCCCATTTTGATCTTACTGGCCGCATCACTTATTGGCCAAGCTGCCTTTGCCCAACCTATTTCAAAAAAGGGTGAACCCTATCTGCCCGAGCAGGGCGATTGGGCAATAGCCATCGATGCCGCTCCTTTCTTAGGCTATATCGGAAACTTTTTTTCCAATGAAGGCAATGATGCTCCAAAAACTGATTTCCCGAACAATAATTTCGCTGTGGTGGGTAAATATTTCAAGACGGACAAAATGGCTTATCGCGCTGGTCTGCGGCTCAACGTGCTGGCCGATAATTTCCGCTCTTTCAGTCCAGAATTTAGCCAAACCCCTACCAACACTAAGGTAGAAGACAATTACAAACGCAGGTTCACCAATCTTCATGCTTCGCTTGGTATCGAGAAACGAAAAGGAAACACCCGGATCCAAGGATTCTACGGTGTGGAAGGAATACTCGGGTTCGGCACGGAGCAACATAAATTTGAATACGGCAACAATATTACTCCGGAGAACACCAATCCCGATCGTTCGGAGTTTACAATCCTCTTTCAAGATGATCCTACCGTGGTCACTAATATTACGGAGCAGGGAGCCTTCATTACAGAATATGCGGTAGGGTCAACATTCAGCGTCGGCGCGCGCGCATTTATCGGAGCCGAAATATTTCTATTTCCAAAATGGTCGGTTGGATTCGAATACGGGTTTAGCGCTGCCTTCTTTTTCACGGGCAACTCCACCATTACTTCGGAGCAATGGAGCATCCCAACGGGAGGTACGAGCGAGCAGTTTGTAAATACCATTCAAGACGTTGGTGGCAGCTCCGCTTTCCGACTCGACAATGATAATTCGGGCGGAGCCCTGTTTATGACATTCTATTTCTGATATTTGCGGGCGTAAAAACAGTTAAACCAGTGAAAATTCTCTCGGCCACACAAATTCGGGAAGCCGACCAATACACCATCAAGCACGAGCCCATTAAATCAATCGATTTAATGGAACGAGCCGCCGGAAAATGTTTCGATTGGATATACCAACGCGCACCTAAACTCTTCCCTTCGCATATTACGGAAGAGAAAGATTGGAAATTTTGTGTGGTATCCGGCGTAGGCAATAATGGCGGCGACGGCTTAGCCATAGCGCGTATGCTCGATCGCAATGGCTACAACGTGAACGTTGTTATTGTGCATGCATCTGACCAACCTTCAGATGATTTTTCGAAAAACTTCGATAAGCTCGGAAAGCTCAAAAGTTCGACCGAACAACTCAAGGGTAAAACAACCAGTTGGAAACCCGACCCCGACTCTGTTTTAATCGATTGCATTTTTGGTACGGGACTTTCACGAAAAGTGGAAGGCATTGCCGCCGACGCCATTCGAGCTATCAATGCGGCGGGTTGCCCGGTGGTTAGCATCGACTTGCCGAGCGGAATGTTTTGCACCGACAACGGGGAAAATGATTTGACGGCAATCGTGAAATCAACCTACTTGTTGAGTTTTCAAGTGCCGAAACTGGCTTTTTACCTTTCGGAAAATGCCCCCTTCATCGGCGAGCTATACCTACTCGATATCGGCCTGCATCCCCAATTTCTGGACGCCGTTAAAACTGATTTTCACTTAGTGGAACACAATTATGCCAAAAGCATTCGCCGCGACAGACAAACCTTCAGCCATAAAGGCGATTACGGGCATGTGGGCGTAATAGCGGGTTCGCGAGGTAAGTACGGGGCGGCTGCCCTTACCTGCAAAGCAGCCATGCGAGCCGGTGCCGGGAAAGTAAGCCTTCACTCGGGCAAACTCGCCGAACAAATTGTGCTGAATTACTCGCCCGAAGTAATGGTGCTTGCGCAGGCCGACAGCGATTATCCTGCTATGCCAACAGATATTTCGCAATACGATGCCTTGGTAGTCGGTCCGGGAATGGGCCTTGGCGATGAATCAGCCAAGCTGCTTGAGCAGATTCTAAAAAAGAGTAAAGCTCCGCTTATACTTGATGCCGACGCGCTTCAAATCCTGGCCGACCATAAGGCTCTTTGCGACGCCTTGCCGGAGAACACCATACTGACACCCCACCCCGGCGAATTTAAAAAACTAGTCGGCGAGCGAGCCACACACTTCGAGCGCATGGAGCTGCAACGCGTTTTTAGTAAGAAGCACAAGGTGATTGTGCTTCTAAAAGGCGCGCATTCAAGCCTGAGTCTTCCAAACGGTGAAATCTTCATCAATAGCTCGGGCAATGCGGGCATGGCTACAGCGGGCGCTGGCGACGTGCTAAGCGGCCTGATTGGTGCACTGCTTGGAGCGGGATATCCACCTTCCGAAGCCGCATGTTTAGCCATGTTCGTGCACGGTTGTGCCGGCGATTTGGCACTCACCGACCAGAGTGTCGAATCTTTAATAGCTTCCGATATCATAGATAAACTCGGCGCGGCCTTCAAATCGCTCGATTGTGTTTGAGACAAGATTTATTGGGCTATCCCTTCTTATTTTCTCGCTTGCTTCTTGCGGCGATGAGACTAGCACCAACCGCAATACGGGCCGACCATCGGTCAAAGCCGAAGTTCCTATTAGCTTCGAACTCACCAACACGGGCCAAATCAACTATGGCGATACCCTCCATCTATCGGTGGCGAGCATTATAGAAGGTAAAGAAGTCGATGCAGTAGAAATATTTCTCACCGACGAAAAGCGAAGAGTGGCAACGGGAGTTTCAACGATTAATTTGCCCACATCGGCGGTCGGCGGAGGCGAAGTTCGGATTACGGCCATAGCGACTTTAAGCGATGGCACCACCGCGACTAAAGTACGCAGCGTGCGCATTCTGGCTTCAAAAGCTCCAGAAGCGTGGCAGCTTAAAGTTTTGAAAAAATACCCCCACGACTCGAAATCTTTCACCCAGGGATTGCTCGTGCACGAAGGATTACTCTACGAAGGGACTGGAAATTACGGGGAATCGCGGTTGCGAAAGCTCGACTTGGCGACGGGTAAAGTATTGCTCGAAAAGCCAATTGAAGAAACCTATTTCGGGGAAGGAATTACCATTTTTGGCGGTAAGCTCTATCAACTTACATATAAATCGACCAAGGCATTTCGCTACAATTTAGGAGACTTTTCGCGCGAAGCCGAGTTTACGTTTGCGCCGCTAACCGGAGAAGGCTGGGGCCTTACGCATAATGATACTTCGCTCATTGCCAGTGATGGTAGCGCTTACCTCTATTTTATCAATCCGGTAGATTTCAGCGTCAAGAGCCGCATTCGGGTATTCGACGATAAAGGCGAAGTAGTTAATATCAACGAATTAGAGTACTACCAGGGGAAGATATACGCCAATATCTACGGCAGCGCTCTTGTGGTTGCCATCGATCCTGGCTCTGGAATGATTACCGACTCTTATTCCGCTCGCGGCATAGTCGATAAAGCCGAAGCCACCAGTGGAATGGACGTGCTAAATGGGATTGCCATTAACCCACTCAACGGTAATTTTCTCTTAACCGGCAAATATTGGGGCCGGATTTATGAAGTGAGGGCAGAGTTGGTGGCGGGAGATTAAAGCAATGAGTTGCAATTACTGAAACTTCACAAAATCTACCTTGGAAGGTTGCAGTTTGAGAACTCTACGTGCTTGATCTACATGCCTATCGTTGTGATAAATCACAAACCGGAAGGTGTCGCCGAGTTTAAGTTTAATCCAATTCGAGATGCTAATTACTGTCTTTATCTTATTTAAATCTACATCGTCGGCTGATTGTAAAAGCAGCAAGAGCTTCGATTGCTGATTCAAAAAACGATCTAACACCGAAATTTCCAAAACCCTTCCCGTCGGGTTTTTGTCCTTGAAGGTTTTCATTTTATTGGTTTTTTCACGCGGAAGCATCATTTTAGCAAAACGATCGCCCATCAGACCCGGCCGGAAATGATCGTAATTTCCTTTTTTGGCTTTAGCCATGCGCTGCTCTATTTCGGGGAGATAAAAATCGCCGTACAAGCATAAATGCTCCAGGCACTCCAAAACGTTCCAGGTTCCCGAGCCCACCCGCCAGTTTAAGGCATCTACGTCCAGTCGTTTTGCCTTTTCGGCAAATTTGATGTTTTCAAGCGTTCGCTCCTTAAGGTCGGCAAGTAAGATCGATGATTTCATAATAACAGCTTTGTGCAAATTTACTGGTCAAAATCCCAAAAATAATTGATTGAAATTAAGAGTTTTGAATGCGCGAGAGAGTCTCGGGCGTCATCCGTAGATAAGAGGCGATGTACTTATGTGGTATTTCTTGAAAAAGCTGTGGACTTCGCGCCAAAACTCTCAAAAAACGTTCCTTCGGCGAGGTAATCAAAAGATCCCGCTCCCTTTCCATTTGACTGTATATCAGATTTTCAAGAATTTCAGTCCAAACCTTTGTCAGTAATGCCGAACCTTCCACCAAATCCATTAATTCCTTTCTACCAATTACCTTGAGCCTTGTGCTTTTTAAAGCTTGAATACTCAAATCTGATGGCTTTGAAGTGATAAACGAATCGAGTGCCGCTACGAAGTTATTTTTGTAGCCAAACCGTATGGTATGCTCTTCAGAATTATCGATCAGAAAAATGCGGAGGCTACCTTTCTCGACGAAATAGACATTGGTATCTATGGTATCGCCAAATTTCAAATATTCATTTCTGGTTAATTCGCGGGTAGCCGTCCAACATTTATGCCTATCAATTTCTTGCGCTAAAATTTCCAGCAATGTCATTTATCATTATGCGGGTTTGACCTACAATTCTTCTAGAGCACCAGTTCTTGCGCACCTTGTCTTAAAATTTCGACTTCGCCTTTCGTTAAATCGACTACTGTAGAAGCTTCATTTTTTCCGTAACCGCCATTTATGACCATATCCACTCGATTCTGGTATTTCTCGTATATCAATTCAGGATCGGTGGTGTATTCGAGCACTTCATCATCATCGTGTACAGATGTTGCGATTAGTGGGTTTCCCAGCATTTCGGTCAGCTGGCGAGCTATGTTATTATTTGGTACCCGTATGCCGACTTCCTTGCGCTTATTGTTCAAAATCTTGGGCAGAGCACTGCTTCCATTAAGAATAAAGGTGAACGGCCCTGGAAGATTCTTCTTCATAATTTTATAATCGGGCGTATCGATCCGGGCATAAGTGGAGATATGGCTTAGGTCAAAGCAGATGATAGAAAAATTAGCTTTTTCAGGTTTTACACCCTTTATTTCGGCCACTTTTGCCACCGCCTTTACATTCAGCGCATCGCAACCTATGGCGTAAATAGTATCGGTAGGATAGATGATTACGCCTCCATTGCGCAAGATTTCAACGGCCTTTTGCATCCGTTTGGGATCTGGATTATCTGGATAAATCTGTACAAGCATAGCTTTCAATAAGGGAATCTAAAATTAGCCAATTAATTGAAAATACGGTAAATGAGATCTCCTACCTCGACGAACCAACTCTTACTTTCCGGCTCCTTGGTGCTCTTTCTTGCTAAAACCAATGATGAAAGTGGTACCTACTCCCAGCTGACTCTCCACTTCAATAGTAGCCTTTTGGTTAAGAATGATATTCTGCGTGTTGGTAAGTCCAAGCCCTGTTCCTTTGGCTTTACCTGTAAAGAACGGCTCAAACAAGCGCGACCGCGTTTCTTCGTCCATGCCCACCCCGTTGTCTTGAATAAATAGCAACACGCGGTCTTGCTTTTCCTGGAGTCGATATTCGAGCCGCGGCCCTTCGGTATCGCTCATTGCTTCGATTGCATTTATGGAAATATTGAGCAGAGCGATCTTCAGTTTTTCAGCGTCAACCCAAATTCGGAGGGGCGACTTTGCGGATTCGCGCATGATATTTACCCCATAAAGTTGGGCTCTATCGCGAGCCAAAACAATTACCTCATCGAGCAATTGATCTAAATGGACGGGAGCAAACGAAATTTCTGCCAATTTAGTAGAATCGAGCAGCTCAGTGAGAAGTTCGTTAATGCGGTTCGTATTTCTTGTAATCATTTCGAAATAGAGCTCGCTTTCTTCTGTGGCTCCAGGATATGTATCGCGCAATTCGCCGGTAGCCAAACCAATATTGGTGAGTGGGTTTCGCACTTCGTGCGCCATGAGGCGAGCAAGCCGGCCGATCGATGCCATTTTTTCGCTTTCCGCCAAGGCTTTCAACTTTTTGTTGGCTCCGCCTAATTCTTCGATCTGATGAAGGAGCTGTTGTTTGTATTGATCGGTGAGTAAATCGGCATTATTGCGCGCTTTGATATCCTTGGTATGGCGGTTGATGCCGATAAACATCAAAATAGCTGAAAGAGCCAGCGTAGCCAATATAATATCCTTCGTCCTGCGCTGAAACCGATCGACTTCACTTTCCCGCTCAGAGAGCAGTGCGAATTCGGCCAACTTCATTTCCGTAATCTTAATCCGAATTACATCCATTAAGGCTTTGAACAGGAAACGCTCTGAACTGAAAGTAATATCCGATTGAAATGACTCCAGCCCGACTGCAATGGAGACAAGCTTTTGATCTGCTTCTTTTCTTACACTAGCCAATCTAGCCAGCTGGGCGGAGTCGTCGCTCAACAAAACACTAAGTTCAGTAAAAACAGTGTTTATATCATCTTGCGAACTGTGATACGGCTCCAGGTGTGCCGCATCGCGGCTGAGTAAATATCCCCTATAACCTGTTTCGGCATCTTTGACTTCCGACAAGAGTTCTTCCAATTTGGAAACTACCAGCAGGGTATGACGAACTGTTTCTGCGCTCTGCGCAAGCTTGATATTGTTATACCAGGTGAGTGCAAGGGCAAAAAGCATACTCGTAAAAGATATGACGTAGGCAACCCGAATGCGGGTTACTCTACTGATAACTTTTTGCACGGGGAAGTTTTAGGTAAGCGAAAGTAGAGAAAATAGCAGGAGTCTAATATTCGCAAAGCGAAAAACCTTGCTCCTACCAATAACTGAAATACCAAACCTTAGCCGAAAAATACAGCGTTGAGGCTGTTATTTAGCAGACGCCTTTTTATGATCGGCGAGGAATTTCTCCAAACCAATATCCGTAAGCGGGTGATTGAGCAAGCCAAGCATTACGCTAAGCGGTCCTGTCATAACATCGGCTCCTAATTCGGCACATTTTATAAGGTGCATCGTATGGCGCACTGACGCTGCAAGAATTTCGGTCGGATAGGCGTAATTATCGTAAATCAATCGTATTTGCTCGATAAGCTGCATACCATCGGTAGAGATATCGTCGAGACGACCCACAAACGGCGATACGTAAGTGGCTCCAGCTTTGGCGGCCAGTAAGGCTTGACCGGCCGAGAACACAAGCGTACAATTGGTTTTTATGCCTTTATCAGAAAAATGGCGCAAAGCTTTAATACCATCTTTGATCATTGGGATTTTGACCACAATGTTTTTATGCAACTTTGCGAGGGCTTCACCTTCTCGGACCATCCCTTCAAAATCGGTCGAAATTACTTCAGCACTTACCGGGCCGTCCACTATTTCGCAAATGGCCAGGTAATGCTTGATTATATTCTCATCGCCGGTAATACCTTCTTTCGCCATGAGCGATGGATTGGTAGTAACCCCATCGAGCACTCCCAAATCCTGGGCTTCGCGTATTTGGTCTAAGTTGGCTGTGTCGATAAAGAATTTCATGGCGCTTAATTTTCGGCAAAGGTAAAATTATGTCGGTGGAACATGGAAGGAATCTTGGCTGAAAAATGAGAATTGCGAATGTAATCGAATGCCAAAGGATGGGGTGAAAAGATTTATTTCATGTTCCAATAGAGCTATGCGGTTGGGAAGACGTATACATAATCTTAAATCGAAAAGATGATCTTCATTTCGACTTTACCCAAACTTCCGTTCTACCAAATGCCGGCAAACCCAGATAACCGCGTACTTCGAGTTTGGCATCGCTTTTCAAGGTGATTTGGCAAGCGTAGGTTTCACCGTTTCTCGGATCGTAAATCGTGCCGTCCTCCCAACGTTTGTCACTCTTATCCCACACAAAATTTTTCAGGTTTTCGAGTCCCAAAATGGATTTACTCCGAAGGCTGGATTCTGGGTTTTCTAAGTCTTTGCGCGGTTTACCCGAAGCATCGTTGGGCTGGTCTATCCACGCAATACTGCCAAAATATTTTCCATTGCGCTCGGTTATTTCAATTTTACTCCGCGCATCTGCGGTAAGCCAAACCCCTAAAATATCGGAAGGATTTTGGGCCTTGGCTATCGCAAAAGATGAAAGAAATAAGGATATCCCGAGCGTTTTTTTGAAAAAGTCCATAGTAGTAGTAGTAGTAGTAGGCGGTTATTGATGGTTCTAAAATTCAAATATACTGAACGAAATGAATTGTGTCGATGGCACAAAGCGTGATAACCTAGCTCAAAAGATTTAGTTTGGCTTCTGCTTCCGATCAGCTACCCACCAGCCAAATCCGACTTCAAATCCGCCGCGACCGCTCACGTATTGGCGCACATCGCTTGTGGCAAAGTCATAAGCAATCGAAACGTTGAAATCGCTCCAACGCACGTTGCCCCTTAGTACCACCGCTTCGTTTGATCGGATCAAAAAGCCGCCAGCCACAGAAAAAGGTTTGGCCTTGCTTATGAAAGCTTCGCCATCGGTAATCACGTAGCGCAGATCGGCGCCAAATAAGTGGCTGACAGTGCCGCTTTCCATACGGAATAGATAACTAGGCTCAATCCCTAGCGGCTCGGAGATAGGCCAAACTCCACGCAGGTAAGCATTGTACCTCGGGAATAGCTCGGATCGCAAGCCACCCGATTTTTGGATTTCGGCGGAAGCCACTTGCAAGGCCGATGCACCCGCACTAAAACCCGGAGCCAAGCTATAACCGCGCTTGGCCTTGGCTTGGCTCCAAGCGTAGTGCATTCCCAGACCCAAACTCAAATCGGAATATGCATCGCTACCTATTTGCTCTCCGCTTGGTCGGCTGGGATCGTACTCAATACCCGTAAACTGGCTACCCCAACGGCCATCGCCCTGATCGAGTCTATGCTGCACGAGCCCTGTTTGAAATCCGACACTTAACCTTGATTGAGCAGTCATTTTCAGATGGTAAGCAGCGCTAAGCATCACTTGCTTTTGGGCAAAATTGAATTCACCTCCGGCATCAGAAAGAGCGTAAAATCCCAAGCCAAAGTACCCGCCTTGCTTTTTTGTGTCATCCTTCGAAAGAGCAATATCGAAAGATGCTTGTGTGGTTTTAAAAGGATTGCCCAAAGACTTCCATTGCGATCTCGAGTCAAAATTCAGTCGGTAAAAGCCAGTGGCACCGCTCAAAGCGGGATTGATGGACAGGGTACTGTGCTCCGGCAGCGAAACGGCCAACTGGCCAAAGGAAAAAGAAGAACTGAAAAAAAATAAGGCAAGAACCGCTACCCAGCCAAAATTAACTGATGCGCGGAGCTTGTTATATTTTTCTCTTGATTTCACCTTAAAATTACGATCTGACCTGTCTCAGTTACGGTTTGTCCTTCTTCTAATACAGCTTCGAATGTGTAAAGCATTGGCCCGTTAATGGGCTCTCCATTCTTTCGACCGTCCCAACAATTGTCGGTATCGTTCGATTCAAACACTTTCGCTCCCGTGCGGTCAAATAGCTGAAAGTTAAAGCTCAACATACGAAAGCCTTCAACGCAGAGTTGATCATTGAGTCCATCGCCATTAGGCGAAAACCTGTTTGGCACAAATGCAGCAGGATCAGGCAACAAGCGCACCACATAAATACTATCCTGCGAAAAACAGCCTCGATCGCTCGAAAGCGTAAGGTATAACATCTGCGATTCTGCAGGGTTGATATCAGGATTCGGACAATTGACGCACGATACGGCTTCGGGAGGCGCCCAATTGTGAACGTCGACAGACACTTCGGGTGTAGTGTAAAAGTCGATTGTACCTATTGCCAGATATTCGAGTATCATGGTATCGGGCTCTATTACCGCAGTGAATTGGCCGAGGTTTGGAATATAACCGACGGAAGTGTCGGTGCAGCCTTCCGCATCGGTCAAGACTATCGTATAGCTTCCGGTTGCGGCATCGGAAAGGAATAAGCCTACCATATCGCCTGGAGTCCAAAGCGTATTATAAGGTTCCGTTCCTCCGCTTGCATACACTTGAATGCCTCCATTTGGCCGGTCGCAATAGGCCGGAAATACGTACAAGCTATCGATCAGCCGTTTGGGTTGAGTGACTTCTACAGAAACCAACGATTGGCAGCCCACCGCGTTGGTTGCTATCGCCGAATAATTGCCGGCAGACAAATCTAAAAGCGCGGTCGATGAGTCATTCGGAAATTCTACCCATTGATAATCGATGATGGTGGAGTCAGTCGTTGAGAAAGAAACAGACCCATCGCTACCGCCAAAGCAAGATACCGCCGTAGCGCTGAGTTGAAATTGAGGGGAATCAAATACAAACGCGTTTACTTCCGCTGTATCCCTGCAGCCAAATTGCGTGATGGCAATAACTTGATAATCGCCGGATGCTGCTACTGTAACTGAATCAATAAGTGGATTTTGAACAAGACTTTCAAACTCGTTAGGCCCCGACCACTCATAGGTCAGCGCACCATCGGCAAAAAACTCCAGGCTTTCGCCCGGGCAAATGGAATCATTGACCGAAGCCAAGGCGGTGGGCGGATAATCGACGTTGACGGTTACGCTTTGACAACGGGTAATACAATTCACACTTTCGGCGCGTACGAAATAGGATGTGGCAACTGTTGGCGAAACCCAAATGGATGATCCTTCCGCGAGGAAATTATCTGTTTCGCCGCAAGTATCTTGATACCAAATCCATGCTGCATCTATACCCAATGCTCCGCCACCAACCGAAAGCTCCAGGCTATCGCCGATGCATATACCTATAGGCGGTGGGCTGCTATAAGTACCTCCGCCATAGCCGCCCCCGCCGCCGCCACTTCCATCTGGGCAGGGACAAATACCAATAGGAGCGGTTGAAAGCGTCTGTGTGTAGCGGCCGATAAAACCATCGCCAAGGGTATCTCCAAGTGTTGGTTGGTGAGTGTACTCAAGGGTGCCATCCTTAGCAATAAATAAGTTTGAATTGGTGATACCTACGGGATATACCGCGGTGTATCCCAATACCGCAATTCCCAGTGCCCGATCGTTTCCTTCCCCTCCGTGATAGGTGCCCCAAAGCCGATTGCCCAATGGATCAAACTTATTAATGAAGGCATCGGTTTCGCCGATTAGCGAACTTCTTTCCGCATCGAAGCTGGCCATCGCTGAATCGGAACGGGTATAACCTGTGATGTATAAATCTCCTTCATAATCGTGGCAAATATCCAGGGCTTCATCATCGCCTTCACCACCTAAATAGCTGAAATGAGCCAAACTACCATCTGTATTTAAACTGAGTAAATAGCCGTCTAAACCACCGCCCAAAGTATCTTGGAATGAAAGTGTATCGGAAAGGCTAAGCTGAGAATCGGTGCTTCCTGCTACAAAGGCTTTATTGAGGGTACACGTTACGCCATATGCTCTATCATTGCCGGATCCGCCAAAATAGGTGGCCCACTGAAAAATAAATGAAGAATCGATCTTAACAATTAAGCCATCCTCGCCCCCACCAAAATCGGGTTGCATGGCATCGCCAATTACAATACCGCTTGGACTGTTAGTATAGCCCACTGCATAAGCGCTGTAGGCTGAGTCGAGCGAAATGGCGGTAAGGTAATCATCGCCTGCACCCCCAAAATAGGTGCACCAGCTTAACTGACCCTCAGGTCCAAATCTTGCTATAAAACCATCTACCAACCCCTGGGGTGGCTGAGCAGGTGAAACGCTATCAGTGCCCAAAAAATCGGGTGTATCGGTATAACCACTCACGTAAACATTTCCCCTATTATCGGCTATTACACCCGTTACTGCATCAGTACCGCTTCCGCCGATGTAGCTATCCCAAATAAGGATTCCATCGCGGTTGAAGCTGGCAATAAAACCATCTTGCAATCCGCCTTGAACGACCTGAAATGTAGAATCGCTGCGCACGATGGTATCGCTCATGGTGATACCAGCTAAGTAAACTGTCTGATAGTTGTCCAAATCGATAGCGAGTGCAGCATCATCGCCTGCACCACCATAATAAGTAGCCCAATGGCGCAGGCCATGTTGGTTGAACTTCACTAAATAAGCGTCTGTGTCGCCCCCTGCGAAAACCCCTTGGTGGCTCCCTTCCGACGCTACGGAAGAATAACTCTGGGCGGTGCCCACTACAAATACATTTCCCAGGGAATCTACGGCAACGGCTTGAGCCACATCGTAAAGCGAATCGCCATAATAGGTGCCCCATTCGAAAAACGCCTCCGGGTCGATAACAAGCGTACCATCGTACTCGCAAGGAGTTTCTTGCTGAAACGAAAGAACCAAAGCATCTGCACTTTCATGAGAAATATGGTATTGAATAGCCACTTCTTCACCCGTTTCGCTCACCCAACTGGCTGGAATATGCTCAACAATGGTACGTCCTGAAATGGTAAAATGCAGCGCTCCATCGCAGAGCTCAAAGTGGTCGAACCCCTTGTATTCCAATTGAATTTGGTCTAGGGCAGCTTGTTCACGGACAATAAAGTCGTATTTCAAATTGCCGGACTCCGTAATGTTTAGCTTCCAATCTACTCCGGGATATACATTTTCAGCCAGGAGTTGGTCGGCTGTGCTGACGTGCTCAATCGATTGCCCTTTCAATTTTCCCGCGTAGTGGGTTTCGCCAGGCACATAATTGCTCGCCACCATTCTGGCACTTTGCGAAGCACCCTTCAAACGCATATCCAAGCGATGAAAAGCGATCGTGCCTTTTGATTCAGACTTGAAGCTGTCGTAGCTCAAACTAGCATTTTTAATTTGCACGTTCATTGCTCGATTGGTACTCCAAAGGAATTTTACGGCATCGTTGGGATGACCGAATTGGTTGGAAATTTGACCACAGTTTTCTGTAAAACCATTGGTCTGACTAAGCTTCGGATCTCCCGCTTGAAGATTTCCAAGCGAGAGAAAACAGGCCAGGAGCAGTATGGATTTAAGTAAATTTTTCATCTTGATTAAGCGTATTTAATAAGTATAAACTATTAGATCGCTTGAAACTAGTTAAAATCATCGACTGGAGATGGTATTCCACAGAATGGAATTCAAGAATTTTTAACAGGTCTAACGTATGAAGAGCTTCTACGTTAAGAGCAAATATGCTACTTCGCTTCAGCTTGAAAAGACCAGATGGCCGACTGAGCCGCCGCTAAACCATCAGCGTAGATAGCTGGTGCAGCGGTGTAAGTTAAATAAAATGCCTGCCCAAATTTGGGATATAGGTATTGAATACAAGCGTAATTGACTTTTGGATTTTCCGAATTGGAATGTGTGTACGACACCCAGTAGGCTTCCTCTCCATCGATACGCGATTTCCCTTGCCCCCTAATCTGGTAATTTGTCAACTGGCTCGGCAACTGAATCTCTACAAACCCTTCGAAAAAGTCTTTAAAATCTGGCACGGCTTGGGAAAAATAGGTGATCGATATGTGCTCAGCAGCTTCTTCTGCTATCGGGGACGCTATGTGATAATAACCGTCATCTTTGGTTACCCATCCAGCCGGTAATTCATATGAAAAACGGATTTCAGGATCTTCTACGGTTATACGTTCCTGGGCATTCAGACTTTGAAATAGAAGGATAGCAAATAAAAAAGTAAGCGGCAGCTTCATGATTTCATTTTTGCAAAAACCAGGCCTTAATCGGGCTTGCGCATCACCTCGTGCTGCCTGTTAATCGATTCCTGGTGCACAGCTTTCGAGATGTTGGTAATAAATTCGGGATTTAGTCCCATAGCTAGTCCCTGCTCCATGTTGCGCTCGAGTATTTCGGACCAACGGCGGGTTTGAAGTATGGAGATATTGTTTTCTTTTTTGCAAAGCCCTATTTCATCGGCCAGGCCCATACGGCGCGCGAGGAGCGATAAAATTTCTTCGTCGATTTCGTCCATTTGGCGGCGTAGCGATTCGAGCGATTGTTTGAAATGGGGATTTTCGCTGTCGGCTGGGCGAAAGATTAATCGGCTTTTGATGGCTCGAAATTCTTCGGGCGTAATTTGCTGTTGCGGGTCGCTCAAAGCCTGATCGGGATTGGGATGCACTTCGAGCATAATCCCATCGTAATTGAGATCCAAAGCCTTTTGCGCCACTTCTTCGAGTAGATCGCGCCGCCCGCTAATGTGGCTGCTGTCGCAAATAAGGGTGAGATCGGGAAACAAGCGTTTCAGCTCAATGGCGATCTGCCAGCGCGGTTGGTTGCGAAAATGTCCCGGCCCAAATGAGCTAAACCCGCGGTGGATGGCTGCGATCTTTTGAACATTGGCCTTGGCAATTCGCTCTATCGCTCCAATCCATAACCTGACGTCGGGATTGATTGGGTTCTTGATCATAACCGGAATATCGACCCCCGCAAGGCTGTCGGCAATTTCTTGCACAGTAAAAGGGCTCACGGTGCTGCGCGCCCCAATCCACAGTACATCAACGCCATATTTCAAAGCCAATTCCACATGGCTCGCATTGGCTACCTCGGTACTCACTGCCAATCCGGTTTCGCTTTTCACGGTAGCCAACCATTTTAGGGCGTCTTCGCCTATGCCTTCAAAACTATTAGGCTGGGTGCGGGGTTTCCAAACTCCTGCTCGAAAAAGGTCGATACCTGTTTGGGCGAGATGCCGCGCCGTTTCGAGCATTTGTTCTTCGCTCTCAGCACTGCAAGGACCGGCCATAAAGTACGCGCGCGATCCCTTATCTGGAAAAAATGGGGAGAAAGTCAATCGGTCTTTTTCAGAAAATATCATCTAAAAGATTCGCGTTAAGCCGCTTAGAAAAATAACAGTTCGCGCTGGCTAAGGTTTAAGGAATTTGCGCCTAGCCCAACCACCTATCGCATAGCCGATGCAGGTGGAGCCGATCGCTTAGCAGCATTTTTATAAGCGATGTTTACATCCTGGAAAGGCATAAATTCCAAAGAGAAATAAAATACATTGGCGTTGAAATTAGCGTAGGGCTTTACTATTACGTTCTCCCCTCCTATCTCTTGAGTTTCCTTGAAATCGGAATTGAAGAAGTCCGTTAGGTAATATTTGAATTTCACAGCCAAACCACCGGGCAATTGCAGGCCAACAAACGCGGACTGCTGGAATATTTCCGTACGATCAGAAAACCAACCCGTCGTTTTATTTTCCTTGTCGTTTCCGTCAAATTCTTTTTGCTTGTATTGCATCGCCAATTCTAATTCAAAGCCTACAAAAGCAAAGAAGGGCTTATTCTGCTCAAGGCGGCCGAATTTAAATCCAACAGGCACGCCCAGATTATAAGTTCGATGCTTCGTTTTATCGATATTGGAGCCTTCAACGGGGTCGAATTTTTGGATAAACCCAACATTTCGAATACCTAAACCGACATTGAAACCTACGTTTTTAGAGAAGTCGTAATTGGCGTGAACGGCCAAATTGAATACTGGCGACCATCTAAGAGCTGTTTCATTCGTCGAACCGGCTGGCGCATCAATATTGGCAAAAGAGAAGATTATCTCGCCTTCGGTCGAAGCATACCAGTCCCTGGAATTGTACAAGGCTACATCGCTTTTCTGCGCTAAGCAAAAGCCGCATAATAGAACGGAGAAGGTTATCAGGGTAAATTTGAATTTCATACGCCAGTATTTTGGTGAGAAAATAGTTTCAACTGAAAAGAAATGCCTTATTGAGCAAGTACATCAAGGTATAAGCAATGGCTGCGAATATAAGAAGAAGGTATACTCTGCGGTAATGCACGCCGCTTCTTTTTAGATCCTTGCGGTAAGCGTAGATAATATAGCTCACAAATGCCAAGACAAATAAACCCGCAAAAATCCAGTGACCTGTTCCGATATTCTTCACGGCTCAAAGGTAACTGCTCCTTACTAATTGCACTACCACTTGTAAAAATTCTATCTAGCCCGATCAATTATGGCGTAATTTTGCCACAATGGAAGAGCAATGGCAAAATGCCTCAGTAGAAGTTGCAGAATTGCCGAAGTTGGAATCGGCTCGTTATCAGTTGCATCCGGTGCGTTTTAAACGATTCCGATATTTAAGCTTGCTGCTTTTTATCGGCCCTCTTATTATTGTGCTGTCGATCGTGGCTATTTTTGCGGATGTCAACTGGCCGCTTTCGGTAATTCTGGTGCTCAGCATCGTTCTGTTCTTGAATATTGCAGGCGTTCAGCTCGATTTCCCGAAAAGGGGTTATGCCCTGCGCGATCAGGATATAACTTATGCCGAGGGTTGGCTCTTTCACAGTGTAATAACTATTCCTTTCAACCGAATACAACATAGTGAAGTGAGCGAAGGCCCGCTCGAGCGGAGATTTAAGCTTTCTACCCTCAAAATTTACACGGCGGGCGGCAGCAGCTCTGATCTCTCTATTCCGGGCCTGGAAAAAGAAGAAGCGCAATTGCTCCGCGATTACATTTCCAAAAAGGCTGCGCAGCATGCCTGAGCAGGCGATTGATTTCTCGGTGCCACAGCGCCAAAGTCGCTTGGGTATTGTGGTCTATCTTTTCAAAAATGGCCGCGCCACTTTCTCCCTGTTTTTTGCGCTCGTGGCGATTGTTTCCACCCAGCCAGCTTTGCTATTCATCGTGCCTTTTGTGCTCTCACCGATTATCATCTTTTCAGGTGTTTTGGCCTATTACCAATACCGAAATTTCACCTTCTCCATTAGCAGCGACGAAGTAATTATTCACAAAGGAGTATTTTACAAGGAGCGGGTTGCCGTCCCTTTCGAGCGCATCCAATCCATTCAAATCACCGAGCACATCGTTCAGCGGATTCTGGGGTTGGTGGCTCTGCGCGTGGATACGGCGGGTTCAAAAAGCAGTGAACTGGAAATACCCGCTCTCAGCAGACAGCTCGCCGAAATATTGAAAAACCAAATATATAGCCACAAAGCCGCTCAGAATATAATTGGGAGTGAAACCGATGAAATATCAGAAATTTCCGAAGTAAAAGAAGCCACAGGCCGGGTGTTGATGCACCTAAGCATCATCGATTTATTGAAAGTGGGTCTTACCGAAAACCATTTGCGCACTGGATTGGTGGCATTAGCATTCG
>Ga0105045_10000433_pt1 | contig 29900 bp, 27 predicted proteins | sample MAT02_FD_78089 | JGI IMG/M metagenome (GOLD analysis project Ga0105045, IMG submission 78089) | Freshwater microbial communities from Lake Fryxell liftoff mats and glacier meltwater in Antarctica - MAT-02 (megahit assembly) | ecosystem: Environmental > Aquatic > Freshwater > Ice > Liftoff... | reverse complement strand
GGATCTGGATGTGGATGTGGACGTGGACGTGGATGTGGACGTGGATGTGTGTGTCGTCGGGGCCGGCATCGCGGGACTCACGACCGCGTATGAGCTCGCGCGCGCGGGACGCGGCGTGCTGGTGCTCGATGACGGACCGCTCGCCGGCGGTGAGACGGGACGCACCACCGCACACCTCGACTCGGCGTTCGACGACGGGTACCACGAGGTCGAGAAGATGCATGGTGCCGAGGTGTCGCGCCTGCTTGGTGAGAGCTTCCGGGCCGGCGTCGATGCCATCGAGCGGATCGTGACGGAGGAGCGGATCGACTGCGGCTTCGTGCGGCTCGACGGGTGGTGGGTCCCATCCACGGACGATGCCGGCGAGCGCCTCGAGGGCGAGTTTCATGCGGCGCGCCGCGCCGGCTTCACGGACGTCGAACTGGTCGATGCCCATCCGCTGGTGGCCACATTCGCCGGACGCGCACTGCGCTTTCCGCGGCAGGCGCAATTTCACATCCTCCGCTACATGGCCGGACTTGCCGACGCCGTCCGTCGACATGGTGGAAGCATCGTGACCGGTGCGCACGTCGAGACGGTGGACGATGCGCCCGACGAGAACGGCAGCTGCACGGTGCGCCTCGACGACGGTCGCACGCTGCGCGCGTCGCAGGTGGTAATCGCAACGAACTCGCCGATCGTCGATCGCCTGGCAATGCATACCAAGCAGTCGGCGTATCGCACGTACGTCATCGCCGCACGGGTGGCGACCGGCGCCGTGCCGCCTGGCCTGTTCTGGGATACAGACGAGCCGTACCACTACGTGCGCCTGCTCGACGGTCCGCTGGCGCCGCCGGGCGCGTCGGATCTGCTGATCGTCGGTGGCGAAGATCACAAGACGGGGCAGTCCGATGACGAGAACGCCGCCTTCGACCAGCTCGAGACGTGGACGCGTGCTCGATTTCCCGTCGAAGGCATCGAGGCGCGCTGGAGCGGACAGGTGCTCGAACCAGTGGACTACATCCCCTACATCGGGCGCAATCCGGGGAGCCGCAAGCTCTGGATCATCACCGGCGATTCGGGAAACGGGATGACGCACGGCACGATCGCAGGCCTGCTGCTGCCGACGTTGCTCTCGGGCCAGCCGCATGCGTGGGAGGCGATGTATGCTCCGTCACGCATCACGATGTCACTCGAGACGGTCATCGAGTATGCGAAGGAGAACCTGAACGTCGTGGCGCAGTTCGCCGACCTCGTCACCGGTGGCGACGTCGACGAGGCTACGGAGGTGCCCGCCGGTGAAGGGCGAATCATCCGTCGCGGCATTCACAAGCTGGCGGTCTTCCGCCCGTTGGAGGGTGCGATGGTGGTGCGTTCGGCCGTTTGTCCGCACCTGGGGTGCATCGTGGACTGGAACGTAGCCGAGAAAAGCTGGGACTGCCCCTGTCACGGCTCGCGTTTCGCGACCGACGGCGCCGTGCTGAACGGTCCATCGCCGCTGCCGCTCGCCGAGGCCTCGCTCGACGAGTGACGCGGGTGCGTCACTGCCCGCGCTGACCCGACTTGGCCGAGGTGGATTGCGGCTTGACGCGGGATGGTGGCGGTGGTGGTGTGGCGGCGGCGCGAGGCGGGTTGTTGTTGTGCGCCTCCGTCTTCGGCGCACCGGTACCTCGCTCCTTCGGCGCCATGGCGGCGCGCGCGAAGGCGGGGATGTCGCGCGGGGACTTTCTCTTCATGCTGGCTCCTGCGAATGAACGTGGCCGCGGTCGCCGGGCGAGCCGGGTGTCACGTCGTATCCGACGGAGTGTAACGCGCGTGCCAGCCGCATGGATTGCGGCGACCGGCCCCGTCAGCGAGCCGGATGGGTGAACGACCCCATCGTCGTCCCCATGCGTACCGGCAGCGCCGCCCGCCACGATGGGTCGAAGGCGACGCGTCCGGCGGGGAAGAGCAGCACCACGGTGGACCCGAGCAGGAAGCGGCCCATCTCGTCGCCTTTCGCGAGATGGATCGTGCGATCAGCATATGTCCATTCACGGAGGGAGGTGCTGCGCGGCGGCGTGACGGTGCCCTGCCACGCAGTCGCCACGCTGCCGACGATGGTTGCACCGACGAGCACCATGAGGAACGGGCCATGCTCGCCCTCGAACAGACAGACGACGCGCTCGTTGCGTGCGAAGAGGCCGGGCACACCGCGGGCGGTGGTCGGGTTCACCGAGAACAGGTCGCCGGGCACGTGGATCATCCGCAGCAGGCGGCCCGCGCAGGGCATGTGAACGCGATGGTAGTCCTTCGGGCTCAGGTAGAGCGTGGCAAACGTGCCGTTGGTGAACTGCGAGGCGAGTGTGGCGTCACCTCCGGCCAGTGCCAGCGTGGTGTACTCGTGGCCCTTGGCCTGAAAGATGGCATTGCCGGTGATGACGCCGCACTGGCTGATGGCGCCGTCCACCGGGCAGACGAGATCGGCGTCGGCGATGGGGCGTGTGCCGGCCGCGAGGCTGCGCACGAAGAAATCGTTGAAGCTCGCGTAGCGCGTGACGTCGGGCTCGGCCGCCTCCTGCATGTTCACGCCGTAACTGTTCACGAACCAGCGGACCAGCCATGTCGTGGCGCTGCCGCCGCGAGCGGACGCGACGCGGCCTGCGAGCGAGGTGAGCGCCTGCTTGGGCAGGAGGTACTGCAGGAGGACGTTGAACGGCGGCATGACGACGGGATCGGGTACGGGCTGTAGTCGTCGCGAAAGCTATCGAGCCTCGTTGCTTCGCCGTGGTTCGGAGCGGTGGATGCGCGATCATCGCCGGGCAGGACGACGCGCCGCCGCGTTGACGTCTGCTGTACGACGACACCAATTTCGTGGCGCTTGCACCGGCCCGCCTCGTCCAGTCATCGTTTTATCATCGTCCCAGCCGCCCACATGCGCCTCGTCAGCCGCAGGCTCGCCTTCGCCCTGCTCGTCCCGTTCGCGCTCGGCGCGCAGACGGCAGCCGCACCGCGCACAGGCAGCGGGTTCGATCCTGTTCGCCTCGCCCGCATCGACTCGACCATGCGCCGCCTGATCGAGGCGCGACGCATTCCCGGCGCGGTCGTGCTGCTGGTGCAGGATGGACGGGTGGCCTACCAGAAGGCCTTCGGCTTCCGCGACATCACGACCCGCGCCCCGCTGCGCACCGACGACATCTTCCGCATCGCGTCGCAGACCAAGGCGATCACCTCGCTCGCCGCGATGATCCTCTGGGAGGAAGGAAAGTTCAATCTCGACGATCCGGTCTCCGAGTTCCTGCCGGAGTTCGACAAGCAGGTCGTGCTGGCGAAGTTCAACCCGGCCGACTCGAGCTACGAGACGCGCCCGGCGAAGCGCCGGACGACCATCCGGCAGCTGTTCACGCACACCGCCGGCCTGGGCTACGCCGACATCGGCAGCGACGAGATGCGCGCGATCTACGCCAAGGCCGGCCTCACCGCGATCGGCCGTGAGGGCGACCTGCTCGCCGACAAGGTGCGCACCCTCGGTCGGCTGCCGCTGGAGATCGAACCGGGCGAGCGCTTCAACTACTCCCTCAGCCTCGATGTGCTCGGGCGCCTCGTGGAGGTGTGGTCAGGCATGCCGCTCGACCGCTTCATGCGCACCCGCATCTTCGAGCCGCTGAAGATGCCGGACACCGGCTTCGAGCTGCCGGCCCAGCAGCGCACGCGACTGGTGACGCTGCACACCGAAACCGATGGCAAGCTCGGACTGATGGAGGCGCAGGACGGCATGCACCCCGACTTCCCCGCGCGCCGCATGACCTACTTCGCCGGCGGCGCAGGCCTGTCGGGCACGGTCGGCGATTATGCCCGCTTCCTTCAGCTCTTCCTCAACGGCGGCGAACTGGATGGCGTGCGGATCATCGGCCGCAAGACGGTGGAGCTGATGCTGGCCAACCATATCCCCCGCCTGCAACCAGCCTTCGGCCTCGGCTTCGCCCTCGAGACGGCGGAGAACGACGCGCGCACGGTGCTCAGCGAAGGGACGTTCTCGTGGGGCGGTGCCTTTCAGACTTCCTACTGGGCCGACCCGAAGGAACGTCTCGTGGCACTCGTCTACACCAACGTGCTCGGCTCGACGGTGAACGTGGAGCCGCTGTTCAGGACGCTCGTCTACTCGGCACTCCGTTAGCGGCAACAGCAAAAGCAACTCTTTTCACACGGAGGACAGGAGCAACGAAGCGAGGGAGACAGCAGTGCGCGTGCGACAGAACAGCAATCCAGGCGCAGTTCGTTCAATCAACGTCGATGATGATGTGCACGGATGATGTCGACGACGCACTGACGCCACCTGTGGCACGAGCGACGACAGCCCCTCCCTCCCTTCGTCGCTCCTGTCCTCCGTGCGAAAAGCGTTGCAGTTCCCGAACTCGGACCACAGACATCAGCGCGCTCGCAGATGCCGCGGCACGACCGCCCGCTCCACCAGCGCAAGCAGCGCATCGACGGCGATCGCGAGTACCGCAGCAGGAATGGCCCCCGAGAGGACGAGCCGCATGTCGGCCAGCCCGAGCCCGGTGACGATCGGTTCACCAAGCCCGCCACCGCCGATGAATGCCGCGAGTGTCGCCGTGCCCACGGTGAGCACGGCGGCCGTGCGGATGCCGGAGAGGACGATCGGTGCGGCAAGCGGCAGGCGCACCCAGAGGAGTGCCTGTCGCGGCGTCGCGCCCATCGCGTCGACCGCGGCCAGTGCGTCGGGATCGGCGATGCGAAGGCCCGCGATCGTCGAGCGGGCGATGGGCAGCAGGGCATAGCCCCACAGTGCCACGATCGCCGGCAGCGTGCCGATACCGAGGAACGGGATCATGAACGCCAGCAGCGCGAGACCCGGGATGGTCTGCACGACGCCGAGCGCCTGCAGTACCGCCTCGGCCGTGCGAGGTTGCGAGACGACCGCGAGGGCGAGCGGCACCGCGACGAGGATCGCGAGACACAGTGCGATCAGCACCAGTCGCATGTGCTCGCCCGCGAGCCGCAGCGTCTCGGCACGCCGTGCGACGAAGAAGGGCCAGAAGCCTTCACGCGGTGTGGTGCCGAGGCGTGTGGTGGCTGATGTGTCGCCGTCGGCGGCGAGACCGGCGGCGGCCAGTGCCGCGCGCGCCACGTCGGGGACGGCGCGACCATCCACCTCGATGGCGTGGTTCCACTCGCGCATCCGTGTCTCGGTGAGCCGGCCACTGAGCGCCGTCAGCGCGGCGATCGCGCCGGGATCGTCGCGCATCAGGTGCGCCGAGGCGAGTGCTGCGGCCTCGTAGGGTGGAAAGAAGTGGCGATCGTCTTCCAGCGTCACCAGATCGTACTTCGCCAGCAGTCCGTCGGTGGCGTAGCCATCGATGATGTCCACGGCCCGGCGCGCGATCGCTTCGTACTTCACCGCCGGCGCGAGTGGCCGGACGTCGCGCAGTCGCAACCCGTATGCGTCGCGCAGCCCGGGCCAGCCGTCGTTGCGGCCGATGAAGTCCGACGTGAACCCTGCCACGAGACGCGCCGGCGACGCCGCGAGGTCGCTGAGCGTGCGCAGGTGGTACTGCGTGGCCACCGCGCGCCGCACCGCAATGGCGTAGCCGTTCTGGAAGCCGAGCGGCGGCAGCCAGTGCACCCCGAATCGAGTGCGGCTGTCGGTTGCGACCTGTGCGAACGCGATCCGCGGGTCGCTGCGCATGGCGGCGGTCACCGTGTCACCGAGGATCGCGACCAGCCCCGTCCCGACATACTCCGGATACACGTCGATCGCGCCGCTGCGCAGTGCACGGAACGCCACCTCGGTTGCGCCGAGCCCGGGCTTTCGCTCGACACGACGTCCGGCGCGCTCCAGCAACTGGGCGAACATCTCCGCCAGCAGATACGACTCGCCGAACGGCTTCGAGGCGACGACGATGGCGCGCCGCAGGTGCGACGTGTCCGACGACGCTTGTGCGCCGGCCGACGTGACGATCGGCGCCGCGATCGTCACAGGCAACAACATGCAGGCGAGCACTCGGGGCCATCTCATGACGACGAGAGCACCTGCGCCGCCGCCTGCGCCCGGTGCAGCAAGGCCGCGACGTACGGGGTGGCGGGAGCGTCGCGCAAGGCGGCCAGCGTTCCGTGCTGCTCGATGCGCCCCGCGCGCATCACGGCGATCGTGTCGGCCAGCTGCGCCGCCTCGCCCAGGTCGTGCGTCACCAGAACGGCGGTGAAGGCCACCTCCCGCCGCAGCGTGAGGAACACGTCGAGCAGCTCGTGCCGTGAAATCGCATCGAGCGCGCTGAACGACTCGTCCAGGAGCAGCACCTCCTGCGAGGCGGCGAGGGCGCGGGCCAGCGCGGCGCGCTGCCGCTGCCCGCCAGAGAGCTCATGCGGGAAGCGAGCACCGAAGCGTGACGCCGGGAGCCCGCATCGCTCGAGCGCCGCCGTGGCGGCCGCATCCGCATCGACACCACCCGTCAGTCGCGGCACCAATGCCACGTTGCGCGCGATCGTCCAGTGCGGCAGCAACCCGCCAGCCTGCGGCACGTAGCCGGTGCGTCGTCGCAGGGACACGGCGTCGATTGCGCGAACATCGGTACCGTCCACGTGTATCACCCCGACTGCGGGCTCGACCATGCGATTGAAACAGCGCAGCAGCGAGGTCTTCCCCGATCCGCTTTCGCCCACGAGGGCGAGAAGCGTTCCGGCAGGGATCGTCACCGACACGTCGTCGAGCGCCGTCACGCTGCCGTACCGGTGCGTGACTCCGGTGGCGCTCAGCCCGGGCGGCATGATCTTTCGGCGGTGAAACGCTGGACGCGGTAGGGCACGGCGTGAACTTATCGGGCCCCTCGCCGATTCGTTGCCGAACGCTGGCCGCGGCCGGCGATTCCCCGCTGCCCGTCCCGTGCCGTCCCTGGCGCAGTCCCCTTCTCTGGAGAGTCGCATGACCGCAGCCGGCACCCTCGCGCCAGCCCACGTCGTCGCCACGCCTGCCATGGCGGAGCGGTTCCGTGTGGTGCGGCAGCAGACGGAGGCGCTGTGTACGCCGCTCGTCACGGAGGATTACGTGGTGAGCAGCATGGCCGACGTGAGCCCGACGAAGTGGCATCTGGCGCACACGAGCTGGTTTTTCGAGACCTTCGTTCTTGCGCCGCACAACGAGGATTATCGCACCGTCGACCCGAAGTACGCCTTCCTCTTCAACTCGTATTACGTGCAGGCCGGCGAGCGTCACTGTCGCGCGCAGCGTGGGTTGGTCACGCGACCCACCGTCGAGCAGGTGTACGAGTATCGTGCCCATGTCGACGAGGGCGTATTGCACCTGATCGACCGGATCGCCGGCGATGCGGAACACCCGGCCTGGCCCCTGATCGAGACGGGCCTGCACCACGAGCAGCAGCACCAGGAGTTGCTCGTCACCGACATCAAGCACGTCTTCTTCACCAATCCGATGCGGCCAGCGTACCGCGCCGCGTCGCTGCCGGCGGCGCCCGAGGTCACACAGGGCTGGAAGTCGGTGGCGGAGGGCCTGCATGAGGTCGGGCATGCGGATGGGCATGAAGGTGCGGACTTCCATTTCGATAACGAGGCACCACGGCATCGCACTTTCCTGCACGGCTGCGACCTCGCGCATCGTCTCGTCACGAACGGTGAGTACGCCGACTTCATCCGCGACGGTGGCTACCGGCGCCCCGAACTCTGGCTCAGCGCCGGCTGGGCCACGGTACAGGACGCGCGCTGGACGGCGCCGCTCTACTGGGAGCGCCACGGCGACGCCTGGGACGAGTTCACCGTCGCCGGCGTGGCCCCCCTCGACCGTCACGCCCCCGTCACGCACGTGAGCCATTACGAGGCCGATGCCTTCGCGCGGTGGGCAGGGATGCGGCTGCCCACCGAGTACGAGTGGGAAGTGGCTGCGCGCGGCCTGCCGGTGGCGGGACGTTTCGTCGACGCCGGACTCTGCCACCCATCCGCCGATGCGACGCCGGGGCCGCAGCAGTGGTATGGCGACGCCTGGCAGTGGACATCGAGCGCCTATCTCGCCTATCCGGGGTACCGACCCGCCGTTGGTGCGCTCGGCGAATACAACGGCAAGTTCATGAGTGACCAGTGGGTGCTGCGTGGCGCGTCTTGTGCAACACCGTGCAGTCACGCCCGTCACACGTACCGCAATTTCTTTCCCAGCGATGCCCGGTGGCAATTCTCCGGCATTCGCCTCGCCCGCGATTCCCGATGAGTGCAGCCTCAGTCCGACCGGCCCGGAGCATCGCCTCCGCACCGAGTGCCATGCGCGACGCGATACGTGCCGGACTCGGCGCGTCCCCGAAGACGCTGCCGCCATCCCTCTTCTATGATTCGCGCGGCGCTGCGCTCTTCGAGCAGATCACCGCGCTGCCCGAGTATTACCCCACCCGCACCGAGGCGGCAATCCTCGAGCGGCATGCGGGTGACCTCGCCGACCTGATGGGCGCGCGCGTCGCGATGATCGAGCCCGGCAGCGGCGCGGCAACGAAGGTGCGTCGCCTGCTCTCGGCCATGCACGACCCCGTGGCGTACGTGCCCGTGGATGTCGCGCGCGAGCAGTTGCTCGACGTCGCCGAAGAGCGCGCGATGGAGTTTCCTCGGGTGACGGTGACGCCCGTGTGGGCAGACTACTCCCACGGCATCACGCTGCCGCCGCTGCCCGACCGTGCGCGACGCGTCGTGTTCTTTCCCGGCTCCACCATCGGCAATCTCCATCCGCACGAAGCGAGCGCCTTCCTGCACCGCATGCGTGAACTGGTCGGACGCGAGGGCGGCATGGTGCTCGGTGTGGACCGGCGCAAGGATCCGCGCATCCTCAACGCCGCCTACAACGACGCCGCCGGTGTGACGGCCGAGTTCAACCTGAACATGCTGGTGCATCTCAATCGCGAGTTCCGCGGTACCTTCGACCGCACGCGGTTCGTGCACCGCGCTTTCTTCGCGGATGCCGAGAGCCGCATCGAGATGCACCTCGAGGCGGTGGTGCCGCATCGCGTGCAGGTGGCGGGCGAGGAGTTCGCCTTCGCCAAGGGCGAGACGATCCGCACCGAAGTGAGCTACAAGTACGACCGCGCGCGGCTGGACGACGTCGCGCGCGCGGGTGGATGGCGGGTGCAGCAGCTCTTCACTGACGAGAACGCGTGGTTCTGGGTGGTATGGCTCCGTCCGGAATGACCGGGCGGCAACGACACGAACGGCTTGACGAACGGGAGCACCGATGAAGGCGACGTGGAACGGGACGGTCATCGCCGAGAGCGACGACACGGTGGTGGTCGAGGGCAATCATTACTTCCCGGCGGCCTCACTCAATCGTGAGCTGGTGACCGAGAGCGCGACGAAGACGAGTTGCCCCTGGAAGGGCACGGCGAACTACTACTCGCTGCAGGTGAACGGCCAGGAGAACCGCGATGCCGCGTGGTACTACGCCGCACCGAAGGCCGGTGCCGAAGCGGTGGCGGATCGCGTCGCGTTCTGGAAAGGTGTGCAGGTCACGTCATGAGCGGTGCGCCGGTCGAGGTGGATGCTGCCGCGATCGGCACCGGACAGGCGACACCGGCACTGGCCACCGCCCTCGCGTCGCGCGGTGAGTCGGTGGTGGTGTTCGAGCGCGGGCTGGTGGGTGGGAGTTGCGTGAACGTCGGTTGCACTCCCACCAAGACGTTGCGCAAGACGGCGCGCGTGGCTCACCTGGCGCGGCGGGCCTCTGATTTCGGCGTGCACGTGGGCGACGTGCGCGTGGATGTCGCCGCAGCGATGATGCGCGTGCAGGCGATCGTGGCGGCGTCGCGTACCGGTCTGACGTCGTGGATCAGCGGCGCGGCGGGCGTCGAACTCGTGCACGGTGACGCGCGGTTGGATGGGCGAGCGGGTGATCGCTTCGTGGTGCGGTCCCACGACCGCACGTGGCTCGCGGCGCGCGTGTACCTCAACGTCGGGACACGCCCCGCGCTCCCGCCGGTGCCCGGTCTCGCCGACGCATCGCCGCTGACCAACGAGACGATCCTCGCGCTGCGCGAGGCGCCGGCGCACCTCGTCATCATCGGCGGCAGCTACATCGGCCTCGAGTTTGCGCAGATCTTCCGGCGGCTCGGCAGTGCGGTGACGGTACTCGAGGGATCACGCGCCGTGGCAAGCCGCGAGGATCCCGATATCTCGGCACGCATTGCAGCGATGCTCGAGGCGGAAGGTGTTTGCATTCATGCTGGTGTGCGCATCGAGCGCGTGTCGCGTGGCGACGATGGCGGAGTCACCCTCACGCTCGGTGATGGGCTGGCACCCGTCACCGGCTCGCATCTCCTCGCAGCCACGGGCCGTACACCCAACACCGCCGGACTCGGGCTCGAGAGTGTGGGTGTCACGCTCGATGCGCAGGGGTACGTGCCGGTGAACGGTGCACTCGCCACGAACATCACAGGGATCTGGGCGCTCGGCGACGTGAATCGTCGCGGCGCGTTCACGCATACGAGCTGGCAGGATCACGACATCGTCCTCGCGAACCATATCGGTGGCAGTCGCACCGCCGACGGTCGCATCACGACCTACGCCATGTACACCGACCCGCCGCTCGGCCGCGTCGGCATGAGCGAGCGCGACGCGCGCGAGGCCATGGCAGATGGGCGCCGCTTCCTCGTGGTGCGGCAGGAGATGGCGAAGGTGTCGCGTGCCAAGGAGGAAGGCGAGACCACTGGCGTGATCAGTGTGCTGGTGGACGCAGCGACCGATCGCTTCGTCGGCATCTCCATGCTCGGCATCGGCGCCGACGAGATCGTGCAGGTGATCGCCGCGATGATCGCCGCCGATGCGCCGTACCAGGTCGTGCGCGATTTCCTGCCGATCCATCCGACGGTCACCGAGTTCTTTCCGACCATGCTGCAGCGACTCGAACCCTTTTCCTGACTGGGATCGTGGCGCCGGGATTTCGTCGCGTCAGTTTCCGGTCGGCTCCGGTCGACTCCGTTCACATGGAGGACGAAGGCACGGAGGTGGCGAGGGCCCGGCGGCGCGTGGAGTCACTGTGAACTTGGCTGCCGTGCGAAGCTCCAGCAACGTTTTTGGAGGAACTGCGTGTCCGAACGCGCAGTGACGAAAATGCCTTGCTGACGTGCCACCGACACCACTGCTTTCGCACGCTCCCACCGCCGGAGGGCCCTCGCCACCTCCGTGCCTTCAGTCCTCCGTTCGAACAGAGTTGACGATGCCCGCCAGGCGTCGACGCCGGAGTCTGCGGGACCACGGACCTGAGCTCAGGACGATCAGTCCGGCGCCGACCCGCAGCTCTCCCGCACCACGAGCTCACACCGCAGCCGGATGTCGTGCGCCGGCAGCTCCGGTTGCGTGACGCGCGTGAGCATCATCGACATCGCCACCTCCCCGATCTGCACGGTCGGCTGGCGGTACGTGGTGAGCGGGACCGGCAGCAGCGAGGCGTAGTCCACGTCGTCGATGCCGACGAGGCGCAGGTCACCGGGGATGCGCACCCCGAGCTTGAGCAGCGAGTGCATCAACTTCCCCGCCGTGCGGTCGTTCGCGCAGACCACGCCATCGGGCCGGTGCGCGGCCAGCATCGCCTCGACGGCGGCGATGTTGGTGGGGTCGAGGCGCACGCCGTCCACCGGTTCGTGGCCGAGTATCATCGCGCGCCGGTACCCCGACTCGCGGGCGTCGACCGTCGGTGCACTTTCCGGCTGTCGCACGAAGATCACGCGTCGCGTATCGCGTTGCAGCAGGTGCTCCGTCATGACGTAGCCGGCGCGGCGGTTGTCGATGCCCACCAGGTCATGGTAGCCCGGGTCAGGGTACGGCGTGACGGGACGGTCCAGCAGCACCACCGGGATTCCCGCCTCGTCCAGCGCGCGCACGATGCGATGGTTCACGTCGCCCGGTGCCGGCGACATGCCCACCGGTGCGAAGAAAACGCCATCGACCTGGCGGTCCACGTACAGCTTGCAGAGCTGCCATGCCCGCTCGACGCGTCGCTCCGCATCGCCAGGGCCCGTGGCGTCCGACGGCGCGCTCCCCCACACCAGCGCATGCTCGTGCGCCAGCGGCGACTGCATCATGCCACGGCAGATCGACTCGTAGATGTCCGTCTCGCCGAGGTCGGCGATCAGCAGGCCGAAGGAGCGCGCCCGGCCGCGGGTGCGGGAGACAAAGCTCCCCGATCCCGCGCGCCGGCTGATGATGCCGGCCGATTGCAGATCACGCAGTGCGCGCCCGATGGTGATGCGCGAATGTCCGAAGCGCTCCGTCAGGACCGACTCGCTGGGCAGTCGCTCGCCTTCCTTCCAGACGCCGTCCTGGATTTCCCGGAGGAGGGTGGCGAAGACCTCGTGATGTTTCGACTGGGCAGGGCGGGCGGAGGACGCGGCCATCAATGGGGCGGTGGGGGTGAGCACGCGAATTTAATGCGTGACGCAGGGGGCAGTCCCCGTAGCATCCTCGGGATCTCGGCAGTTCGGTACCGAGGGCCTTCGCCGTGGATTCCCCCCACGTGGCGACCGGTCATCGCATCCAATGGTTCAGGTCGCTGGGTCCACCGTCCACCGTCGACCGTCGACCGTCGACCGTCGACCGTCCACCGTCGACCGTCCACCGTCCACCGTCCACGCCTCCCTCGAGGCGAAGCTTCGAAGCGTCATTTTTTGTGATGTACCGACGACGCGAGCTGGCCCACGCGCAGCGCAGGCGGTGACGCTGCCGGTGATGTGGACGGCGGTGGCGTCGGTGTTCGCGCGGCTGCTCGGCTACAGCGGCATCGCCTGGGCGGCGGCGACGGAGGGCGACTGCTTCCGCGTCTTCGGACGCCTGCATCCCACCGGCCAGTTCCCGCGCGAGCCAGTCCTGGTGCTCGGCGGCCTCTCGATCCTCTGCAGCGTCTTCTCGCTGGGGGCGTGATCTCGGCGCTGCTCACGTGCCGCATCCTGATCCAGTGCGTGGGGCAGATCGCAGCGCTGCACGTGGTGCGCCGGCGGCCGGGCCTCGTCGTCCCGTTCCGGATGGGGTGCTCTCCGGTTCCGTCCATCATCGCGCTGACCGGATGGCTGTACCTCTTTACCACGTTCGGCTGGCGATTCGCCGGCCTGGGGCTGGCGACGGCGGTGGCGGGAGTCCTGGCGTATCACGTGTGGGTGCGGTTCCGCACGCCCGTCATGTGCCTGACCGCATGGCGTGGGTGGCTCCTGGCAGGCTGCGGCCCCGGTGCAGCCGCAGCCTGTCAGGTCATTGCAACCGACACCGTCCGGCGCCGCATTACGGCTGGCGACCGCGCAGCTGTCCATGACGCGAGCCAAGCGTCCACGAGCCGCTGGCGAGCGTGGTGGTGCCGCCTTCGTTCTGGCGATCGAGGACGAGCGTCAGGACGCCGTCATCGGTGAGGCCCTGCAGGACGAGACTGCGTTCGATGATGGTGACTGTCATCGGGATGGTGCGGACGTCGTCAGCGACGGAGACGGTGGCCAGCAGCGAGCCGGCCGAGTCGGCGACGGTGACGTTGCGCGGGAAGGCGATGTCGCGGGGAGCGTTGCGGAAGTCGTACGAGGCGACGATGCGGGCCAGGGTGCTGGATGCGACGGCGGGTCCCGTGCTGCCGATGGCGAGGGCCTGCTGGGCCGCGGCCGGTACGGCCGTGATGGCGGCAGCGGCGACGAGTGCGGTAAAGCGGGTGCGTGACGACATGGTCAGACTCCGTGGAAACGAGTGAAAGCGCAAATTGTCATAACAGCTTAACAACTAAGTTCGTATATCTGTCATAGAGTTATCGACATCTGACCCCGAAAGCAAGAGGGGTTCGGCACAAACGTGCATGTATGTGCATCATCTGATGCCGGATTGTGTCACATTCAGGTATCCCCGGCCGAGCACAACGAACTCAACCGACGTGATGCATATTTCCGCTGCACACGTCGCAACCCACGCGGGCGAGCCACCCGGGCCCGCAGGGCAGACCTCTTCCTTGGAGTCCGAATGCCCCGCCTCAAGTCCGAGCCAGTCTTCATCGGTATTGGCGGCCACGTCGTGGCCATCGACAGCGCGACCGGGACCGAACTTTGGCGCGCGAAGTTGAAGACGAGCCAGTTCGTGACCATCATGCCGATGCAGTCGCGGGTGCTCGCCGGCGCTGGCGGTGAGCTCTTCTGTCTCGATGCGCGCACTGGCGAGCTGCTCTGGCGCAACAAGCTCAAGGGCCTTGGCCTGGGTCTCCTCTCCTTTGGCGGGAGCGAAACGGCGGTTGCAGCAATGATGGAGCAGGCGAGGGCAGGCGCGGCGGCGGGCGGCTCGTGACTACGGCTCCATGAACGCCGCACGGAGTCCGACGCACTCGCAGCGCGCCAAAGTCGAGGCCGTTCGCGATGCTGAATCACAGGATGCTGCCTGACGTGCACGTGGTGAACGCGCCGGCGTCGTTCGAGCCGATGCTCGCCGAGCTCGAGGGCCGCACCGTGCGGCGCGCCGTCACAGCTGAAGCGACGGTCAGCTCGTCATCGCGTTCGCCATCACGCAGGCGGAACACGATTCTGGCCTCCGCCACGCGCGGTCGGCGGCCGAGGGACACACGCAACCATATCCCCGGCCTGACCGCGATCGACATCCGACGTCGCGCACGCCGATGAACCGTCCCGCCCGGTCATCCATTGCCGGCGTGACGCGCGCCGCGTAACCTGCATGTTCACAGCACCACGCTCCAACGCGGAGCACCTTGCCGTGCGGCGTCGTGCCGCAAGACGAAGGCGCAGACAGTGCTCTCGATCAGAGAGCAACGTCGCGCCTTTTTTCGTGTCGCACTGGGCCACGCGCAGGAAATGGTGAGCGTCCGCTCCGCGTGCGACGGCTTGCGGGTGCGTTTCGGATCGCACACGAGAGAGGCTTCGATGTCCACGCCACAGCTGCAGCACCAGGAGCAGAGCGGCAGTACCCCGCGTACGATCGAGACCGCCGACGGCACGCAGCTCTACTACAAAGACTGGGGGCACGGGCCCGCGATCGTCCTCATCCACGGCTGGCCGCTGTCGTCGGACAGCTGGGATGACGTGGCGCTCGGTCTGGCAAACGCCGGCTACCGCACGATCGCGTACGACCGCCGCGGTTTCGGTCGCTCGTCGCAGCCGTGGAGCGGCTACGACTACGACACGCTCGCCGATGACCTGGCCGCCGTGATCGAGCAACTCGCGCTCGAGGACGTCGTGCTCATCGGCTTTTCGATGGGCGGTGGCGAGGTGGCCCGCTACATGTCGCGCCACGGTGGCCGCCATGTGTCGAAGGCCGTGCTCGTCTCGTCCGTGACCCCGTACATGCTGCACACCGACGACAACTCAGAAGGTACGCCGGCGTCGGCGTTCGAGACCATGACGGAAAGCATGGTGACCGACCGCGCGAAGTTCTTCTCCAGCTTCTTCAGGGACTTCTACGGTGTCGGTCCGCTCACCCACCCGACCAGTGACGCACAGGTCGACGCCTCACGCACCACGGCCATGCAGGCGAGCCTGAAGGCGACCCTTGCGTGCGCCGAGTCGTTCGCGACCACCGACTTCCGCCCGGACATGTCGGCGTTCACCGTGCCGACACTCATCATCCATGGCACCGAAGACAAGACGGTGCCGATCGATGCCGCGGCGCGCGCAGCCTTGCGCGCGATTCCGTCGGCTCGGCTGATCGAATACTCCGGCGCGCCGCACGGAATTCTTGCGACGCACAAGGCGCTGGTGACGAAGGACATCCTCGACTTTCTCACCGCGGCCGTCGGCTGACGGCTGCGGCACGCTGGACCTCGCGTCCGTGCGCTGATCTCGCTCAGCGCGCGGGTGTGACCTTCCAGATCTCGCCCTCGTCGGTCGCCACGTACAGCGACCCATCGGGCGCCTGCGTCAAACCGCGATAGCGCACCGCCGGCAGTCCGGAGGACTCTGTGCCGGTGGTCATCCCGGTCTGGTCGAGCGTGAGGATCACGAGACGCTGGCCGCCCATCATACCCACGGCGAGGCGTCCATCCCACGCGCCCCACTGCGATCCGGTCAGAAACGTCGCCGGTCCCATCCCCTGTGATGCACCGTTGTTGGTCCACGACGGACGCATCGCATCGGGGAACCGTGTCAGGTCGGTCATCGGCATCGTCGTCGGCGAGCCGGCATAGCCGCAATAGTTGTCCGCACACGTCAAACCCGGTCGGTCCTTCGGGTCCCAGCCGCCGTTCCCACCGGCACGCAGCGGTGTGACCTCGTCGCTGTGGTTGGGGCCATGCTCGCTCACGAACGGCACGCCGGATCCAGGGCGAAAACCGATGCCCTGCACGTTGCGATGGCCGGAGGTGAAGATGCGCGCGTCGAAGCCGGACGGCGCAGCGTTTCCCGGCGCAGGCGCACCATCGCTGGTCACGCGGAGCACCTTGCCGCCCAGCGACGTTGGGCTCTGCGGCACCTGCGCGTCGTGGTTGTCGCCGGTGGTGACATACAGGAACCCATCGGGCCCGAACCGGAGCCGTCCGCCGCTGTGGGCACCCGCGCCTCCATGCGCATTGCCGACATGCTTGAACGCGATGTCGGTGATGATGTCGGTCCGGCCCGTCACGGTGCGCAGGTCACTGCCGACGACGAGCCGCACCACACGATTGGTGCGCGGCGTCGACTGACTGGACGCCATGTAGACGTAGATACGCCGGTTGCTGGAAAACTGCGGGTCGAGCGCGATACCATGCATGCCGCTCTGCCCCTGACAGGAAAGATCCGCAGCCACGAGCGCCGAACCCGCACTGCCAAACAGTCGTGTGATCGAGCCATCCGCCTGCCGCACCGAGAGGCCACGACACCGTTCGGTGTACAGCATTTCGCCGGCTGCGGTGAACGCCATGTCCCACGGGCCGCTGAGTCCGGACAGCACCACCACGCGTGTCAGCGTCGGCGCCGGACCGCCGTCGTCTCCAGGCAATCCGGGCAATCCTGGCACAGGAGAGCCCGCGCCACAGGCGCCGAGCACGGTGATGAGCGCAGGCAGTGCGAGGCACCGGATGCGGTGGAGCGGGTGTCGTGGGTACAGTGGCATGTGCATGGGCCGATTCTGGGTCGGATGCGTCACGCACCGGGCCGAACTGCACGGTGCCGGGCCTGATGGCGGAGGATCCCGCTGCGTCGCGAGGCCACGAGACCCGTGCAGCGCATGGTGTGTGCCGCCTTCGCACCGTCAGGGACGAGACAGACTCGGCGGCAGCGGACTCACCCCACCGGTGGCGCGCTTCGTCCACATCACGACCACCCCGCACCCGGTGGCCAGCGAGCTGAACTCCGGCGGCACCAGGTTGGCGCGTGCGTACACCTCGATGGCAGTCACATCCTCGCGCCTGGCGAGATCGTCGAGCGTGACCTGAGCATTGTCGTTCTTGGGGATCAGCTGCCCGTCGACGACGATGCTGGCCAGGCACTCCGCGCCATTGAACGGCGACCGCATCATGACGGCCTGTCCAAAGCTGCCCACCTGATTCACGCTCACCCCGTTGAGGCCGCGCAGCGCATCACTGACGAACAGCACCGACCGCTCGCGCACCGCCTTCGCATCGAGGACGACGCCGACGCCCGCCCGCCAGCGGCGTTCGATGGCGCGTACTTCGGGCGCGATCCGCTTTCCTGCCACCACGCGCACCGTGTCGAGCTGCACGCGCTGCACGCTCAGGCGGAGGATGAGTGCGGTGACATGATCGTCGCGGAGCTGCACGGGGATCCGTGTCGGCTGGAAGCCGATCGCGCGCGCCTCGACCGTCTGCGTGCCGCCGCCGGCGTCGGTGATGCTGAACGTGCCGTCCGACCTCGAGCGCGCCTGCGATCCACTGCCGATCACACGCACGACGGCATTCGACAGTGGCCGGCCGTCGAGGGTGCGCACGACACCGCGCACCGTTGCCCGTCCGCGGCGGACGGTGGTCGTGACGGCCGCGGCAGCAGGCGCCGCGGGCGGGGCTGCCGTCGCCGTCGCCGTCGATGTCGATGTCGAGTCCAGGCGCACGATGAGCCGCTCCACGGTGGCGATCCGGAAGTCCTGCAGACCGTAGGCCGACGGCGGCACGTCGAGCTCGACGGCGCCCGTGGTATCGGTGCGCGTGTATGCGAATGCACGCACCGTATTGCCCGCCGGCACACCACAGAGTGCGTACCGGCCCTCGGCATCGGTGCGCGCGACGAGACGGCGCAGGTCGGTCGTCATGCGGCCCCGCTGCAGGACCCATTCGGGCCATTCCATCTGCACATTGGCATCGGCGACGGGGCTGAGATCGTCGGCACGGCGGACCTCGCCGATGACCATGCCGTACTCGGCACCGAGCGTGGGCCGGCAGGTGAGGTTGATCACCGTGCGCACCGAAGGAGTGGCAAGTGGAAGGTCCACCGTGCTGCTGTCGGTGATGTCGATGCGCACGATGGCCGGCTCGATCCGCACCGAATCGAGCACCGGGTGCAGGTACGTGGCCAGCCAGGTGCCGGCCGGGACCGTGTCGTAGCGGAACGAGCCCGTCACGTCGGTGGTCGCGCTGCGTCCCTCGGCGAGGTTGTCCGCTCGCACGATGCGCACTGTCGCGCCGCGCATCGGGCGCATCGTCACGCTGTCCCAGATGATCCCGGTGATCCGTGCCCGAACCGGTGCCTGCGCCTCTGCCGGCAGCGCGAATGCGAGCGCAGCAGCCGATGCGAGGCCGGCCAAACCCGCAAGGCGCATCGCATCACGGAGACGCGCGCGGGGTGCGGATGCCGAAGGATGCATGAAGATGGTGTCACGGGGGTGGAAAAGACGGGGGCCACACAGGCCGACCACAACAATAGCGCGTCGTGACGGGCGGCGTCACGGAGCCCGGCGTGAACCATGCAACGCCAGACCGGATACCGCGCGATGTCCCACTTCGGAATGGCTGGCATGCAGGCTCTCGACATCATCAAGGAAACGGTCAACAAGGCCCTCGACGACAAGGTGCCCCGCCTCGCGGCGGCGCTGTCGTACTACTCGATCTTCTCGATCGCACCGCTGGTGCTGATCGTGGTCGCGGTGGCCGGGACTGTCTTCGGACAGGACGCGGCGAGCGGCGTGCTGGCCGGGCAGCTCGAGTCGAGCATCGGTGCCAACGCCGCGCTGGCCGTGCAGGAGATGGTGGCGCGGATGCGGACGCCGTCCACCAACCTGCTCGCCTCACTGACCGGTATCGTGCTGCTGGTGGTTGGTGCCACCGGCGTCTTCGCGGCACTGCAGGATGCACTGAACACGGTCTGGGGGATCAAGCCGAAGCCGGGTCGCGTCGTGGTCAGTCTCCTCCGCGACCGTTTTCGCTCGTTCTCGATGATCCTCGGCATCGGCTTCCTGTTGCTCACCTCGCTGATCCTCACGACGACGTTGCAGATCGCGTCGGGGGTCATCGCGCGGGTGGTGCATGTGCCCGCGGCAGTCTGGAGCCTGCTCGGCAGCGTGATCTCCTTCCTCGTCGTCACCGTGCTCTTCGCGGCGATCTTCAAGGTCCTGCCCGACGCGAAGATCGAGTGGAAGGACGTGCGATTCGGTGCCGTCCTGACGGCGTTGCTCTTCGTCGTCGGCCGCTACGTCCTGGGATGGTATCTCGGGCGAGAGTCGACCGCGTCGGTGTACGGCTCTGCCGGATCGCTCGTGCTGATCCTGCTCTGGGTGAATTACTCGTCGCTGATTCTGCTGTTCGGCGCCGAGTTCACACAGGTGCACGCACGCTCGCGCGGACGCGACATCCATCCGAACTCCACGGCCGAGCGCGTTGCACACGCATCCGACCCGCAACCTGAACGCGCGGCACCGGCATCGGCTCCGCTCGCCTGATGGCTGATGAACCAGCTGCGCTGGCGTGTGCAAGAGCACTGGCGACCAGTACATGCCAATCGTGTACGGATCGCGCACCATCAACCGGATCGCGCAGCACGGCACCGATCGTGCGTTTGAGTCGGGTCCGTGACTGCACGATGCGGCGGCGTACGCGGCCGTACATCGCATGGTCGATTTCTTCGTTCCTCGTCTTGCAACGACAGGAGTTGGTGATGGCAGAACTGCATATCGAAAAGAAGCGCCGTTCGGGCGGACTCTGGATCGCGATCGGACTGGTCCTGGCCGCATTGCTGGCGTGGACGGTATTGCGCCCCTCTCCGGCCGACGACCGGTCCGATACCGTGCCGGCAGCGACGGGCTCGATGCCGTCCACGGACGCGAGTCCCGTGGCGACGCGAAATCCGCTCTTTCTCCAGACTTCTTGAGGCATCATCCAATGCAGAATGACAATCGCTCGGATCACGACACTCGCGTCACTCTTGGTGACACCGACTCGCTTCGCACCGAGGCTCATGGTGGCCTGGCGCACCTCGACGACCTCGGCGATTTCAAGATCGCCGACGGCGAGCCGGACATCCGCGGATGGGACGTGCGAGGTGCTGATGGCCAGAAGCTTGGCAAGGTCGAGGACCTGCTGGTCGATACGGCCGCATTGAAGGTACGGTACATCGAGGTGAAGCTCGACAAGGACGTTGCGCGGGAGATGAGCGCGACGCCGGCGTCGCCGTCTGATGCGGCCCGGTTCGCCGACCGCGACGTGACGTCGGAGGCGACGAGGGATGCCGATGCAGTCAGTCACGGTGACGACCGCTACGTGCTCGTGCCGATCGGCGTGGCACGTCTCGATGCGGACACGGACGACGTCCTGCTGGACAGGCACGCCGCCCACATGGCGGGTATTCCCGACTACCGCCGCGACGAATCGTTCACACGCGACTACGAAAGCAACGTGCTGCGTGGTTACTCGTCGGACGCGAGCCTCGGGACGGCGCAGGCCGACCTGCTCAACGCCAACCTTCCGCCGGCGCGCACTGCCGCAAACCCCTCCGACGATTTCTACACGGGCCGCAATTTTGACGACCGCTCGTTCTTCGGCAGTCGACGGACGGGTCGGGATGACGAATCCTACTTCTCACGCGCGGACATGCACGATGCCGAGCGCGGCGGCATCGATGGGCGTGCCGTCGTGGATGGCCGGGACGTCACACAGCGCGATCGCGCGCTTCTGGAGAGCCCGTCCGACCTCGACCGTGCAGTCAGTGACGGCACCACGGATCGCACGCGCTGAGTGAGTCGCACGGCGTTGGAGAAGGCGGGCGCCGACGCACGCGTGCAACAGGGTGACACCGGCCTGGCGCACCCTTCGCCGGCACCGGAATAACGCGCTCGTGCAACTGATCACGTCGCCATCAGCTTGTCGATCATTGGCTGCGTGATCAGCACGATCCCGCGATCGGTGCGGCGGAACCGCTTCGCGTCCAGCACCGGGTCCTCGCCCACCACCAGCCCGGGCGGGATGATCACGCCGCGGTCGATGACGACGTTGCTCAAGCGCGCCGAGCGGCCGATGTCGACGTACGGCTGCACCACGGCGCCATCGAGGTAGGCGTAGGAGTGCACCTTCACGCCCGTGAAGAGCAGCGTCTTGTGAATGCGCGCCCCGGAGACGATGCAGCTTCCCGACACCAGCGAGTTCAGCGCGAGCCCACGGCGACCATCCTCGTTGTGGACGAACTTGGCGGGCGCCGTGACCTCGCTGTAGGTCCAGATCGGCTACGTGTGATCGTACAGATCCAGCGACGGCACGACGCTCGTGAGGTCGATGTTCGCCTCCCAGTACGCGTCGATCGTGCCGGCGTCGCGCCAATACGCCTCGCCCTCCGTTTCCGACTTCACGCACGACGTGCTGAAGCGGTGCGCCACGGCCTTGCCATTCTCGACGACGTACGGGATGATGTCCTTGCCGAAGTCGCGCGACGAGTTCGGGTCGGCGGCATCACGTTGCAGCAGCTCGAACAGGAAGGTGGTCTTGAACACGTAGATCCCCATGCTCGCCAGCGCCATCTCCGGGTTGCCCGGGATCGAGGGTGGGTCGGCGGGCTTCTCGAGGAATGTCACGATCCTGTCCGACGCGTCCACGTGCATCACGCCGAAGCCCGTCGCCTCCATTCGCGGGACCTCCAGGCACCCCACGGTCACGTCGGCACCCTGGTCCACGTGCTGCTGCAGCATCACCTCGTAATCCATCTTGTAGATGTGATCACCGGCGAGGATCACCATGTACTCGGGGCCGTTCGCCTCGATGATGTCGATGTTCTGGAACACGGCATCGGCCGTGCCGTCATACCACTGCGTCTCACTCACGCGTTGACTGGCCGGCAGGATGTCGAAGCTTTCGTTCCGCTCGGGGCGGAGGAAGTTCCAGCCGCGCTGCAGATGGCGGATCAGGCTGTGCGCCTTGTACTGCGTGGCGACACCGATGCGTCGGATGCCGGAGTTCAGCGCATTCGAGAGGGCGAAGTCGATGATGCGCGTCTTGCCGCCGAAGTAGACGGCGGGCTTGGCACGACGGTCGGTGAGTTCGTACAATCGCGACCCACGTCCTCCGGCCAGCACGTAGGCCATGGCGGTGCGTGCAATCGTGCCGGATCGGGGGGCAGTCGTCATGGCGGGTACGCTCGCGGCTGGATTGGCAGGTGTGGCGGTTCGTGATATTGGTCGGCTGACCGGCCCGGCGGTAGGTGCCCGCCGGGCGGGTCAGCCTGATGTGCACCATGCGTTCCGTGACCGTGACGCTTCGGTAGATTGTGCACCAGGATGCCATGCAGGTTCCCCGCCCGCCAACCATGCGCCCATGAACGTCCTTTTCGTCGCCGCCGAGGTGGCACCCTTCATCAAGACGGGTGGTCTGGCCGATGTCGCTGGCGCCCTGCCCGCGGCGCTGCGGTCTGCCGGCCATGACGTGCGTGTGGTCATGCCGTTCTACCGTCAGCTTCGTGACCGCGCCGTGGCTGTGGATGGCCCGCTCACCGCCTCGTTCCTGCCCGCCGGCGAACGGGCGGAGGAACTGCGCGTCTGGCAGCTGCGTGACACCGAGGTGCCGATCTACCTGCTGGACATCCCTGCCGCCTTCGAACGGGGCAGCATCTATGGTGACGGCGACGACCCGTTTCGCTTCATCCTCTTCGCTCGCGGCGTGCTGGGCGCGATGCAGCACCTGCGCGAGGTGACGGGCTGGCAGCCGGACGTGGTGCACGCCCACGACTGGCATGCCGCGCTCGTCGCGAACTACATCCGCACCACGCATGCCTACACGTTCGGGCATGTCGCCACCGTGTTCACGATTCACAACCTGGCGTATCAGGGGCAGTGCGCCCCGGAGACGATCAATCTCGCCGGCCTCGCCGAGCGCGGTCTGATCGAGAACGGCATGGGACCAGGCATCGAGCGCACGTTCAACTTCATGGGACGCGGGCTCGCCTTCAGCGACGTGATCACCACCGTCAGCCCCACGTACGCCAGGGAGATCATGACCGATGAATACGGTGAGCGGCTGCAGGGCGTGCTGCGCAGCCGCTGGGACCGCATCACGGGTATTCTCAACGGCATCGACGGAGACGCCTTCAATCCAGCCACCGACACCGCGCTCGCCGCCACCTACGACGCCGACTCTCCCTCGGCCAAGGCCACCTGCAAGGCGGCGCTGCATCGCGAAATGGGACTCACCGCCGCTCCGCGCGCGCCGCTGCTGGGCATCGTCTCGCGCCTCGTCGAGCAGAAGGGCGTCGAGCTGCTCGACGGCGCACTGCACTGGCTCATGGCGCGTACCGATGCGCAGGTCGTCGTGCTCGGCTCGGGACAGCTGTGGATGCAGGACGCCCTGAGCCGCCACGCCGCCGCCAACCCGGGTCGCGTCGCCGTGCGGCTGGGCTTCGATGCGGCCCTCGCACAGCGTATCTATGCCGGCACCGACATGTTCCTCATGCCGTCACGGTTCGAGCCGTGCGGACTCGGCCAGATGATCGCGCTGCGCTACGGGAGTGTACCGGTCGTACGCGCCACCGGCGGCCTGAACGACACCGTGCGCGAAGGTTTCGAGGGCAACGGTTTCGTTTTTCATCCATACGAAACCCGTCATTTCATCGATGCGATCGACCGTGCGCTGAAGGCGTATGCGGACCCGATGAGCTGGGCGGTGCTCCGTACACGCGGCATGCGCGAGGACAACTCGTGGAGTGGTGCGGCGCAGAAGTATGAGGGTGTATACCGGTGGGCGCTCAGCCTGCGCGGGCGCTGACGCTGGTGATCACGATCGGCATCGACCTCGGCACCTCGGGCGTGAAGGTCGCGCTGGTGGATCGCACGGCGCCAGACGACGTGCGTGTCATCACGAGCACGAGCCGTCCGCTCACGGTGCAGCGACCGCAGCCAGGCTGGAGTGAACAGGACCCTGCAGACTGGTGGCAGGCCACGCTCGCATGCGTGGACGCGCTGCACGCGTCGCACCCGCTGGCGCTGTCGGCGTGCGCTGCGATCGGCCTCTCGGGCCAGATGCATGGTGCGACGCTGCTCGACGCGGAAGGCGAGGTGTTGCGGCCGTGCATCCTCTGGAACGACGGGCGGAGCGAGGCCGAGTGTCGCGCGCTGGAGATGGAGTGGCCGGCGCTGCGCCACGTCACCGGCAACATCGCCATGCCCGGATTCACCGCCCCCAAGCTGCGCTGGGTGCGCACGCACGAGCCGGACCTGTTCGCGCGCACCGCCATGGTGATGTTGCCCAAGGCGTACCTGCGCTGGCAGTTGTGTGGTGAGTTCGTCGAAGAGATGTCGGATGCGTCCGGCACGCTCTGGCTGGATGTCGCGCGACGAGCGTGGAGTGATGATGCACTCGCAGCGTGTGGCATGACGACCGCGCAGATGCCGCGACTGGTCGAGGGGAGCGCGGTATCGGGCCGGCTGCGGCCCGCGCTCTGCGTTCGGTGGGGGATGACCGTACCGCCGGTGATCGCCGGTGGTGCGGGCGACAACGCGGCCGGCGCCGTTGCCGTGGGCGCCGTGCACGCCGGTGATGCGTTCGTCTCGCTCGGCACGTCGGGTGTGCTCTGGTGCACGACGGCCGGCTTCGCCCCCAACACCGCTGGCGCGGTGCACACCTTCTGTCACGCCGTGCCCGGGACCTGGCATCAGATGGGCGTACTGCTCAACGCCGCCGCCGCGCTGTCGTGGTGGGCTGGGATCTGCAGCATGACCGAAGCGGCAGTGCTGGCCGAGCTGCCGGCCGATACGGAAACCACCGCAGCGTTCATCCCGTCCCTGAGCGGCGAGCGCACGCCGCACAACGATGCCGGGGTGCGCGCGGGCTTCGTCGCGCTCGATGCCTCGCACACGCGCGCCGATCTCACGCTCGCGGTGCTCGAAGGCGTCTGTTACGCGATGCGCGACGCACAGGATGCGCTCGCCGGTGCCGGCACGCAGCTGCGCGAGGCCGACCTGCTCGGCGGCGGCGCACGCTCGTCGCGCTGGTGCCAGCTGATGGCCGACGTGCTCGGCATCCCGCTGCACACCGTCACGCAGAGCGAGATCGGCTGCGCAGTGGGCGCGGCACGCCTTGGCGCGATCGCAGCGCTCGGCGGTGGCGCGGACGCCATCGCGCAGGTGGCGACGCGTCCGGAGCGGCTCGGCACCTTCCATCCGCGTCCGGGCGAGGCGGCGCGCCATGCTGCACGTCACGCCGCGTGGCGCACGCTGTACCGTCGCACACACGACTTCCGGATGCCGACATCCTGACGCTCCATCACTCGTTGCACGCCGGCTTCCCTGTTGCCATCCTGCACACTCCATGACGTCATCCCGCCAGGCTCGCGGTACCGCGCGCCGCACCACTGCGCACAGCACCGCTGCGACAAGCACCACTGCGCACAGCACCGCTGCGCCGTCCGCGGCCGCACCATCGTGGTTTTCGCTCACGGAGCCGCTCCGACACGAGGGGCCGCGTTTCAAGCCCACCGCTCGCAAGCCGCTGGGCTATCGCTGGTACGATCCCGACCGCCTCGTCCTCGGCAAGCGGATGGCGGACCAGCTCCGTTTTGCCGTGTGCTGGTGGCACACGCTCGTCTGGCCGGGCAGCGACCCGTTCGGCGGCGAAACGTTCCAGCGCCCTTGGCACGCCGCAGGCGGTGACCCGATGGCGCAGGCGATGCAGAAGGTGGACGTGGGTTTCGAGCTGTTTCGGCTGCTCGGCGTGCCGTTCTTCACGTTTCATGACCGTGACGTCGCGCCGGAAGGTGCGACGCTGCGCGAGACGAACGCCAACCTGCAGCGCGTCGGTGATCGCCTCCAGGCGACGATGGATGCGAGTGGCGTGAAGCTCCTCTGGGGCACCGCCAACCTCTTCTCGCACCGCCGCTACATGGCCGGCGCGGCGACCAACCCCGATCCCGACGTGTTCGCATACGCCGCTGCGCAGGTCAAGACGGCCCTCGAACTGACGCAGCGGCTGGAGGGCGCCAACTACGTGCTGTGGGGCGGGCGCGAAGGCTATGAGACGTTGCTCAACACGGACCTCAGGCGCGAGTGGGCGCAGCTCGGCCGCTTCCTGAACATGGTCGTGGAGCACAAGCACGCCATCGGCTTCACGGGTGCACTGCTGATCGAGCCCAAGCCCTGCGAGCCCACCAAGCACCAGTACGACTACGACGTGAGCAGCGTCTTCGCCTTCCTGCAGGCGCATGGGCTGGAGAAGGAGATCAAGGTGAACATCGAGCAGAACCACGCCATCCTCGCCGGCCATTCGTTCGAGCATGAGATCGCGCTCGCGAACTCGCTTGGCATTTTCGGCTCGATCGACATGAACCGCGGTGATGAGCTGCTGGGGTGGGACACCGACCAGTTCCCGAACGACGTCGGCCAGGTGGCGCTCGCGATGTACCACATTCTGCTCGGTGGTGGCTTCACCACTGGCGGTATCAACTTCGATGCGAAGCTGCGCCGTCAGAGCATCGACCCCGATGACCTGATTGCCGCGCACGCCGGCGCGATGGACCTCTGTGCGCGGGGGCTGCTGATTGCCGCGAAGATGCTCGACGACGGCGCGCTGGCGCAGGCCGTGAGCGAGCGGTATGCCGGCTGGGATGGTACCGAAGGCAGGGCGATCATGAAGGGACGCCGCACACTCGCGCAGCTCGCCGCGCGTGTGGAGAAGCAGGGCCGCGATCCACAGCCGGTGTCCGGGCGGCAGGAACGCCTCGAGCAGTTGCTCAACACCTATCTCTGACCATCATCCACAGCGACCGACACATGCCCGCCACCATCAAGGGTCCCGCCATCTTCCTCGCCCAGTTCGCCGGCGATGCGGCGCCGTTCAACACCTGGGATGCCATCACGAAGTGGGCCGGTAGCCTCGGCTACACGGGTGTGCAGCTCCCCGCCTGGGAGTCGCGCTTCATCGACCTGAAGAAGGCTGCCACGTCACAGACCTATTGCGACGAGCTGACAGGCGTGGCCCGCGCGAATGGCGTCGAGATCACCGAGCTCGCGACACATTTGCAGGGGCAGCTCGTGGCCGTGCATCCCGCGTATGACGAGGCGTTCGATGCCTTTGCGCCCGATACAGTCAAGAAGCATCCCAGGGCGCGACAGAAGTGGGCAGTGAAGCAGATGCTCCTGGCCGCGACGGCGTCGCGCAACCTCGGCCTGAACACGAGCGTCAGCTTCTCCGGTGCGCTGGCCTGGCCCTATCTCTATCCCTGGCCGCAGCGCCCGGCCGGTCTGGTGGAGACCGCGTTCGACGAACTCGCGAAGCGCTGGCGTCCGATCCTCGACGCGTACGATGCGGCCGGTGTGGATCTCGCCTTCGAAGTGCATCCCGGCGAGGACCTGCACGACGGCATCACCTTCGAGATGTTCCTGGAGCGCGTGAACGAGCATCCGCGCTGCCACATCAACTACGACCCGTCGCACTTCCTGCTGCAGCAGCTCGACTATCTCGCCTTCATCGACCTGTACCACGAGCGCATCAAGGCGTTCCACGTGAAGGATGCCGAGTTCCGGCCCAGCGGCAAGCAGGGCGTCTACTCGGGGTTCCAGCCGTGGGTGGACCGTGCAGGGCGCTTCCGCTCGCTCGGTGACGGACAGGTCGATTTCCGCGCGATCTTCTCGAAGCTGACGCAGTATGGCTACGGAAGCTGGGCGGTGCTGGAGTGGGAATGTGCGCTCAAGCACCCGGAGCAGGGGGCAGCGGAAGGTGCGCCGTTCATCGCCGACCACATCATCCGCGTGACGGAACATGCCTTCGACGACTTCGCCGGTGCAAAGACCGAGACGAAGCAGATCAAGCGCATGCTCGGCCTCTGAACCGATGCCGTGCACCTCACCGACTGACAGGAGAACGACGGCGTGACGATCGAAGCGAAGGAGGGTACCGGAGCCGTGGTGCCGCGGCGCATCCGGCTCGGCATGGTGGGCGGTGGCGAGGGGGCGTTCATCGGTGGCGTGCATCGCTTTGCCGCGCGCCTCGATGATCATTACGAACTCGTGGCAGGCGCACTCGCCTCGAGCGCCGACAAGGCACAGCGCTCCGGGCGGGCCCTGGGCCTTGCCGACGATCGCATCTACCGCGACTTCACGACCATGGCGCAGGCCGAGTCGGCGCGCGCGGATGGCATCGAGGCGGTGTCGATCGTGACGCCCAACCACATGCATGCACCAGTGGCCGAGGCGTTCCTGCGGGCGGGAATCCATGTGATCTGCGACAAGCCGCTCGCGACCAGCGGCAGGGACGCACGACGCTTGCATGGCCTGGCGCAGGAGACGGGCAAGCTGTTCGCCGTGACGTACAACTACACCGGCTACCCGATGGTCCGTCAGGCGCGCCAGATGGTGCAGGACGGTCTGCTCGGCGACATCCGCGTGGTGCAGGTGGAGTACCCACAGGATTGGCTCACCGAGTCCATCGAGACCTCGGGGCAGAAGCAGGCCGACTGGCGCACCGACCCCTCACGGGCCGGGTTGGGTGGCTGCATCGGTGACATCGGTACGCACGCGTATCAGCTCACGCATTTCGTCACCGGGCTCGAGGCATCGGAAGTTCTGGCGGAGCTGAGCACGTTCGTACCGGGCCGTCGCCTGGACGACAACGCGCAGGTGCTGCTGCGTTTCAGCAACGGCGCACGCGGCGCACTCTGGGCCAGCCAGGTCGCCCCCGGCAACGAGAACAATCTCCGCCTCCGCATCTACGGCTCGGGGGGAGGGCTGGAGTGGAAGCAGGAGCATCCGAACCAGCTCCACTGGTCGCCGTTCGGTCAGGCGACGCAGGTGATCAGCCGCGGCACGGGCGCCGCCGGCACCGCTGCCGCGCGTGTCACCCGCATCCCGAGCGGTCACCCGGAAGGGTACCTCGAGGCGTTCGCGACCATCTACACCGAGATCGCGCACGCCATCCTCGCGCGCCGCACCGGCGCGACGGTCGATCCCGCTGTCCAGTTTCCGACGGTAGTGGACGGGGTGCAGGGTGTCGTCTTCGTCGAAGCGGTCGTTGCCTCGGCGGCAGCTGGTGGTACCTGGGTTCCGATCGGTTCGGTTTAGTTCTGGGATTCGGCAACGGCAGAACGCAAAGGCGCAGAGGGACTGAAAGACGCGAAGGAACAGGTTGTTTGGAACTGCGTGTGCGGAGTCCGGCTCGGTGTGGGCGAGGGACCGTCTGAACGGCTCGACGCAAAGGCGCAACGGCACGGAGGCGTAACGCGGTCGGTGCGTGCGATGGGGTGACGGGCGCGGGTTCAATGTCGATGCACTGCCGGAGGGACTGCCCCTCGTGCACGCGGTTCCAGATGCCGGGTCTTGGTCACCACGAGCGCAACCATCCCGAACTCCACCGACCGCAGTGCGCCTCCGCGCCTTTGCGTGAAGCAGTCTCAAATTTGCCGCATGTAGTTGCCACTTCGATCGCCGTTGTCGCCGCTGTTGCTGTTGCCGTTTTAAACAGCCCTTCTCTCCGTACCCTTTCTGTTCCCTTTGCACCTTTGCGTTTTGCCGTTGCCGTTGCCGTTGCCGTTGCCGTTGCCGTTGCCGTTGCCGTTGCCGTTGCCGTTGCCGTTGCCGTTGCCGTTGCG
>Ga0105045_10000431_pt1 | contig 29940 bp, 23 predicted proteins | sample MAT02_FD_78089 | JGI IMG/M metagenome (GOLD analysis project Ga0105045, IMG submission 78089) | Freshwater microbial communities from Lake Fryxell liftoff mats and glacier meltwater in Antarctica - MAT-02 (megahit assembly) | ecosystem: Environmental > Aquatic > Freshwater > Ice > Liftoff... | reverse complement strand
TTATATCAAACTAGGTTTTTTATGCTAATAATGATGTTGCTTTAGACTTCATTATTGTAAGTTTTTTAGTAAAGGCTAATTTGAATGTTGTTCTAAATTTTAATTATAAAATAAAGACAATTCTCATTAATTTATTTTTTTTTGTTGAGGTGTTGTGACAAGTTCTGACAAATTTTGGTTATTTTTGCAATACGGAAAAGTTTAACGGAGATCGTATTCTTAGAATTCTCAGATAAGTTCAAAACCAGTTTAGTTTGTATGGAATATTTACTAGAAATGAAGTGGCATGAAGGTTTTAACTAGATAAAATGCAACCGCACAAAATCACAAAGTGCAAGAAGAACTTTCCTAGAGATTGTAATGCTTGCTTTCAAAGTGAGAAGTCGATTCTAGTGTCCATTTTCCAGCGGGTTCGATTTAGTTTACGCAAAGCAATTACGATTATTTTAAGAGCAATGGCACTACAAAAGGTGTGTTAACACAATAGATGGGAGAACAATCAAAACGCAGTGGTAATACGGCAACTAATTTTTTAAAAAAGTTATAATCAGTAGGGCAATTAATGACTCACAACCAATAATAGATTGGGTTTTTGAAGACGAATTTGTTTTTGGAGGAAAACAAGAGCTCAAACAAGCAAGCAGAAATAATCCAAAAAAAGAAGGTAAATCTTGCAGATGAAATAAATGATACTGGCGGAATCAAAGGAGTATATTTAGATTAATTTGATTACTTGTGCAAAGATGTACGTAAGATAATTGATAAAGAGATCTCAAAATTGGTAGTCACAAAAACAGACAAATGGAGGTATAAACTGTTAATAAAAAAGTGCAATCAGCACCAGATAAAGAGTGACAAAGGAAATTCTTCAAAAGAAATACATACCATAATTCACCATGTAAGGTCTTGGCTTAAAAGTACTTTTTCATGGGTTCATAAAGAACATATTCAGAAGTCTTTGGATGAGTTTAGTCACCGAATTAATAGGTCAATATGCAAGGAGAGTATTTTTGACCTACTAATAAACAGGATGATGAGTACTCAAAATGTTTTATACACAGTTATTAAATAAGAAAATAACTTAACATCTCAATAAATGTTTAATATATGTGCGGTATAAATGGAATTATAACAAATATAGAATCATCTAGTGACGATATTGAGATGATGAATAATGCAATCTACCATCGCGGACCAGATGATGATGGTATTTTTTTTGAACAAAGTGCATCATCGTCAGTTGCAATGGGGATGCGTAGACTTTCTATTATTGATTTGAATACGGGTAAACAACCAATATATTCTGATGATTTACAGAAAGTGATAGTTTTTAATGGTGAAATATACAATTACAAAATTCTAAAAGAAAAATTAATCAAGCTGGGATTTAAATTTAAAACAAATTCTGACACAGAAGTTATTTTAAAGTTGTACGAAGCAGAAGGTATTAACGCGTTTGCACAACTTGACGGCATGTTTGCTTTTAGTATTTATGATAAAACGATACAAAAGGTTATTATAGCAAGAGATTTTTTTGGTGAAAAACCACTTTATTATTGTAAAAGTGACCATAAAATATATTGGGCATCTGAAATGAAATCTATATTAAAAGTATTGCCATCAAAGCCCAGTATAAATAAGTATGGATTAAATTTATTTTTGCAACTTACTTATATTCCAGCACCATTTAGTATTTTTGATACTATTCATAAATTGGAAGCTGATCATTATATGGTTATTGATTGTAAGGATTTAACTATAGCAAGCAAGAAAATAAAACATGATTTTATTAAGTACGAAAATTCTTCAAAAATAAAAGCAACACAAAAAGTACATGATTTAGTTCAAGAAAGTGTGGATTCCCGTGCTATTTCAGATGTACCTATAGGTACATTTCTTTCTGGTGGGGTTGACTCGTCAATAATTTCTTTGTGTTTGGCTCAGCAAACGAATAAAAAAATAGAAACTTTTTCAATTGGATTTGATAAGAAATCATTTGATGAAAGAGATAAATCGCAAACAGTTGCCAAACTCATTAATAGTAATCATCATGAATTTATAATCTCTGAAAATGATTTAGCATATAAACTAGACGATATAATCCTCAATTTTGACGAACCATTTGCAGACTCATCAGCTTTAGCAAGCTATATTTTAGCTAATAAAAGCCACCAACATGTTAAAGTTGCACTAAGCGGAGATGGCGGAGATGAGGTATTTGGCGGTTATAACAAATATTATATGGGGAAAATAAATAGTAAATATACCTCAATTGTTCCAAAAGGACTGCATAACATTTTTGCAAATTATTCGGATTTCTTGTTAAAAACAAACGAAGATTCTAGAGGTACTCGATTTAAGGTTAACAGACTTATAAAAGCAATAAATTATGAAGGGGACTTTTATTATAATATTATTTCACTAGGATTTCAGGAAAATGAGATTTCCAAATTATTAAAATCCGAATATTACAGAAATAATTCGCTAGAACATTTTAAAAATCAAATAGGAGTTAATAACAAAACATTAACCGATTTCCAAAATATTGACAAATTGATAAGTTTAGAAGGAGATATGCTGGTAAAGGTTGATAGAACTAGTATGCTGACATCATTAGAGTGCCGAGCTCCTTTTTTAAATAAGGAAATTTGGAATTATACAAATCAGTTACCTGAAAGTTATTTGATGAAAGGCTGGGATAAAAAACATATTTTGAAAGAAGCGTTTAAACATTATTTTCCTAAAGATTTTCTCAATCGATCGAAAAAAGGATTTGGTGTTCCAGTGGGAGATTGGTTGCGAACAAGTTTAAGCAGTGAGCTTCTTTCGTATATAGACAAAAAATTTATAGAAAAACAAGCGATTTTTGATTACGAAGTAATCTCTAAAGTGGTTAATGAGCATCTCAAGGGAAAAATTGACAATACTTTCAGAGTTTGGACTTTTTTCTGTTTTCAAAAATGGTATATTCAATATTATGGGAAATAAACCTAAACTTGTCCGAATTACCACCATACCAATTTCGTTAGATAAATTATTAGGAGGCCAATTGCAATTCATGCAAAATCACTATGATGTTATTGCGATTTCTTCTGAAAAGGACTATTTAGAAAAAGTAGGAAAAAGAGAAGGGGTAAAAACCCATCATTTAGAAATGACGAGGCAAATCACACCCTATCACGATTTTGTTGCTTTATTAAAATTGACCTGGTATTTCATCAAAACTAAACCAGATATGGTGCATTCACATACACCAAAAGCCGGAATTGTTGGCATGTTTGCGGCGTATTTGGCTCGTGTTCCCCATCGTTTTCACACCGTTGCTGGATTACCATTATTGGAAGCACAGGGTAAAAAACGTGCTGTATTAGATTTCGTAGAGAAATTGACTTATGCTTTTGCTACGAAAGTTTACCCAAATTCCGAAGGCTTGAAAGAAATTATTTTAACCAACGGTTATTGTAAATCGGATAAACTAAAGGTTTTAGCCAACGGAAGCACCAATGGAATTAATACAACTCATTTTTCAACAGCACACTTCTCCTTTGCAGAAAAAGAAGCCTTAAAAGAAAAACTAGAAATACAGGAAAACGATTTTGTTTATATTTTTGTAGGGCGATTAGTGACCGATAAAGGAATTAATGAATTGGTTGCTGCCTTTAAAAAATTAAAAATAAATCACCCTAATGCAAAATTACTTCTTGTAGGTCCGCTTGAAACCGAATTAGATCCACTTTCATCCGCAACACTGGAAGCAATTGAAAATGTCAAAGAAATTAAAGCGGTGGGTTATCAAAATGATGTGCGATTATATTTTGCTATTGCCAATTGTTTGGTTTTTCCAAGTTACCGCGAAGGATTTCCAAATGTGGTGATGCAAGCAGGAGCAATGGGCTTGCCTTCTATAGTTACCAATATTAACGGGTGTAATGAAATTATTGGAAAAGGAGAAAATGGGCTCATTATTCCAACCAAAGAGGAAAAGGCATTACTGGAAGCTATGCTACAATGTATGGAAGATGAAACTTTTTATGCCATTTTAAAACAAAATGCACGACCAATGATTGTAGATCGGTATGAACAAAAAGTAGTTTGGGAAGCAATTTTAAAAGAATATGGGGAGTTTTGTAGTTAAAAAATTTAAGAGTTTAAGGGTTTAAGTGGTTTAATAGTTGTCTGCTATAAACTGAGACTGAATACTGTCTATATGATTCTACTTTGTTTTCTTCTTTCTCCTGCCCTAAATGGTAAAAAAAACCGTTCCTTCAAAATAAAAATATTTCAACAGACAAATTTCCAATTATTTCACACGCTGATTTTGCTCCCTTTAGGACTTGGGCGAAGAAAATCAGTTAGTTTTTTTTCTTTTCTTTACCGTTGAAACCAGGTGCTATGTTTAAGTGGTGTTGTGGATTTGGATACGGGAAGAAAGCTTTTAATTCTTTGGTATCAGCATATTTGAGAGAATGTGACTGAAAATTGTCTCCCTTCTTCTACTTCGTTTTTTTTTCTGCCTTAAAGGGTGGAAAAAAATGTATAGTGATAAAAAAAGTTTATATTTATTGATTAGATCCAAATATTGATTTACAGTTTTTATTTTTTCCATTTCTTCACATCAAAAAAAATATCCTTACTTTTGTGAGCTAAAATTAGCAATGTACATGTATAAAAACGGGATTAAACCACTTTTTGATTTTTTTGCTGCTTTTTTAGGGTTGTTACTACTATCTCCTTTTTTTATTTTTATTCTCCTTTTTCTTTCTGTTGCTAATAATGGAAAACCTTTTTTTATCCAGCCACGTCCTGGATTAAAAGGAAAAATTTTTAACATTGTCAAGTTTAAAACGATGAATGATAAAAAAGATATAAATGGAAATTTGTTGTCGGATAGCGAACGCCTGACCAAAATCGGAGCTTTCGTAAGAAAAACATCCTTAGATGAAATTCCGCAATTGCTCAATGTCATTAAAGGGGATATGAGTTTAATTGGGCCACGACCGTTGTTAGTGCACTATTTACCTTTATACAACGATTTTCAAAAACAACGGCATAACATCCGCCCGGGTATAACGGGTTGGGCACAAGTCAACGGTAGAAATGCTATCAGCTGGAATCAAAAATTCGAATACGACATTTGGTATGTAGCCAATTGTAGTTGTATTTTGGATTTAAAAATACTATATTTGACAATAAAAAAAGTAATAAAAAAAGAAGGAATTGCTTCAGAAGGTCAAACTACTACCGAAGCATTTAAAGGGAGTTAAATATGGGAGCAATTATAAAAGCTATTGAGTATGTTTATCCAAAAAACAAAGTCAGCAATGAGGATTTGGGTAAAGAATTTCCAGATTATGACTTTTCAAAATTTGAAGAGAAAGTAGGTATAAAAAATAGGTATTGGGTTGGAGAAGAGACCGCTTTTGACTTAGCTGTTGAAGCTTGTGAAAAGCTCTTTCAAACTATAGATAGACAAGAAATTGACTTTATTCTTTACTGTACTCAAAGTCCAGAGTATTTTTTACCAACAACTGCTTGTGTTTTACAAAATAAATTAGAACTTAAGAAAAATACTGGAGCATTAGATTTTAATTTAGGTTGTTCAGGTTTTACTTATGGTGTTGGTTTAGCGAAAGGACTAATATATTCTGGACAAGCGAAAAGTGTATTGTTAGTGACGGCGGAGACTTATTCTAAATATTTACATCCAAGAGATAGATCAAATAAAGCGATTTTTGGAGATGCAGCTGCTGCAACTTTAATTACATTTGACAAAAGTGAAGGGATAGGCGAATTCCTTTTTGGAACAGATGGTTCTGGATATGACAAATTAATTGTAAAAAACGGATGTAGTAGATTTCCATTTGATCCAAATTCACCTGAAATAGTTTATGGAACTGATAATACTTATACAGATAATCATTTATATATGAATGGACCAGCAGTTTTTAATTTTACAAATGAAGTAATTCCCAATTTCACAACTGATATTCTGAAAAAAAATAATTTAAGTGCAGATGATGTAAATCAGTTTGTATTTCATCAAGCCAATGCTTTTATGCTTAATTTTATGCGTAAAAGATTGAAAATAGATAAAAAGTATTTTTTTATTGATTTAGAAGATGGCGGTAACACTGTTTCCTGCACAATTCCAATAGCTTTAAAAAAATATAGTGAATCTATCGAAAAAGAAACAACAATAATTATTGTTGGATTTGGAGTTGGGTTGTCTTGGTCTGGTGGAATGATTAAAATAAAAAACAAGTTATAAAAAAAACAAATTATGAAAAAGAATGAGTTCGTTTTAGGAATAGCAGAAGAGTTAGAAATTGAAACAACATTAGAAATTACCACAAATCTTAAAGATTTAGATGAGTGGGATTCTATGGCTGCTATGTTGTTAATTGGTTATGTTTCAAATGAATTTGGAGTAACATTAAATGCGGATGACTTAAAAGAAATTACAACTATTGAATCTTTAATAGAAAAAATAGGTGCAGATAAATTTGTGTAATTATGTTTCAAGATTTTGAAGGTATAGAGATAAAGGCAATTTCGGGCTGCGTTCCAAAACGAAAAGTTCTGAATACGGAGTTTGTTGACTTATTATCAGATAAAGAACTAAGAATATTTGAAAAAACAGTAGGCATAAAAGAAAGAAGATGGGCAGATGAAAATGTAACCGCTTCTGATTTGGGATACTCAGCAGCAATAGATTTATTTGAAAACTATAAGTTTGATAAAGATGACATTGAATGTTTAGTTTTCTTAAGTCAAACATCAGATTATAAAATTCCTTTTACATCCAATATATTGCAAGCGAGATTAGGAATAAAAAGAGAGGTTTTATGTTTGGATATTAATGCAGGTTGTGCTGGCTTTATCCAAGGTTTAAGTGTTTGTTTTTCATTGGTAAATTCATTGCCTAAGGGGAAAAAAGCACTTTTTATAGTAGCTGAAACTCTATCAAAAATACTCTCCTTAAAAGATAGAAGTACCACTATGTTATTTGGAGACGGAGCATCTGCAATTTTGATTGAAAATACTGGAAATAAAGATTCAAGAACTTCTTTTAATTTTTATTCAGATGGCTCAAATTCGGATGCTATTCAGATTGTAGATGGTGGTTACAGAAATAGAGCTACAACAGAAAGTTTTAAAGTTGTTAATGATGACAAAGGAAATCAAAGATCTAAACTTAATTTAGAAATGGATGGGCCAAGGGTTTTTGATTTTACTTTAAGAGAAATCGCTGGGAGTATCGAAGACTTACTTGTTAAGACAGCTACTTCAAAAGAATCCATCGATTTTTTCCTTTTACATCAATCAAATCAGTTTATTATCAAACAAATAGCTGCTCAACTTCAAATCTCACCAGAGAAAATGCTTCTAAATATTGAAAATTTCGGCAATACTAGTGGAGTTTCTATTCCTTTATTATTTGGTAGTCATAAGGAAAAATTAAACAAATCAAATAAATTGTTATTAAGTGGTTATGGAGTAGGATTAAATTGGGGCAATTGCGTAATTCAAAATGTCAATATTAGCATTAACACAATTAAAGAATATTGATATGAAAGGGAAAGTCGTAATTATTACTGGTGCATCTTCTGGTATAGGGAAAGCTACATCCATTCGATTAAGCGAAATTGGAGCAATTTGTGTTTTAATTGGGAGAAATATGGAACGGCTTAAAGAAGTTGAAGATTTATGTAATAATCAAACAATGATTATTTCAAGTGATCTGTATGATTTTAGTAATTATGAAGGAATAATTGAAATGGTATTTCAACGTTTTGGTAAAATATATGGATTTGTACACTCTGCTGGGATTGAACAAACTATTCTATTGCAACAACTCACACAAGTTAATTTAAAAAATATTTTTGAAATTAATGTTTTTGCCTCTTTAGAATTTATCAAAATTATTACAAAGAAAAAATATAAAGATGAAACACAAAGTATTGTTTTAATTTCGTCTGTTATGGGAGTAGTTGGAAACAAAGGTCTAACGTCATATTCTGCTAGTAAAGGAGCAATTATTTCAATGGTTAAATCTATTGCTTTAGAATTGTCAAAGAAAAACAGCAGAATTAATGCAGTTTCTCCTGGGCATGTTGAAGATTCTGAAATGTCTTTACAGAAAGAAAGAAAATTATCGAATGAGGCTAATCAAGAAATTATTAATAATCATCCATTGGGCCTAGGTACTTGCGATGATGTAGCTTTTACAATACGTTTTTTAATATCTCAAGAATCTAAATGGATAACTGGGCAAAATATAATTATTGATGGAGGATACTCAATACAATAAATCAGAAATTATAATTATCGGAGCTGGTGGACTTTCTCGTGAAATTGTTAGTTGGTATAATACTTCAAAAAACAATTTGAATGCAATAATTGTAGGTTTTTTAGATGATAATTTAAACGCACTAGATTCTTACTCAACGGACTTAAAAGTGTTAGGGAGGGTTGATGATCTCAATATAATAAAAAAGTCTCAATCAATTATTTGTGCAATTTCAAACGTTGATACAAAAAATGTCATTCTTGAAAAGGCTGTAGATTTAAAAGTAGATATTGCAAACTTCATTCATGAATCCTGCTATGTTGGGGAAAGAACTATTTATGGAAAAGGATTGGTAATACTTCCATACGCAATAATATCTTGTGACTGCTTAATTGGAAATCTTGTCTTTGTAAATAGTGGATCTCAAATTGGTCACGATGTTACAATTGGAGATTTTGTAAGTATAATGGCTAATGTTGACATTGGTGGAGGGGCAATCATTGGCAATAATGTCTTCATAGGTTCAAATGCTGTAATTTTACCTGGAGTTAAAATTCCAGATAACACAAGAATTGGTGCAGGTGCAGTTGTTTTAAAATCTATTAAGCAAGTTGGTACTTATTTTGGCAACCCAGCTAAAAAAATATTTTAAAATAATTGTAGTGTTTTAAAAAGTACAAATGACCAAACGCTTCTTCGACCTAATTCTTGCGATATTCAGTCTTTTCGCTTTCGGAGGATTGATAGTATTTTGTATTCTTTTTGCAAGTTTAGATACTTCATCAAATGGAGTTTTTTCTCAGAAAAGAGTAGGTCAAAATGGTAGATTATTTACTATGTACAAATTAAAAACAATTCATCCTATAACCAGAAAAATTTCCCAAATAGGTAAATTCCTGAGAGACACAAAAATTGACGAATTCCCGCAACTCTTTAATGTTTTAAAAGGGGATATGTCGTTTGTAGGGCCAAGACCAGATATAGCAGGATATTATGATTTGTTGGAAGGCGAAAATCGAAAAATACTCGAATTAAAACCGGGTATTACCTCGCTGGCAAGCTTAAAATATGCTGACGAAGAACGCATACTAAAAACAAAGGATAATCCTATGGAATATAATGATAAAATAATTTTCCCTGATAAAGTTAGAATGAATTTAGATTATTATTACAGAAGGAACTTTTACTTAGATATCAAAATTATTTATTTAACGGTCGAAAAAGGGTTGTATTCATTGATTAAATAGCAACGTGTAAAATTTTAATCTTACTATAAATAGTATATTTGCATTTTAAAAATTATTGGTTATGACTAATTCAAAAATTTGGTTGTCTTCTCCCCACATGGGTGGAACGGAACAACAGTATGTACAAGAAGCGTTTGATGCCAATTGGGTAGCCCCTTTGGGTCCAAACGTAACGGGTTTTGAAGTCGCTATTGAAAATTACTTGCAGGACAATAAGCACGTTGCTGCTTTGAGCTCTGGAACGGCAGCTCTTCATTTGGGCCTTGTTTTATTGGATGTTAAACCGGGAGACGAAGTGATTTGTCAAACGATGACTTTTTCCGCTTCGGCAAATCCAATTGCGTATCAAGGAGCAACTCCCATTTTTGTGGATAGTGAATCGGAAACTTGGAATATTTGCCCGAAATCCCTAGAGTTAGCCATCGTAGACCGCATGGCCAAAGGTAAAAAACCAAAAGCAATAATTGCCGTGCATTTATATGGAATGCCTTATAAGGCAGAAGAAATCAAGGCAGTGGCCGAAAAATATGACATTCCCGTGTTAGAAGATAGTGCCGAAGCATTAGGAAGTACGTATAAAGGCAAGAAATGTGGTACGTTTGGCGACATTGGTGTTTTGTCGTTTAACGGAAATAAAATTATCACAACTTCAGGTGGAGGAGCGTTGGTTGCTTCCAATCTAGCCTTGAAAGAGAAAGCGGTTTTCTTAGCTACACAAGCACGAGATGCTGCCCCGCATTACCAACACAGTGAAATTGGCTACAATTACCGTTTAAGTAATATTTGTGCAGGAATTGGTCGCGGACAAATGGAAGTTTTGGATGATCATGTCGCTTTACGCCGCAAAATGCATGCTTTTTATGTCGGAATTTTTAACGATATAGCCGGCGTAACTGTATTTTCTGAACCTAATGAAAATTATTTTTCTAATCATTGGCTGACTGCGATTATAATCGATGAATCGAAAACGAATGGCATTTCAAGAGAAGATTTGCGGTTAGCAATGGAAGCAGAAAACATTGAATGCCGCCCGTTATGGAAACCAATGCATTTGCAACCTGTTTTTGCTAATTATCCGTACTACGGCGATGCTGTTGCAGAAAATTTGTTTAACGACGGTTTATGTTTGCCTTCTGGGTCCAATTTGAAGGATGCCGATAGAGAACGAATTAAAACGCTAATTCTAAAAGTTTTCAAAAACTAAGACGTAAACATAGAAGAAAAATTTTCAACAAACGACTTTTTACCGAATAAAAATTTTAAGGTTTTTTTATGATTTTATAAAAATTCCTTATATTTACATATTCGCCGATTAAATTCAGAATCATTTTGAAAAAAAATACTAATTTTATTAAGGAAATTATAGCCTATTGCTCGCAGTTGAGCTTGCGTTTTAATTTTAAAAATTTAGGGTACTTACCTCGGTGGGTTATACTTCTATTAGATACTAGCATCGTCGTGTTCGCAGGAATGATTACTTATGTTTTACTTAGTGGTGTTCGTTTTCACTATGTGGCAGTAGAAAATTTTGGAATTGCTTTGCCCATTTATATACTAGTTAATATCTTTTATTTTTGGCTTTTTAGAACGTATTCTGGCATTATCCGCCATTCCTCCTATATTGATGCGTTGAAATTGTTTTTTTCGCAATTTGCCACTTTAGGCACTTTTGGGGTATTTAATCTTATTTTTGTACTAAATAATTGGGAAAAACTATACCTCAATACGGGACTTTTTATACAAGCTGTTTTGTCGTTTTGTTTATTGTTTTTCTACCGTGTGGTGGTCAAACAGGTTTTTGAAAAATACTTTACCGTTGCTGTGGAAGGGCCGCAAACAAAAGCATTAATTTATGGAACAGATGCCAATGCAATTGCGGTAGCAAATGCCTTAAAGTCGGAAGTTCCCAAGCGGTTTAAAATAATTGGTTTTATTGATAAGAATAATCAAAACAATACCAAACGTATTTTAGATTTACCCATCCTTCAAAGTAAACGGCGAGTGCCTGTTTTAATGCGAGTAAACAAAGCCGAAGCTATTATTATTGCCGACAAAAGTTTGAACAAAGAAGAACGTTCGAAATTGGTTGACGAATGTATTGATTACAATTATAAAGTGTTCACTATTCCGTTAATCACCGACTGGGAAAACGTCGATGAAATTTCAAAAAACATTAAAAGTTTTGAAATTCAAGATTTGCTCGAACGTAAACCAATCGTGTTGGATACGCGAATCATTTCTTCACAACTTCGTGGAAAAACAGTTCTGGTTACCGGTGCAGCTGGTTCTATTGGTAGTGAAATCGTTCGCCAAGTATTGAGTTTTGAGCCCCATTCCATTATTTTATTAGACCAAGCAGAAACTCCTTTACACCATTTGACTCTAGAAATGGAAGGATTAAAATATAATTATCCAATTATTAATTTGATTGGAGATATTCGCAATTATGAATTTCTGGAAAGTAAGTTTAAATTGTATATGCCCCAAGTTGTTTACCATGCGGCAGCGTATAAGCACGTGCCGTTGATGGAAGAAAATCCGTGCCAAGCGGTTTATACGAATATTATGGGCACAAAAAATTTAGCCGATTTAGCGTGTAAATACCAAGCAGAGCGTTTTGTCATGATTTCTACCGACAAAGCCGTGAACCCAAGTAGTGTAATGGGAGCCAGCAAGCGAATAGCAGAAATGTATGTGCAATCGTTGTATTTTAAAAATAAGAAAGCACAATCTACCATTCAAACCAAATTTATCACGACTCGTTTTGGGAATGTTTTAGGTTCAAATGGCTCTGTCGTTCCACTGTTTACAAAACAAATTCAAGAAGGTGGCCCAATCACCATTACACATCCAGAAATCATTCGCTATTTTATGACCATCCCAGAAGCCTGTCAATTGGTTTTGGAGGCGGGCGCGATGGGTCAAGGCGGTGAGATTTTTATTTTTGATATGGGCGAACCCGTTAAAATAATCGATTTAGCAAAGAAAATGATTCGACTTGCTGGATTTACACCAGACAAAGAGATAAAGATTAAAATTGTAGGACTTCGTCCTGGCGAAAAATTATATGAAGAATTACTAAATGATTCGGCCAAAAGTTTAGCCACCCATCATGAAAAAATTATGATTGCCGAAGAAATTTGTGATGACTTTGAAGTCGTTAGTAAGTTAATTGAAGATTTGATGCACAGTGCTCATCACCAAACCAATGATGCTTTAGTTTCCAAGATGAAACACATCGTACCCGAATTTAAAAGCATGAATTCTGTTTTTCAAGAATTGGATTCATAGTTTTTTTGTTGATTTTTGTTTACCCCAAAGCTAGAGGGAGCAAAATCAGGAAATAAAACCAATTGATTTTGTTTGCCCAACCCTAACGGGAGCAAAATCAGTTCGTGCAACGATTGGGAACTTGTCTAATGAAAGATTATTTATTTCGAAAAACGGTTTTTTTCCACCCTTTAGGGCCGGGGGAAGAAAAAAAACAGAGAAAAAACCAATTGATTTTGTTTGCCCAAACCGGAAAGTGAGCAAAATCCGAGTGTGCAATGATTGGGAATTTGTCTAATGAAAGATTATTTATTTCGAAAAACGGTTTTTTTCCACCCTTTAGGGCTGGGGAAGTACAAAACAGAGAAAAAACTTTTATTTCGTTTGTGCTTTTACTAAATTTTTTAACATAATTTATTCTCTGATTATCCGCTTTCCAATTATTACCTTATATTTGCAGCCAAATAGAATTCGTGTCGCATGAAAAAAATCATTTTTTTACTCTCTTTGTTTTCTGTAGTGGTATTCACCTCTTGTGTGTCTAAAAAAAGAATTATATATTTTCAAGAAATTGATTCCGTCACCAAAGAAATGAAATCCAACTATGAGCCGCTTATCAAAACCGATGATGTGCTTTATATAAATGTTTCTACTCTTATTCCCGAGGCAGCAGAGCCTTTTAATCTTGGGGGTTCTGAAACGAGCGCAGTGATGAACGCCATGCAAGTAGAACGCTTTACCTATTTAGTAGACAATCAAGGAGAGATTCAATTTCCTACCTTAGGTAAACTGAAAGTAATTGGTTTAACTAAAAATCAACTGCGAGAAGTATTATATGACCGAATTTCTGAATTGGCTAAAGACCCGGTAATCAATATTCGCATCATCAATTTTAAAGTTTCTGTGTTGGGAGAAGTCACTAGACCTGGAGTCTTTCCAATTACCAGTGAACGAATAACGATTCCAGAAGCGTTAGCTTTAGCAGGTGATATGACGCTATTTGGTCGTAGGGAAAATGTACTGTTAATTCGCGAAGTAGAAGGGGTTAAAACAAGTTACCGATTCAGTATGACCGATCCAAATCTATTCAATTCGCCTTATTACTACATGAGTCAAAATGATGTTTTATATGTAGAACCGATGAAGCGTAGAATAGATTCAACCGCCATCGGGCCAAATATCTTAGCTGGAATATCGGTATTAGGTTTCGCGTTAACCACGATTATTTTATTAACAAAGTAAGCTATGCAAAATTCGTTTGTCAATACGCCAACTGAAGAAGTTGATTCTAAAACTAATATCACCGAACAACTATTTAGATATATTAGAAGTTGGAAATGGTTTGTACTAAGTGTTCTAGTTGCTCTGTCGGTTGCTTACATTTACTTGCGTTACCAAATGCCTCAATATGGTTTAACCACAACCGTCTTAATTAAAGATGATAAAAAAGGGAATGCCACCGAGTTGGATGCATTTAGTGATTTAGGAATATTAGGTGTTAAAAGAAGCAATTTAGAAAATGAAATTGAAATGTTTCGCTCCAGAAGCATTTCTCAGAGTTCTGTTAAAGATTTAAAATTTAATATTTCGTACTATGCAGAGGGAAGAATTTTAACTCCTGAACTTTACGATGAATCACCTATTGAAGTTGTTTTTGAAGACGAGAACGCCATCCAAGATAAAAAGGCAGTTTATTATTTTAAATATGTAAAAGATAACCTGTTTGAGCTCCAAGTTTCTGAAGAATCAAAATCAACTGAACATAAGTTTGGAGAAAAAATTTCTACCGTTTTAGGAAATATGGTCATCAATCGAACGAAAGTTAATTTTAATTCGAACGGTATCATTATTAAAATTTCACCAATTTTATCCTCCGCAATATCCTATAAAAGTAAATTAACTGTTGCACCTGTAGGTGAAAAAACGAGTATAATTCAATTGTCTGTCGTGGATCCGTTACCATCAAAGGGAATGGACTATTTGAATAATTTAGTCATGATGTTTAATGAAGATGCGTTAAACGATAAGAATTTAGTAGCAAAAAATACGCAAGATTTTATCGATGAACGTTTAAATATCATTTCGGGTGAATTAGATACGGTGGAACGAAGTGCAGAGCGGTTTAAAAAAGAAAATAAATTAACTGATTTAGTAACAGATGCAGGATTAAATCTTGCTACCTCATCCGAATATGAAAAAGCATTAGCGGATAATGGAAAAGAATTATTGGTTGTTGATTTTATGCTCAATTCCATTCAAAATTCAGGTAATGACCAAACGATTCCAGAAAATATTATTCCGTCTGGAAATTCTTCTACTGCAGTAATATCTCAATATAATATTTTGGTGTTAGAACGGAATCGCTTGTTAAAAAGCACTTCTATCAATCACCCCAATGTAATTAATTATAATCAACAAATTACAGCTCTTCGGTCCACAATTCAACAAAGTTTGAAAAATGTACAGAGTGCTTTACAGATTGCTAAAAGACAGTTGCTTCGGGAAGATTCTAAATTTAACAGTAAAGTTGCTCAAGTGCCAACCTTAGATCGAAAATACCGAAATATCGAAAGACAGCAAAACATTAAAGAAGCTCTCTATCTTTATTTACGTCAAAAACAAGAAGAAACCGCCATTACCATGGCCGTAACTTCACCAAAGGCAAAAGTGATTGACTCTGCGTATTCCATTGGGATTGTTTCGCCAAATCGAATAAATATTTATTTAATTGCCTTAGTAATTGGTTTATTAATCCCTTTTTCAATTATCTATTTAATCCAATTGATGGATACCAAGATTCATTCTCGTCATGATCTCGAAAAGCAATTGAATTTACCTTTCCTAGGCGATATACCAATGTCTGATTCAAATGAAGAAATTATGACGTCTGAAAGTAGATCTAGTACCGCCGAATCATTCCGAATTTTGCTTACTAACTTAGAATTTATGTTGGCTTCAACACAACAAGGAAAAGCCAAGACAATTTTTATCACTTCGACCATTCCTAAAGAAGGAAAAACTTTTGTTGCGGTAAATATTGCAAGCACGTTAGCACTATATGGCAAAAAAGTATTGTTGGTTGGATTGGATTTACGTCATCCAAAAATAAATCAATATATAAACCTTAAATCCAATGTGGGATTAAGTAACTATCTGTCCAATGACAAATTAAAAATTGAAGATATTGTTTATAAACAAGATAACCATAAAGATTTTTGGGTGATGCCGTCTGGTGTAATTCCACCTAATCCTGCTGAACTTTTAAATAGTACTAAAATTAAAGCACTTTTTGAGGAATTAAAAACGCAGTATGATTATATTGTAGTAGATACTGCTCCAGTAAGTTTAGTAACGGATACGCTCTTGGTAAGTAGATTTGCCGATGTATTTGTTTATGTAGTCAGAGCTAATTACCTTAGAAAACAATCGTTGATTGTGCCTAAGTCGCTGCATAAGGAAGGAAAATTGCCAAATATGGCGATGGTGCTAAACGGTACCGACCCATTAAAAACGTATGGTTATGGCTACGGCTACGGCTACGGTTATGGCTATGGCTACGGTTACGGTTATGGAGCCGATATCGAAGCAGTATTGCCTTGGTATAAAAAAATATTAAAGAAATCTAAATAACTGATTTTGTTGAATGGCCTCTTTTAAAGAGGTCATTTCTTTTACGATTATTTCGCGTTGAAACGCTTCCACATGTTTGACGTGATGTACATCAGATCCAACAAAATCAATAAATCCTTTTTTTAATAAGGTATCTGCCACTTTTGTAACGCCTAAACCATAATAACCCACTGCCGACAATAAATTGAGTTGAAACAAACAACCCGCTTTTTTGAGTTTAGCATAGGTTTCCATGTTGTTATGATAAAACAAATACCGCTCCGGATGAGCTATAACCGGAATATATCCTGCAATTTGAATTTCATACAACAAATCAAATAATTGAATTGGCGGATTGAGGTATGACATTTCCACTAACACCATGTTGTCTTTCAAAGTTAACAATTTCTCGGTTTCCAATCGCGTTGAAATTGAATTATCTAACATGTATTCTGCTGCTGCTTTTATTTCAAAAAGTTGTTCGTTGTTTTGTAAAGTGATTTTTAGCTGTGCCTCTTCTCGCTGAATAAGCTCGGATGTATTATTCCAAACATTTTGAAAAATATGCGGCGTAGTAATAAATTGTGAAAAACCAATTTCACGAAGAGAAGTCATCATACTTAATGAATCGGCTACACTTTTTGAACCATCATCAATTCCTGGAATTAAATGGGAATGTATGTCCACAAAATCAGTGGGAATTAATTCATGTAGTTGCGGATTCTTTTTTTTGAAGAAAAACAAAGTATTTTTTGGCAAAGATAAGCATAAAAAAACCCCTAAGCGGGGTTATATCTATTTTAAGCGTTTTGTCTTTTTTTGGAAAAGTGATAAAAAGCAAATAACAAACCTACAAGTCCTAACCAGATTAATTTTCCGTTGATTGGTGCTGCTGGCGTATCATCTCCTTCAAGTCCGCCACTTCCGTCATCATCTCCCGGTTGCGCAAATAACACAAAATCAGAAAATAAAAGGATGACTAGAATGTAAATTTTGTAAAAACTTTTCATATTTCAAAGTTGAATGAACTGCAAAGATAGTAATCCTTTTTAAAAATAAAAGTCTTATTATCACTTTTTTATGTCAAAGTTAAAAAAAAAGCGTGCTGTTTTAAAATTTTACTCAAATTCAGACGTAAAGAAAAGCTTTACGGAGGGAAATTTACTTTGTGTCATTTGAATGGTAAATTCAGAATCGGCTAAAAAAACCAACTGTCCATATTTATCATGAGCTAAGAATTTTTGCTTGATTCGTTTAAATTCCGCAAATTCCTCATTCTTAGGATCATCTGGTTTTATCCAACACGCTTTGTGAGCCGAAAAATTTTCGTACGTACATTTTGCACCGTACTCATGTTCTAGCCGGTATTGAATTACCTCATATTGCAATGCCCCAACGGTTCCGATAATTTTCCGATTATTCATGATGAGTGTAAACAACTGAGCAACCCCTTCGTCCATTAACTGATCTACCCCTTTATCGAGTTGTTTTGCTTTCATCGGGTCAGCATTATTGATATACCGAAAATGCTCTGGCGAAAAACTCGGAACACCTTTAAAATTCATGATTTCACCTTCGGTTAAGGTATCGCCAATTTTAAAATTACCCGTATCATGTAAACCCACAATATCGCCCGGATACGAAATGTCTACAATTTCTTTTTTTTCTGCAAAAAAGGCATTGGGACTAGAAAATTTTAAATTTTTGTTTAGTCGCACATGCATATAGGGTTTGTTTCGCTCAAAAGTTCCTGAAACAATTTTTATAAACGCTAAACGGTCGCGGTGTTTTGGATCCATGTTGGCATGAATTTTAAATACAAATCCTGCCATTTTAGTTTCTGTTGGTTCTACCTTTCGTGTGTCAGAATCTTTTGGTTTAGGTGAAGGTGCAATTTCTACAAAACAATCCAAAAGTTCACGAACCCCAAAATTATTTAAAGCTGATCCAAAAAAAACGGGTTGCAAATCGCCATCCAAATAAGCTTGCCGATTAAATTTGGGATAAACTTCGTCAATTAATTCTAATTCTTCCCTCAGTAAATTGGCTGCTTTTTGCCCTATAATTTTATCTAATTCGGGATTATTTAAATCAGAAAAAGCAATCGTGTCTTCAATATTTTTTCGGCTATCGCCACTAAAAAGATTGATATTTTTTTCCCATAAATTATAAATTCCTTGAAAATCATAGCCCATTCCAATTGGAAAACTCAACGGGGTCACTTTCAATTTTAATTTTTGTTCCACTTCATCCATCAAATCGAACGCATCTTTTCCTTCTCGGTCTAATTTATTGATAAAAACAATCATCGGAATGTTTCGCATACGACAAACTTCTACTAATTTTTCGGTTTGTTCCTCGACCCCTTTGGCCACATCGATTACAACAATCACGCTATCTACAGCAGTTAACGTTCTAAACGTATCTTCGGCAAAATCCTTGTGCCCAGGCGTGTCTAATATGTTGATTTTTATATCTTTATAATTGAATGCCAAAACAGAGGTGGCAACAGAAATCCCTCTTTGCCGCTCAATTTCCATAAAATCGGAGGTAGCTCCTTTTTTAATTTTATTATTCTTGACGGCTCCCGCTTCTTGAATAGCTCCACCAAAAAGCAATAACTTTTCGGTTAAGGTTGTTTTACCAGCATCGGGATGCGAAATAATGCCAAAAGTTCGTCTTCGTTTGATTTCTTCTATAAAATTCATAACACTTTTTAAAGGAGTGCAAAAATAGCATTTCTATTCCAAAAAAGTATAAACATTTTCCGTTAATAAATTTTTGTTAATAGTAACAGCTATTCTTGTTTAATCTCTATGAATTGTTAATTTTGTGGGTTGCATAAAAATATTAATTTGTGTTCAACTTAACTATCATTTAATTAAATTCATTTAAAAATGACAATTAAACAATTTTGTTTTGGATTTGCTTTTTTACTAGCAGCAACTCTCTACGCACAAACTCCTAAGCAAGTGCTTTTTACGATTGACGAAAAACCGTATTATACGGATGAATTTGTTCGCGTCTACAATAAAAACTTGGATTTAGTAAAAGACGAATCTCAAAAAGATTTAAACCACTATTTAGAATTATTTGTTGGTTATAAGTTAAAAGTGAGTAAAGCGAATCAACTGGGTTTGCAGGACAATCCACAGTATCAAAATGAGTTAAAATCGTATCGAACGCAATTGGCAAAGAATTATCTTTCGGACTCAGAAGTTACCAATGAATTAATAGAAGAAGGCTATAATCGTTCGTTGAAAGAGGTTCGGGCTTCACATATTTTGTTGACTTTAGACGAAAATGCCAAACCAGAAGATACGTTGGCTGCTTATAAAAACATACAAGAATTACGGAAACGCGTTGCAAATGGCGAAGACTTCGGTGCGTTAGCAACGCAATATTCCAAAGACCCAAGTGCAAAAGAAAACAAAGGCGATTTAGGCTATTTTTCTGCCTTTCGGATGGTTTATCCTTTTGAATCGGCGGCGTTTACTACCCCAAAAGGGCAGGTTTCAGAACCCATTCGTACCCGATTTGGTTACCATATTATTCAAGTCAATGATATTCGAGACAATAGAGGCGAAGTTACTGTGGCTCACATTATGTTGATGAATCCCGCAGATGATAGTCCCACAGAAATGGAGAAAAATAAAACGACTATTTTTGAAATTTACAGTAAAATTCAACAAGGTGAATCGTTTGAAGCATTGGCAAAACAATTTTCGCAAGATAAATCCTCGGCTTCAAAAGGAGGTGTTTTAAATCGATTTGGTTCTGGTCAATTGAGTTCAGAAGAATTTGAAACGACCGCTTTTGGTCTTCAAGAGCCACTGGATATGTCAAAGCCATTTCAAACGCAATTCGGCTGGCATATTATGAAGTTGATTGAAAAACATCCGGTCAAAACCCTTGAAGAATCAAGAGCAGATATGGAAACGAAAATTAGCCGTGATGAACGTTCTAGAAAAATTACAGAATCGTTAAATGAAAAATTGCGAACTAAATTTTCAGTCAAAAGGAATGATGCGATGTATGCAAAAATTAAAAAAGCCGTTACTCCTGCTTTTTACGAATCAACTTGGGAAGTACCTGAAAAGATGAAAGATTTTACACCTACTTTTATTTCTTTTTCTAAACAAGAAGTAAATGGCGAAAAGTTTCTAACTTATTTGAGTGCACAACAAAAAAATCCATCGCAAATCAAGCCGGTTGATAAATTAGTTGATTTTTATTATCAAAATTTTGTTGATGCCGAATTAAATCAATTTTACAACGATGACCTAGAAAACGAATTTCCAGAATTTGCTGCCGTAATGGATGAATACCGCGATGGTTTATTATTGTTTGATTTGATGGAAAAGGAAATTTGGGAAAAGTCCAAAACAGATACGTTAGGTTTGGAAGCCTTTCATAATCAAAATAGGAATAAATACCAATGGAAAAAAAGATATGACGTAGTTATTCTTTCTTCCACAAAAGACGACATGGCCAAAAAAGCACATAAAATGTTGAAAAAAGGGAAAACAATTGAAGAAATTAAAAAAGAATTGAATACGCAAGACGTTGTAAATATTATGACAACTGCCGGTGTTTTTGAAGAAGATAATTCAGTACTTCCTAAAAATGCACTGTATAAAAAAGGACTTCAAAACGTGGTTAAAGAAGAAAACTACTATTATGTGGTGCAAGTCAACGATGTGCAAGAAGCGGGTCCTAAAACCTTAGCGGAGGCAAAAGGAAGAGTAGTGAATGATTACCAGCAATTTTTAGAAGAAAACTGGGTTGGCAATTTGAAACAAGAATTTAAAGTAACCGTTGATCAAGCTGTTTTTGGAAATGTGAAAATGCAACTCAAAAAGTAATGAATAAATTTCTTGTACTTTTGGTTATCGCCACTATTTTTGCCTCGTGTTCTTATTTCAAAACCGAAGCAGAACCAGAAGCTATTGCTAGAGTAGGAGAAAGTTTGTTGTATCAAAACGATATTTCCGATTTAATTCCAGAGGGAACAACGAAAGAAGATAGTATCGGAATTGTGAGGAATTTTATTAATCGTTGGGCCACGCAAAAAATTTTAATTAATGCCGCCGAACGAAACATCGACAAAGCAAAACAAGAAGAGTTTGACAAATTGATTCAGCAGTATCGCATTGATTTATATACGAAAGCGTACATTGAAGAAATTGTAAAGCGAGAAGTTGATACCGCGGTGACAGAAGCGGCTATTCAACAGTTTTATAAAGAAAATAAAGAGAATTTTAAAACAACTGGAGCTTTAGTGCGTTTGCGGTATATACAATTGCCGCAAGACCATCCAAAATTTGAATTGATTAAAGGTAAATTTTTTAACAGTAAGCTAAAAGACAAAAAATTTTGGGAAACCTACCAATTACAGTTTAAAAGTTCTGCTTTGAATGATTCGGTTTGGGTAGAAATGAATCAAATCTATCGAAAATTACCTTTTATCAATCCAGACAATCGTGAAAGTTTTATTTCACCTGGTAAAACAATTCAACAACCCGACTCGTTAAATGTTTATTTAGTTAAAGTCGCCAATGTTATTGACAAAAATCAAATTAGTCCGTATGAGTATGTTAAAGCGACGTTGAAGGAACTAATTATTAACCAACGGAAATTAGATTTAATTCAAAAATTTGAGAAGGAAATAACCGATGATGCCATCAAAAACAAGTATTATGAAATTTATAAATAAGAAATATCTTCTTATCACTATGCTCACGGTGTTTACCTTTTCTGTTGGAGCTCAAGAAATCATTCAAGACGAAGCTCCTGTGCGAAAAGATACTATAAAAACCGATTTTAAACGTAAAAAAGTAGATGGCGTTATTGCAACCATTGGCGATTATATCATCCTAGATTCTGATATAGATATGCAATACATTGAATTGTCAAGTCAAGGTGTTTCAATTGCGGAAATTACCCGTTGCCAATTGTTAGGAAAATTAATGGAAGACAAGCTATATGCTCACCAAGCACTCCAAGACAGCACCATTGTTGTGAAAGATACAGAAATTAGTAATATGATGAATGAACGAATGGATTATATGCTGGAGCAAATTGGTTCAATGGAAAAATTATTGAAATTCTACAACAAGAAGAATGAGGAAGATTTTCGTTCGTTCCTTTTTGATGTGTTAAAGGAAAATAGATTGTCTACCGACATGCGAAATAAAGTGGTGGAAGTTGTAGAAATTACGCCAGAAGAGGTGAGAACCTTCTTTAAGAGAATTCCAACGGCGGATTTACCTGTTTTTGGAGCAGAGTTAGAATTATCTCAAATTGTTATCGATCCAAAAGTGAGCGAAGTAGAAAAACAGAAAGTCATTGACAAACTGATTGAGATTAGAAATGATGTATTGGTCAACGGCTCTAGTTTTAGAACTCGAGCCGTATTGTATTCGCAAGATCCAGGCTCCCGTTCGCAAGGGGGATTTTATAAAATGAATCGGAAAACGCAATTTGTCAAGGAGTTTAAAGAGGTTGCTTTTAGTTTAAACGAAGGCGAGATTTCTATGCCTTTTAAAACGGATTTTGGTTATCATATTATTTTGGTCGAAAAAATTAAAGGGCAAGAAGTGGAGTTGCGTCATATTTTAATGACTCCAAAAATTACCGATGAAGATTTACGCGAAGCGAAAAATAAAATTGAACTCATTAGAACTCGCATTGCGGCTGGTGAATTAACGTTTGCCGAAGCTGCTCGAAGTTCGTCGGACGAAAAAGAAACCCGGAATAATGGCGGTGTAATTTTAAATCCAAAAACATTAGATACGCGTTTTGAATTAACTAAAATTGATCCAAATTTATATACGCAAGTATCTAATTTAACACCTAATCAAGTTTCGCAACCCGTTTTAGATGAAGATCAACAAGGAGCGAAAAAATATAAATTATTCATGGTTACCAATCGAATTGATTCTCACATAGCCGATTATGCTATTGATTATGTAAAAATTAAAGAATTGGCATTAAAGGAAAAGCAATTTGAAGTCATCGGAAAATGGTCAAACGAAAAAATCGACGAAACCTATATCCGAATCAATACTGAATACCGAAAATGTGATTTTATGAATAATTGGATCAAAAAATAAAAAGCAATTGCTAACTTAAATTCTTCAACCTCATGTCTGATGTTACCGCGATAGAAAACCTTGTACAAAAACGAATTGCCTTAAAAAAGGAAATTGCAAAAATTATTGTTGGTCAAGATTTGGTAGTCGACCAAGTGTTGCTGAGTATTTTTTCTGGCGGCCACGCTTTATTAGTTGGTGTGCCAGGTTTAGCAAAAACCTTAATGGTCAACACCATTGCTCAAGCGTTAGGATTGGATTTTAAACGAATTCAGTTTACGCCTGATTTAATGCCTTCGGATATTTTAGGAAGTGAAATTTTAGATGAAAATAGAACCTTCAAATTCATTAAAGGACCCATTTTTTCGAATATTATTTTAGCCGATGAAATTAACCGAACGCCACCAAAAACGCAAGCTGCTTTATTAGAAGCCATGCAGGAACGGGCGGTGACCATTGCAGGACATAACTATAAATTGAGTTTGCCTTATTTTGTATTAGCAACCCAAAACCCAATTGAACAAGAAGGAACGTATCCGTTGCCAGAAGCTCAGTTAGACCGTTTTATGTTTTCCATCAAATTAGATTATCCTTCGTTTGAAGAAGAAGTACAAGTGGTAAAAAGCACGACTTCTGATGATAAACAAACTATAAACCCATTATTTTCTGCTCAGGAAATTATCGATTTTCAGCATTTAGTTCGCCGAATTCCGGTTGCCGATAACGTAATTGAATATGCTGTTTCCTTGGTGACCAAAACGCGACCAGATAGTGCTTTGGCCTCCGATTTCATTAAAAATTATATCGATTGGGGAGCAGGGCCAAGGGCATCTCAAAATTTAATTCTAGCAGCCAAATCGCATGCCGCTTTTAACGGAAAATTTTCACCCGATATCGAAGATGTGAAGGCTGTTGCCGAAGGAATTTTGCGTCATCGAGTAGTGAAAAACTATAAAGCAGATGCAGAAGGTTTAAGCATTGAAGCGATTATTGCTAAACTTATTTAGTGTTTACTGAAATTAAATTCTTAGCTTTTACTATCGAATCCATTTCTAAATCATAGAAAAACAAAAACATGCTTCCCATCATGTCTTGGTTTTCTGATGAGGTATTGTTGACTTCTAAAACAATTTCATAATCTTGATTAGCATAAAGCCAAATTCCTTCTATAGAGGTGAAATTTTCAATTTCGGTAAGGCCAATATTTTTGATATGATTGGTTATTTTACTCGTAAAAACTGGTTTTTGAAGTGTTTTACTGTACAGCATAATTTTCGTCGCAAATGGATGAACATGAATCGCCGCAGCATGCAAACGCAAACTATCTTGAATTTCCAGTTGGTGATTGATGTTGCTTCGATAGGTGTTTTTTCCAATTGGAATGACCCAATGTCCAGAAAGTTTTTTCCCATTTCCATCCTCATAACTATGATTTTTGGTTTCTACGGGAATGCAAAAATCGGCTCCTGGGTCAATCGGACTTTTATACGGGTCATATTGATCATAAGGCAACATGATAAAAGCGGTTTTACTCATTAATGGTTTTAACGTATTTTCCTTTTGATAATCTATGGAAACGCGGTGTTTTACTTTAAAAGAGGCATCTTTTATATTGTGATTTAGCGTTTGTGTGGTGACGAATAATAAATCGCTGCCTTTCATCGGAATACCAAAACCTTCAGGAAATTCAAACGCTTCCATGCCATGCGAAAGCGAAGTCAGTCGCGGATATTGTTTTCCTATCCTATTTTCTAACCCAAAATAAGCATAATATTTCACATCATTAATATCTACATTCATGTGGCAAATAAAATCATTCGACATTTTTTTGCCCGAATTAGCCTCTTCCGCAGTGACTTTAAATCCCGTAATCCAAATTAAAGTAGAATCTTGCGAAAGCATAATAGGATTGGAGGCTTTTGGTCCTTCCATCGATTTGTATATATTATCTACTAAAAAAGTAGGCGAAAGCATTTTGTATTCTTCTTTCCCTTTTTCAATTTTCCACGTATTGTCTACTAATCCGGTTTTGTGCAAAAACGTTGTTTTCACAATGGCTTTGTGTCGGTTTGATAATTGCGTGTACCAAATCGCACCTCCAATTAATACGATACAAAGCAAAAAGAAACTATATTTTAAAGTCTTCGATTTAAACAAAATCACTATTTTTATTCAAAAATACATATTTTAGTTTAACAATTGATGAACAACCTTAAAAACAGAATTTTTGGATTAGACCTCATGCGAGCCATCGCTATTTTGATGGTGCTTAGTTCCCATAGTTTGTGGATTTATCCGCCTAATACTGGCTTAATAACCCAAATTTGTCATCTATTTGGCTATTGGGGTGTCGAAATCTTTTTTGTATTAAGTGGTTTTTTAATTGGAAGAATTGTTTATCAGCTGTATTTAAAAGATGATTTTAGTTTTGCTCAAGTAATTTATTTTTTAAAAAGACGGTGGTTTAGAACCTTACCAAACTATTATTTAATGCTTTTATTAAATATTGGCGTCGCTTTTTTGATTGGTTATGCGATTGAATCGGGATGGAACTATTTTCTTTTTTTACAAAATTTTTCATCGCCCATGCTTCCTTTTTTCACCGAATCATGGAGTTTATCTATTGAAGAGTTTGCCTATTTGTTACTGCCCATTGCATTGTTTTTCAAAGCTACTGTCGTCAAACCTACTAATAAAGTACGTTTTTTTTTACTGGTAATTTTGGGATTTATTGCCTTTTTTACAGTGACAAAAATTTTGAAAGCGTTTTATAATCCACCAACTTCCATCAATCAGTGGAATCTCGGCATAAAATCGGTAGTCATTTTTAGATTAGATGCTATTTTTATCGGCGTTTTATTTAGTTGGATTTCTCTGAATTTCCCTGTCTTTTGGAAAAAAAGTAAAATCATTTTATTGATTATTGGGCTGTGTTTAATGGGTTTTTTATTTGCTGGAGTTGGTTATTTTCAACTCACTTTTGATAAGGTTCCGTTTTTCTGGAATGTTTGGTATTTGCCTTTAACGTCACTCACTTTTGCCTTATTTCTTCCGTTTTTATCAGAATGGAAAAGTATCAAGTGGACTTTTATCCAAAAAAGTATTGTGTGGATAAGTCTTATTTCTTATTCCATTTATTTACTTCATTATGGTATTGTTTTGCAATTGATGAAACATTATTTTCCCACCGAAGGAATGGCGCTCACCTTATTACATGGTTATACCTTTATTTATTTGATGGTTACTTTTGGTTTGAGTTATGTATGTTATCGATTTTATGAAAAACCAATGACCGATTTACGAGATAAATAATATTTTAAGCTTATTTTATCATATCTATATTTTTGATTCCCTTTTTTGGTTTTTAATGAAAATAAGTATTTAAAACTGACTTTTCTGTAAAAAAACCACTTCTAAAAGAGATATTTCAGTATTAATTTTAGTATGTTCTTCAATTTTCGTAAATTCGCAACACAAACAAAATAAATTTTATACCATGGCTTTTGATATTCAAATGATTGAAAAAGTGTATGCTACCTTAGCGGAACGGGTTGATAAAGCTCGTGAAGTTGTTGGTCGTCCACTTACTTTATCGGAAAAAATTCTATATGCTCACCTTTGGGATGGAAATCCTACCACCGCATATACTCGCGGAAAAGACTATGTTGACTTTGCTCCAGACAGAGTAGCTTGTCAAGACGCAACCGCACAAATGGCTTTGTTGCAATTTATGCATGCCAATAAAAAAACGGTAGCAGTGCCAACCACTGTTCATTGTGATCACTTAATTTTAGCAAAAAACGGTGCAAAACAAGATTTAGAATTAGCTAATGATCAATCGAAAGAAGTGTTTGATTTTCTTTCTTCTGTTTCAGACAAATACGGAATTGGTTTTTGGAAACCAGGTTCGGGAATTATTCACCAAATTGTGTTAGAAAATTACGCTTTCCCTGGCGGAATGATGATTGGAACCGATTCACATACCGTAAATGCTGGTGGATTAGGAATGTTAGCCATTGGAGTAGGTGGAGCTGATGCTGTAGATGTCATGTCTGGAATGAGTTGGGAATTAAAATTTCCTAAATTAATTGGAGTTAAATTAACTGGAAAACTTTCAGGTTGGACAGCACCAAAAGATGTGATTCTAAAAGTAGCCGATATTCTTACTGTAAAAGGTGGAACTGGAGCCATTGTTGAATATTTTGGCGAAGGAGCTTTGTCCATGTCCTGTACAGGAAAAGGCACAATTTGTAATATGGGTGCCGAAATTGGAGCCACAACGTCCACTTTTGGATACGATGATTCCATGCGAAGGTATTTAAATGCAACTGGTCGTAAAGATGTGGTGATTGCAGCCGATAAAGTAGCCGATTATTTAACTGCGGATGCGGAAGTTTATGCTAATCCAGAACAGTATTTTGACCAGTTAATCGAAATTAATTTATCAGAATTAGAGCCACATATCAATGGGCCATTTACGCCAGATAGAGGAACACCCGTTTCTCAAATGAAAGCTGAAGTAAAGGCAAACGATTGGCCTGTAAAAATTGAATGGGGATTAATTGGTTCGTGTACGAATTCCTCTTATGAAGATATGTCAAGAGCGGCCTCGATTGTTCGACAAGCTGTGGAACACGGCATTTCGCCAAAAGCAGAATTTGGAATTAATCCAGGTTCTGAGCAAATTAGATTCACCATCGAAAGAGACGGAATTATTGCCGATTTTGAAAAAATGGGTACAAAAGTATTCACCAATGCCTGTGGACCATGTATTGGACAATGGGATAGAGAAGGGGCAGATAAACAAGAAAAAAACACCATCGTTCATTCATTCAATAGAAACTTTTCAAAACGCGCTGATGGAAATCCAAATACGCATGCTTTTGTAACTTCTCCAGAAATGGTTGCTGCTTTAGCAATTGCTGGAAGATTAGATTTTAATCCATTAACGGATGCCTTAATCAACGACAATGGTGAAGAAGTAATGTTGAAAACGCCTTATGGTGATGAATTACCAGAAAGAGGTTTTGATGTGGAAGATGCTGGTTTTCAAGCTCCAGCAGAAGATGGAAGCGGTGTTAATGTAGTGGTTTCGCCAACTTCTGAGCGTTTGCAATTATTAGCTCCTTTTGAACCTTGGGATGGGAAAAACATTACTGGTGCAAAATTGTTAATCAAAGCATTTGGTAAATGTACTACAGATCATATTTCTATGGCTGGCCCATGGTTGCGTTTTCGCGGACATTTAGATAATATTTCTAATAATATGCTGATTGGTGCGGTTAATGCATTTGGTCAAGCAACTAATAAAGTGAAAAACCAATTGACTGGTGCTTTTGGTGCGGTTCCCGCCACAGCAAGAGCTTATAAAGCGGCTGGCGTTCCTTCCATTGTTGTCGGAGATCATAACTATGGCGAAGGTTCATCCAGAGAGCATGCTGCGATGGAACCTCGGTTTTTAGGTGTGAAAGCGGTTTTGGTAAAGTCTTTTGCTCGTATTCACGAAACGAACTTGAAAAAACAAGGTATGTTAGGGTTAACCTTTGCCAACGAAGCCGATTATGATAAAATTCAAGAAGATGATACGTTCAACTTCATAGATTTAACTGAATTTGCTCCTGGAAAACCATTAACAATTGAGTTAGTTCATGCTGATGGTTCTAAAGAAACTATTTTGGCTAATCATACCTATAATGAAAGTCAAATTGGCTGGTTTGTTGCTGGTTCTGCATTAAATTTAATTGCAGCTGCCGAAGCGTAACCATCTTTTAAATAAATTTAAAACTCCCAAAGTGATTTGGGAGTTTTTTTTTACCTCACCCCCAACCCCTCTCCAAAGGAGAGGGGAGCGAGAGTAGCGATTTTTTAGATTATTTTTTTTCCTCACCCCCACCTCTCCAAAGAAGAGGGACACGAAGCGGGAAGTTAATTATTCACATTTATTTGATAATTATTTTTGTTGTAACGGATTGACCATTCCTATTTGTTTATTGAACATAATTTCCTTTAGAAAAATCTTATTTTTTAATTTTGATTTCGCCTTTTTTCAAAGTGTTTATTTTTTTTATTTTTATATCCTTCATGCCAGATAGTTAATTTATTCCTTCACAAACTTTCCATTCCATTTCCCATAATTAGTTTGCAGCGAAACAATATAAATTCCTTCTTGCAGCTGGCTGACATCTATTTTGTTATTTGTAATATTTTGATAAACAGTTTGCCCGAGTAAATTGGTGACTGTGCCACTTGTTATAATAACATCAATGTTAGTTGGTAAGCCAATGTTTAAAAATTCTGTGGCTGGATTGGGGTATAATTTAACCGCTTTATCAAGATTGGCAACTGTGACGATGCCCAAACAACTCACGGTTAGGTTTAAGGGCATGGTGACAGTGGTGCCACATTCGTTGGTCATAATACAAGTGTAAGC
>Ga0105045_10000428_pt1 | contig 29973 bp, 20 predicted proteins | sample MAT02_FD_78089 | JGI IMG/M metagenome (GOLD analysis project Ga0105045, IMG submission 78089) | Freshwater microbial communities from Lake Fryxell liftoff mats and glacier meltwater in Antarctica - MAT-02 (megahit assembly) | ecosystem: Environmental > Aquatic > Freshwater > Ice > Liftoff... | reverse complement strand
GCAAATCGACGCGACTTCATTAACGCAAGCCGCTCAGTGGTCGATCCCGCTGACAGGGAATTCGTTTCGCACCTCACCGGGGACTGGTGAAGTAGGTGTTCGCAATGATCTTTTGGCTTGGAAAGACGGGGATGAAGTTTATTCGATCTACTTTCATGCCGACCGCACTGCTGAGATTGAGCTTTCGATTCTCGCTCGAGTTCCAGAAGGTCGCACCATCTTAGAGATAAGCGTCGGCAAACAATCGTTTGAAAAAGAGCTAGCAGGGGAGGAGTTTCGTGAACATAAGTTTGGTGTTATCAAAATCGCAAAAGCTGGATACTGCCGCGTTGATCTTCGAGGAATCAATAAGGTGAGCGACCTCTTTGCGGAAGTCAAGGACTTGATGGTTGCTTCAACAACTGAAGGGCTCATCCTCGATTTCGTAAAGAACAACGAGGGCCAAATGTTTTACTGGGGGCGACGTGGGCCCTCCGTACATCTGAGCTTTGATGTCCCTAAGGATCCGCGTGTCGAGTTTGCTTACAGCGAGATTACCGTTCCAGCAGGCCTCGATCCAATCGGTTCCTATTTTATGGCAAATGGCTTTGCGGAAGGTTACTTCGGGATCCAAGTTAACTCCGAGAACGAACGTCGCGTTTTGTTTTCCGTATGGAGTCCTTTTCAAACCGACAACCCGAAAGAGATTCCAGCCGAACAGCGAGTTGTCGCGCTCGATAGTGGCCCCGACGTGCATTTGGGCGAATTCGGAAACGAAGGTTCTGGAGGGCAGAGCTACTTACGCTACCCTTGGAAAACGGATGTTACGTATCGATTTCTGACTCAAGTGAAACCTGACGGGAATGAAACCACGATCTATACTGCGTGGTTCAGCGAAGCCAATTCGAAGCAATGGCGATTAATCGCGAAATTTCGCCGTCCCATGACCAACACCCATTTGAAAGGCTTTCATTCTTTCTTGGAGAACTTCGATCCAACCCGCGGTCACCTCGAACGTCGAGGCTTCTATGCGAACCAATGGGTACGAGACACCGAAGGGGAATGGCACGAGTGTACCTCGTCTCATTTCTCGGTCGATGCAACCGGGCAGGAACGCCATCGACTCGACTTCGCTGGGGGATCCGATCGTACGCGATTCTATTTACGCAACGGTGGGTTCTTTAATCAGACCGTGGCACCCGGAGCGAAATTTGTTCGAGATTCGACTAAACAGCAAAAGCCGCGAATCGATTTCGAATCGCTTCCGTAGATGCGACACGATAACTTTCTTCCCCAACGAATTATCGCAGTGCTTGAACCAACCTGTTACCAGGAAAGCTGCAACACTCGACACTGAGCAAAGCACCTTGGCTTCTACGCTAGGTTTGAATGCCAGCATTTGGTCGATTCAAATTAAGAACTACGATAAGCTACGTGATTTGTTAATTTGATCTTTGTCTGTCTGACGTAATGATGACAAACGCGACATTTAAGCTTTAACTGGGGTGATTTCGGTGTCGATCAACACAGGGATGGGCATTCAACGATATATAGGGAGATTGATCCAAGAAATGCGTTCATGCATTCGTTTGTGGCCGATTCTGGCTATAAGTATGGTCGCCTCGGTCTACGGCCAAGAGCCCCTACTGGATGGTGGGACAGCAGACCCATCCATCGCAGACCAAAAGGTTGAACTTGAAAAGCGATTAGAGAAGCTCGAGAAGGCTAGCGAAGCGTCTGCTACGGCCAAGATGAAGCTGCCTAGCGTCACTCTCAATGGTGCTTTTCAAGCGGACGCAGTGATGTTCAATCAAACTGAGGCAAGTCGTGCTGCACACGGTCCTATTGAGAGCGGAGCAAATTTTCGACGCGCTCGGCTCTCCGCGAAAGGGTCTGTTGTCGAGAACATGAACTACTTCATGCAGATGGACTTTGGCTTCTTTGGCCGTCCGACCTTCACGGATGTGTGGACCGAGTTCAATGATATTCCCGTGCTTGGAAATGTCCGTGTTGGTCAGTGGAAGCAACCTTTCAGTTTAGAAGTCGTAAGCAGCTATCGATTTACGACAATGATGGAACGTTCTACGCTGTTTCAAGCATTCACTCCATTTCGTGGGATCGGTATTGGTTTTTATGACTATTCGGAGGATCTCAATTCAACTTGGGCTGCTTCGATGTTTCGGACTGGGCAGGACCAATATGGTGGATCGTTAAGTACAAACGGCGGCAATGGTCTTGCGAGTCGAATTACTCATCTGGGATGGTATGATGGGTCCAAGGGGGAGGAGTACTTACATCTCGGGTGCGGATATTTTTTAAATGCTCCGCCGCGAGAGTTTGGGCGCTACCGATCGATACCGGAAATCTTCGTGGGTGAGTTTGTGCCATCTGGCGTAGGAACCAGTGGGCAAGCCACTCCGGCCCTGGCTAATGGTACTCCTTTTTTTGCTGATTCGGGTATCGTCCGAAATGTGACGCTCGTAAACACGTACGGACTCGAAGCGCTGTGGGTTCATGGGCCGTTGTCGCTTCAAACGGAGGGGATGGCAGCCGTCGTCAATCAAGAAACGAATCCGACTGCACTACTTGGCGGTGGCTACGCAACGCTAGGTTACTTCCTGACCGGTGAACATCGTCCCTATGACCGGAAAGCAGGCGCGATTGATCGAGTCATTCCGAACTGTAACTTTAAAAAGGGTGGAGGGTTAGGAGCTTGGGAAGTCGCTGGCCGCTGGTCCTACTTGGATGTAACCGACGAAACGATTGTCGGTGGCAGCATCCAGAACTTGACTCTCGGAATCAACTGGTACACCAACCCCTATTGTAAGTTTGTATTCAACTACATTCACTCTTGGTCCCAATCACCTAACCTACGTGGCCTTGTCGCAAGCGGCCAACCCATCAGCGATTTCAAAATTGTCAACAATCAAACCGACGCCTTCGGTTTCCGTTGTCAACTCGATTTTTGACGAACAGAACTTTCTTATCAACTGAACTTTCTTATCAACAGTCACGGCAAGGGACCTTGGCGATTAGGGCTCTGTCGAATAACCTCGCCTAATCGTGTTTCACAGCCCGTTCGTTGCCTCGTTTAAAGAAATTGTTTTCCAACGTGACTACTTGGCGTGATGAGTATCCATTTGAATCTCACTACCTGGCTGTTCCAGACCTAGCTAACCCTGGAATACTGTCTGAGTTTCGAATTCACTATGTCGACCAAGTTGGACATAGTCCGAACTTGCGCGTTGGGTCGGCTAGCACCTTGGATTCGAACGCTTCGCCGTTGAACGCTCCACTACAAACAATTCTTTGCATTCACGGTAACCCGACTTGGTCATTCTACTATCGAACGCTTATCAGCCGTTTCCAAAATGTCGCTCGGGTTGTGGCGGTCGATCACTTAGGCTGCGGTCTTAGCGACAAACCAGCCAAATACGATTATTGTTTGAAGAGCCACACGAGCAACCTAATCCATTTGATCGATCAGTTGGATTTGAAGAACATCTTGTTAGTTGTCCATGATTGGGGCGGGGCGATCGGGTTAGGAGCGGCGGTTGCGCGATCCCATCGTATTGATAAACTGTTCATCTTAAACACAGCTGCGTTTGTGCCTCCTTATATTCCGAAAAGGATTGCCGCTTGTCGCATTCCCATCTTTGGAAGCTTGGCGATTCGATATGCGAACGCGTTCGCTTGGACGGCCACGTTTATGGCGATTGATCGATTAAGAAAATTGCCCGATGCAACGAAGGCGGGGCTTCTTTTTCCTTATCAAACTCCCGCAGACCGCATTGCGATCGACCGGTTTGTTCAAGATATTCCTATACAAAAAAGCCATCGTACTTGGGAGGTTCTCGACCAGCTCGAACGAGATTTACCAACGCTCGCCAAGAAGCCCGCGACAATGGTTTGGGGAATGAAAGATTGGTGTTTTAGGCCTGAGTGTCTTGATCGATTGAGCCTTCATTTACCGCAAGCCAAAATCCATCGGCTCGAGGACGTCGGGCATTACGTCATGGAAGAGGCCCCCACCGAAGTTGGCGATGCTGTACAAGATCTGTTGAAAGCGAAAGCTTAGCGCGACGACCATGGACATCAATGCTTTAGTTGCCATTCCCTTAGGTTCCCTTGCCGAACTTCAACTATCTGCCGAGGACTCGCTGGGTACGTTTGCGGCGGCGGCGTGTTTGTTGGAGGCCTCGGCAATCAAAGCCGGCAATGTTCATCCGCACGCGAGCTTCCAAGATATGGAATACAGTCATTTTCGCAAATCGGCGGAAACGGTTGGACGAACCGTTGATCAATACTTTCATCGGGATGGTAATCCAACCGTTGGCAAATGTATTCATGAATTGGCGTTGGCGACCAAGCATTCTGTAGGGGTCAACACAAACCTTGGGACTCTTATTTTGCTAGGACCCTTGTTGTTAGCAGCGAAGTCGTTAGCAGCGAAAGGTTTCGATGCATCACGTTGTTCCAGACAAGCATTTCAACAATCCGTTGCCTCGATCTTAAATAAATTAGATCACTCGGATAGTAAATGGATTTACAAGAGCATTGCCCTCGTGAATCCAGGCGGACTCGGCAAGTCGCAAGAGATGGATGCTCACGCCTCCCCGCCCGAGTCGATACTCGATGCGATGAGGTTTGCTCAAGCTAAGGATGATGTTGCAAAACAGTGGGTCACCGACTTCGAGATTGTCTTTAGCCTTGCGAATCGTCTAGACCATTCCAGATGGTCTCACACGGAGACGATCGGTACCGACTGGCTACACATGATCTCAGACATCCAAATCGAGTATCTCTCAAACCATATCGACAGTTTGATTGCTCGAAAAAACGGTATCGAAGTGGCCTCTGAAGTGAAGTATCGAGCCTTTCGGCTGAACGGTTTGCGAATGGCCAAAGACGTAGAATTCGATTCATCGTGGCGGGAATTTGATGCGTTTTTGCGAGCCGATGGCCATCGGCTAAACCCAGGTACAACAGCTGATTTGATTGTAGCGGCCATGTTTGTTGCACTGATCTTCTCGGCATCACAACCCTTGGTCTGAAACCGTGCGATTGAAACCGTGGGATCAGCGTAAGAAATTTTACGACTTCAATTAAACAAAATTGGCATGCGCTGAACGGCAGGGGAGAAGTAAACTAGAGATTGTTTTCCTAGAACCTACTCGTTAGGGAAACGGATGATGAACCTGATTACTTATGTTGTTTGCCGATGAAGATTAGCACGATCCCCAAACTCTATCGAAACGTTCGACGATGGCAAGAGATTATTGTCGTTCTGCGTCGCTACGGACTAGCAGATTGGTTGAGTCGATTGCAGCTAGATTTTATTCGCGATTGGATCAAAGATGAATCCGGCGTTCCGTTGTCTAGCTACTCACGTGAAACGCGGATTCGGATGGCGCTGACTGAGCTAGGTCCTACGTTCATCAAGTTGGGGCAAGTTCTGTCATTGCGGCCTGATTTGGTTGGGTCCGATCTTGCAAAAGAACTTCAACAATTGCAGACACAGGTTCCCCCAGATCCGTACGAGCGAGTCGAGTATACGATCCGAACGGAACTTGGTTTGAGCGTCGAGGAGGCCTTCGCCTCGTTCGAGCGGGAACCCTTGGCTTCCGCGTCCATTGGGCAAGTACATCGTGCAATGCTACATGATGGAACGCAAGTAGTCGTCAAGGTTCAGCATGAGAACATCCAAAACAAAGTTCGTGAGGATATGGAAGTCTTAGCGGGCTTGGCAGGCTTGGCGGAACGCATCCCGGAGCTTGCTGCATGGCAACCGAAAGTTTTGGTGGAGCAGCTATCGCGATCCTTGAAGCGGGAACTCAGTTTCACTCGCGAACTGAATAATCTCCAAGTCTTCAACGCACAGTTTGGAACATTCCAGGATGTTCGTATTCCAAAGCCATACCCGAAGTTTTCGACGGCTCACGTTCTCACCATGGAACGCTTGGAGGGCAAGAGTATTGCCGAGTACTTGGAGCAAAATCATGACAGCCCGGATCAACATCGAAGCGATCTTAATCGTATTTCGCGTCGGGCGGCTGAGTTGTATTTAGAGATGATCTTTACAGCCGGAATCTATCACGCCGACCCACATCCTGGAAACGTATTAATTCTCCCCGACGGCACGCTGGGCCTTTTGGATTTCGGTATGGTCGGACGGATCGACGATTCCCTTCGCGAGACAATCGAAGAAATGCTTTTGGCGGTATCGTCATCGGATGTCAGGCTCTTAACATCGCTTATTAAACGTGTTGGTCGACCGCCTATCCGACTAGACGATAGCAGTCTTAGCATTGATGTAGCCGAGCTTGTTTCAACGTATGGTTCGCAACCGCTGGATTGTTTCGATGTGGCAGGTGTTCTGAACGACATGACTGATATTTTGCATCGCCATCGAATCTCGCTTCCTCCGCAAACGGCAATGCTGATAAAGACATTGGTAACATTGGAAGGAACGATTGGGCAGCTCAACCCTTCCTTCAGCTTACTGGAGGTTATGCAACCGTTTTTCCGAAAGATGTGGCTCCGTAGGCTTTCACCACGTCGGCAGGTTCGCCGAATGCGGCGAATCTATGTTGAGCTGGAAGACTTGCTCGAGAAAATGCCTGGTCAAGTGAGTGGCTTGATGGAGCTAGTCCGACAAGGCAAGTTAGACGTTCACTTGTCGCATCGAGGCTTATCTCCTTCGATCAATCGGCTCGTGCTGGGATTACTAACCAGTTCTCTTTTGATGGGTTCGTCGGTGTTGCTGGCCTTCAAAGTGCCACCGGTCCTGTTCTTGAACGGTGGACCGATGGGGATCAAGGACCTATCGCTGCTAGGTCTGTTTGGCTTTTCGGTAAGTATGCTGGTAAGCTTTCGTTTATGGCTTGCTATCAACAAGTCGGGGCATCTCGACCCGGCTTCCGAGCAACACGATGATTAGATTGATCTGATCAAGCACGCGATGAGCGTAAAGAAACGACGAAAATGGACAAAGTAGCTTCGGATGACAACGACCAAACCTTGGTATCCGATCCACGGAATGGAATGATTTCTACGTCCGCTGCAGGTAGTGATGTGTCAAAGGTTCGCTCGATCGCATATCCTGACGCAGAAGCTTACGCTTCGAACGTCAGGAATTCACAGGCAGACGACACGACGACCCACGTTGCAATCGTCGATCCTAGCACGCGTGATACTGGCTCCAGTGAGCCGCGAGGAGCGTTCAACGCAGGCGTGGTCGCTGACGGCAAGAGGCCTCGATTCGACGACGAGACTCGCCGTCTTTTGCATACTAGGTTGTCGTGGGCAGCGCTCGATCTGATGTTCGTATTAGGGATTGGTTACATCGGCAATCTGTTTGCGGCGAACTCGCCATGGTTACTTTTCCGTACGTTCATACTGGCATCGATCATTGTCTCCTACGTTTTGCTTCGGTCCAATATTACGTTGAGCATTCGGTTGTTGCGAGTGATCGAAATTGGTTTGTTCGGTGGTGTGGCCTTTCAAGTCGGGCTAATGATGTATTCTCGCATGGTGATCTTTACGCTCGCCCAGGATGCAACCTCGCTCACAGGGACTCACGATTTTTACTTGACTGCTTTCTGTCTGCATATCCTCACCTATGGTACGTTCGTCCCCAATAACTGGAAGCGAGCGGCTTTGATGAACAGTCTGTTGGCCATGATACCGTTCGGTGTTTTGTATGCGGTTTCATACACGCACCCAGCCTGTATTGAGCTTCTTGCATCTAACAAAGCAGCGGCCCCACTTCCTGTGACGCTGATAGCTGCGATGATCGCTACGCTCGGTGCTTACATCATCAATACGACTCGTCGTGAAGCGTTTCAAGCAAAACAAATCATGCAGTATCGACTGCATGCTCCAATCGGATCCGGAGGTATGGGAGATGTGTATCGCGCTGAACACGTTCTGTTAAAACGACCTTGTGCGATTAAATTGATCAAGACTGACAAAGCTGTCGACGACATGACCCTTCATCGATTCGAGCGGGAAGTGATAGCGACAGCCAAACTGACTCATTGGAACACGATCGATATCTACGACTATGGCCACACCTCCGATGGGACTTTCTACTATGTAATGGAGTTACTAGAAGGCGAGAATCTTCAACGTTTGGTTGACAAATTCGGTCCGCTGCCCACCTCGCGGGCTGTCTATCTGCTCCTGCAAGCTTGCCAAGCCTTGCAGGAAGCTCACGATAGCGGGCTCATCCATCGCGACATCAAGCCTGCCAACATTTTTGTTACCCATCGAGGTGGATTTTGGGACGTCTTGAAGCTGCTTGACTTTGGACTCGTCAAAGAAACATCTGCAGATCGAGGCTCTGGGGCTACTTCTTCAGCGAGCAAGACTTCGCCGGGAGCGTACAGCTTTAGCGGTACGCCGCTGTATATGGCGCCGGAACAAGCAGTTCGCTATGATGAAGTAGATGGTCGATCGGACATCTATGCACTCGGGATCGTCGCTTACTTCATGGTGACCGGAGCGGCCCCATTCACGGGAGAAAAAACGATTGAGCTCATCATCGCGCACGCGTCTACTCGTCCTACACCTCCTAGCGACAGAAACCCCTATGTGCCGAAAGACATTGAGTCGGTCATTCTTCGTTGTATCGAGAAACAACCCGAAGACCGCTACCAATCTGCAGAGGAACTTTATCTAGCGCTTCTGGAGTGCTCGTTGGTCGACAAGTGGACACCACAGCGAGCGAAAGACTGGTGGAAGAAGAATCTGGTCGACAAGTAAGGGACTGTCCTGGAATAACTTCCCAAAATGAAAGATTTGGAACCCGAGTACTAAAAATCCCAGCATGTGTTTTTGTCGGAAATACAATTTCGTTGGGAAGATCGATGAAAAAAGTGTGTAACTTCAAAACTTGTGATGCGTGTTGGTAATGAAAAGTGATGCCAGAACAGTCCCTTTGGCGAGCCGCCACATTATTCCAAAGCAACATTAACAACTGATTTCAAGTACAACAGTGGCATACTATCCACAAACATTCAATTCATATAGAAAGTCTTAGTCCGATGGTAAAACCTTGGCTCTCGCGTCGCGATTTTCTTAATACATCGACATCCACCGGTTTAGCTACCAGTTTAGCAGTCGGTGCGGGACTTCCCGCTTCTTGGCTTAAGCAACTCGCTGCCAACACGGCAGGTGGCGAGCGGATCTTGATTGTCTTGCAACTGTCAGGGGGCAATGACGGGCTGAACACGGTTGTTCCTTATCGAAATGAAGCGTACCGCAAGGCTCGCCCTAAACTGGGCATGAAGGCGGACGAAATCGTAAAGATCAACGACGAGATCGGGCTCCACCCTCAACTAAAGTCGTTTGAGCCTTTCTTGAGTGATGGACGTATGTCGGTGGTTCAAGGCGTTGGTTACCCTTCTCCAAACCGTTCCCATTTCGAATCGATGGATATCTGGCACAGCTGCCAGGACAAGATCGTCCGAAATCGACAGGGTTGGCTTGGGCGATGGATATCTGGAGCACAAACCTCTGGCGAACAAACCAACGTTAAGTCCAATTCGCTGGGGCTTCACTTGGGGAGCGAACAACAGCCGCTTGCGCTTTCAGCACGTGGGGTTCAAGTCCCTTCAATTGCTTCGGCAGACCAATTTAAGCTGAAGGTGCAGCAGTCGGAAAACGCGATTGGCTCAGAACCAGCACTGGTTGATTCCACCGAATCGAATCCGACGAATGATTCCGATGACCTCCTAAACTTCGTGCAATCGACAACCCAACTCGCCTTGGCGGCGAGTGAACGATTGAGTAAAGCTCTCAGCAATTCAAATGAGGAAGGAGACTTTCCGAAGACAGACTTGGGCGAGAAACTCAAGATCATTTCGCGGCTTATTTTGGCAGGCCTGGAAACACGCGTTTACTACGTTTCGCTCGATGGATTTGACACACATTCCCAGCAACCATTAGCTCACGCAGGATTGATGCGTCAATGGTCAGAAGCAGTAAACGCACTACTGAAACGCCTCAAGGAAGCCGGCGAATCCGAAAGAGTTCTTGTCATGACCTTCAGTGAGTTTGGTCGCCGTGTAGCTGAGAACGCCAGCGAAGGAACGGACCACGGTGCTGCAGCCCCGATGTTTTTCTGCGGACCGAAACTCCCAAAGCAATTCATCGGTTCCATTCCAAGCCTAACGGATCTCGAAGATGGCGATCTGAAGTTCCACACAGACTTCCGAAGTGTCTACGCGGCCGTGATCGAGCAATGGTTCAAGACCAAGAGCGAACCGGTCCTAGGTAGCAAGTACGAGCCGATCGCTCTTTGCTAAAGTAACACGTCCCCTGGGACGTCTGATAAACACTGAGCCGATACCGCTAGCCACGGGTGACGCGCGGCGATTGTCTTGATTGGATGTTTCATCTGGAAGAACCCGGAGCTAGCCAGACTATACGGCTCATCCGCAAGCGGAGATGCTCACAAGTCGAAAATTAATCTGGCCACCCTCAGGTAGGGTCGAGTGAAGCGAGGGGAGCCACTGCGGTCATGCGACTTCGACAAAAGGCACTGCGGAGACTTTGATTGTCCTTCGAACGTGGCATAGGCTTTCCAGATTCTAAATCAACGGCACCAACATCGACGCGATCAAAGTGACGACCAAACCGGTGAACGCGATTGCAGTCGAAAGAATTGTCCAAGACTGGAGCGTCTCTCGTTGCGTCATTCCGCTTAGCCTACTAACAACCCAAAAGCCGCTGTCGTTCATCCAAGAACACGACGACGCACCAAAGCCGATTGCTAAGTAGATGTAGAGCCGATTGAATTCCAACTCCATCGTCCCTAGCATCGGAGCGATCATCGATGCCGTTGTCAACATGGCAACCGTTGCACTACCTTGAGCAATGCGAATCACCAAGGATACTACAAAGGACAATAAGATCAGATTGATCGCTTGACCTTCGGCGGCTGCTTTGACCGCATCGCCCACTTTTGCCGCTCGCAACATGCCACCAAATGCTCCACCAGCACTGGTGATGAGGATAATCATTCCCGCTGTCTCCAGCGGCGGGCCAACCAACTTTTCAAGCTTCTCTTTACCGAAACCGCGTTCCTTAGCGAGTACCCACAATGCGACCGCCGCTCCCAACAATAAGGCAATGTTCTTGTGACCAATGAAATCGACGATTCCTCGGACAGACGTAAATCCAGTTTCACCGCCGAAAGCATCGTACAATGCGACGCACCATGCCGCCTGGCGCCCTTCTGGACCTGTCGCTCCATCGGAAATTACACGAAAAAGAGATGAAAATCCGATCAACATGATAGGAAGCATCACAGGCAAGATCGACCAAAAAAAGCTAGGCAACTCGGATTCTGGTCTATCGGAGCGTGTGTCTGTAAATGTTTTATCTCGCAATGGCACCACCATCCACGAGTTCAACATGACGCAGACACCATAGCAAATGGTGGCTGGCAAGATACCACCCAATAGTCCCGCAATAAGCGACAAGCCAATATCGATTTGCAATGTATCGACCATCGCGATAGGACCTGGATGGGGAATGGTCAGCGCGTGAGTAATCATCCCACCGCAGCAGATGCACATCAGATAGAGAAGGTAGTCCTTGCCCGTTCGAAGTCGGAGCGCCTTGGCAAGTGGCACCATCAACATGAACATAGTGTCGAAAAAGATCGGAATGCTTAAAATGTAGGTGGACCAAAGAAGAGCCCATCCAGCACGCTTTTCCCCGAATACCTTCAGAAACCTTCGTACGACTTTGTCAGCCGCACCACTCTCCATGAGGCACATCCCGATCACCGAGGCTAACGCGATGGAAATGGCTATATCCCGAGCCGTGTCGCCAAGGCCTTTGGCGATTAGTTCTACAACACCGACCCAATGGGAATAGACGACTTCTTTGCCGTCCTTGCCAATCACTCCCCATGAATCTCGACTAGTCAACATTCCTGCGACCAAGGAAGCCAGGATTAAAGCGAGGAACGCATGGAGTCGCCACCAACTGATCGCCAAAATGATAAAGATGACGCTTACGGCAAGAACGACGAATGGCCACCACCAAGCGGAACTCAGCGTGGCAAACGATAGAGAGGAGAGATTGCTCATAGTCTCAGTATGATAATCTCAATTCCGATCCCTCGGAGCGTGGCGACCTGCTAGATCGACGAATTTTGTGTCCCTAACAGCCTCAATTTACTTCGATGAAACCCGTAGCAGAAATAAACCACCAGCCCAATTGCCAGCCACACACCGAATCGAATCCAGGTGATGGTAGTTAGGAAATACATCAACGACACGCACGAGATAACACACATTGGGGCCGATATCCACACCATCGGTGTAACGAATCCGCGGCGAAGGTTTGGTTGGCGTACTCGCAAGATCATAATGCCGATGGCGACTAACGTGAACGCGAAAAGCGTTCCGATGTTGCACGCTTCAGCCGCAATGTTGATATCAATAAAGCCTGCCGGGATGGCGACAACCAACCCAGTCAACAGCGTGCAGATGTGAGGCGTCCCGAACCTTGGATGTACCTTGGTTAGAAAGGCAGGCAGCAAGCCGTCGCGACTCATCGCGAAAAAGATACGCGTTTGAGCCAGTTGCATGACCAGCAAAACACTTGTGATCGATAGAACTGCTCCCAGTGAGATGATGTTCGCAACTGTCAACTCACCCACACTCGTCAACGCTTCCGCGACGGGTTCCGAGTTCTTTAGCATTTTTAGCGGGACCATACCCGTAAGAACGATTGAAACGACAACGTAAAGGACCGTGCAAATAACAAGCGATCCAATCATCGCAATCGGCAGGTCTCGCTGCGGGTTCTTGGATTCCTCGGCAGCAGTCGAAATCGCATCAAAACCGATGTAGGCGAAAAAAATGATCGAGGCGCCAGTCATCACTCCCGAGAAGCCATTTGGCATGAAGGGGTTCCAGTGGGTTGCAAAATCTACGTGTGGTAGCCCAACCCAAAGAAAGAGGGCGATCATCGCGAACTTGACAAATACGAGTAAAGCATTGAACCTCGCACTTTCCTTTACACCAAAGTACAAAAGTCCTGTAATCATCAGGACAATCATCACGGCCGGAAGATTGATGGAAAATGTCCATCCACCAATCTTGGGCCCGGTTGCCAGGGCGGTATTCGCAAGTTCGACAATCCCGGCACTATATCCGCTTGGCGACGCAACCGCATTTCGCACGGTCATTGGTTCTATACACAGCCATGCAGGAAGGTGAATCCCGCACTCGCCAAGTACGTTCAGGAAATAGCCAGACCATCCGATAGCAATCGCAACATTTCCCACTGCGTATTCAAGGATCAAATCCCAGCCAATGATCCACGCCATAAGCTCCCCAAACGACGCGTATGCATACGTGTAAGCGCTACCTGAAACCGGAATCATCGAAGCAAATTCTGCATAACAGAGTGCCGCAAATCCACATGCTACCGCTGTCACGATGAAGGACAAAACAATCGCGGGCCCCGCTCCCTGATGATGCGGTCCACCCGCAGCAGCGACCCCAGTCAGTACGAAAATCCCCGTCCCAATAATCGCCCCAATTCCAAACATGGTCAGCTCGAAAGCACCAAGTACTTTCTTGAGTCCGCTTCCATCTTCGGATTCGTGCACGGCGCTCTTCAAGGCCAGCAGTCGCGCTAAAACGGAACGCGGTGCAATGTTGGGTGGATCGTCGCTCAACCGAATACTCCTTGTCCCTGGCGAGGGTCGATGTTCATTTACCGTGGATTGGAATGGGAGCAATGACCAGTTCGGGCAAGAATAGTCCGGCTACAGAGGCATTTAAAAGGGTCGCCAAAAAGCCAACAAACAGAGCCGTCAGTCCAAGCTTGGCGAGGTCCGGACGCCGCTCTGGTGCCAATGCACCGATTCCACCCAGTTGGATACCAATCGATGAGAAGTTGGCAAAGCCGGTCAGCGCGTAAATCGAAAGCATTCTGGCTCGTTCCGAAAGCATCTTAAACTCTTCGCCCTTGGTGAGAGCCACATAGGCAACATGCTCATTTGCAGCCAATTTGATTCCCAAAAGACTACCGACTTTTGCGGATTCATTGATCGGCACTCCTATTAGCATTGCCACGGGTTGAAAAATCCAGCCTAGGATTTGCGATAACGTCATCCCGTTGGGAATCCATGCCATCGCACCCTCTGCGATCCCCATCCAAAGCAGTGTTGGCTTGATATTCGAGATCAACGCGTCGAACAACGCGATAAAGGCCAAGAAACCGATTAGCATGGCAGCCACATTGAGAGCCAAATGCAAACCGTCCTTCACGCCTGAAGCAGCCGCATCGATTGCATTTTCGTGCATTCTCGGAACAATAATCTTGTGGTCCCCCAGGGTTTCAGGGACTTCCGTTTCGGGCATGATCAACTTGGTGAGATACAAACTACACGGGCAGGCCATCACCGAAGTACAAAGGATCGCGACCGGATCAGCCCCGTAGCTGATATATACCGCCATCATTCCTCCCGAGATGGTCGCCATGCCACTAGCCATCATCGCAACCAATTCCGATTGGGTCATCTTCGCGATAAAGGGCTTCACAATGAGAGGCGCTTCGGTCTGTCCCATGAACACGTTTGCCGAAACCGAAAGCGTCTCCGCTCCGGAGGTTCGCATGAGGTATTTCATTACCCATGCAAACGCTCGCACAACCAACTGTAGGAGGCCAATGTAGTACAAGACGCTAAAGAAAGCCGACACAAAAATGATCGGTGGAAGCGCCTTAAACGCGAATACAAACCCAGAAGGCCCGTCCACCTTGGATAGAGATCCGAACACAAATTCGGCCCCCTTGTCGGAACAGTCAATCAAGACTTTGATTCCCGCCCCAACCCCTCGCAGTGCTTGTTGGACCAACGAAAGTTGCGTTACCGCCAGCGCCAGGGCTATTTGGATGGCGATTCCCCAACCAATGGTCTTCCAGTTGACTGCTCTCAAGTTTGCTGAAGTTGCTGCTGCTAGCAGTAAGAATGCAACAATCCCAACCATGGCTTGCCCGCGATAACCAATTACTGAATGGCTCACGTAAACCCCAACGACCAGAAGAAGCACCATGCCAAGCAACGCCCACCGAACTACGGGCGGATTGCCTGGATACAACACTCGTGTGTTGATGGACTCAGTTTGAGCGTGGATAGGAGCAATCGAGTCTGAGTCGGTTTGCATCATTCCGTAGCGATCCAAAAAGAGTGTCGCGAGACATTTAGCCGGGGTGATCGAAGCTAAGAAGTGAGAGGTGCCACAGAGCTTCTAAATGACAGTATACATAAAGTCGTTGACGAAGTAACGCTGTGGTTTTGAGAAAGCGTAGCGGCTTTTCCGTAAATCCCTTGGACCCTATTCCGAATTTCAACAAAGTCGATCCGCTTTCAAAGACCGGCATGCAACCATATAGTATGTATAGATGCACCTCTCGCGTCATTCATTCAATTAAATCCAATGTGGGGATACTCCGCCATGCGATCGATTCTTTCGATGGCTCTCGTGTTTGCAGTCGCTGGTCAGCTGACAGCTGACCAGGTGTCTAGCATGTTTGTCAAGACAAATCATGATTTCGGCACCGTTGCCAGGGCAGCAAAAACGGAGTTTCGATTTGAATTCGATAACCCGTATAAACAACCTCTCCACATCCGTGGCGTTCGAGCTAGTTGTTCTTGCACCACGCCAATCGTCGAAACTGAATCGGTTCCACCCGGAGGACGGGGCAGTATTGTGGCTAGATTTAACACCGGTACCTTTACCGGATCGAGGTCGGCGACCCTCACGGTCACCTTTGACCGTCCCGCAATCACCGAAGTCCAACTACACGTAAAGGGCTACATTCGGAGCGATATTGTCACCAATCCAGGCGAAGTCTCTTTCGGAACCGTACGCGAAGGGCAATCAAGTGCGGCTTCGATTATCGTCGATTATGCGGGGCGTTCAGATTGGAAGATTATCAGCGTAGATACTCAAGACAATTTCTTGGTTGCTCAGGTTGACGAGGTCAGTCGCTCAAGTGGTCGAGCCAAATATAAGCTGTCCGTAAGTCTCAAAGATTCAGCTCCGGCAGGGACTCTTCAGACAGAAGTGCTGATTCGGACCGATGACAGGAATCTGACTCGCGTTCCGGTCAAGGTGAACGCAATTGTTCAGCCTGACGTAGCCGTCAGTCCTCAAATGATGGCTCTGGGAGAAATCAAGCCAGGCGAGTCGGTTCGTCAAGTCGTTGTAGTTCGCGGCTATCAACCGTTCCACATCGTGAGCGTCGAAAGTTCCGAGTTCGATATCAAGTTTGAGCCAAGCACCGAATCGAAACCGCTCCATACACTTCCCTTGATGATCTCGCCACGAAATGGATCAGGCGAGGTCAAGGGAAAAATCTTTGTCACGACGGATCTTCCGGGAGACAAGGTCGTTGAAGTGGGAGCTGTCTATCGCGTCAAGACACAACAGTAAACTCGAACCGCACTATTTAACAACCGTTGACTTGTGTGCTTGAACCTCATGGGGTAGTCGCGGGTTACGAACAGTTCAGCTTGACCTTCCAAAGCTCAGCCGCGAGTGGCTCATCGGGTCTAGTGGTATAGCTAGTGGAGGTCTAGCGGTATAAATAGTGAAAAAGCAAAGTCGTCCACATCATCGCAGTCACGACGACTGCCAGACAAGCGGTTTGAACCCAAAAGCGTGTTGAGGTTCTGTTCCAAGACGACACTTCTTTGCTCTGTGGGTCGCGATCCAGAAACTTCTGCCGAAGCTCAGCATCTTCAAAAAGGGCGGTCTGGCTTGATTCCAGTAAGCCGTATTGAACGGAAAAATCGAGAATACCATAAAGCACATGGCGACGACCAGTTGGGTCTACGCCCAGAGCCTCGAAGTGCCATAACTGGGTCCCAAAAGCAGCATCCGTCTCTTCTTCAAAGTGCACGCAGCGTAAATTTTCTATCCGCGATCTCTCGTCGCAGAACTCTTTTTTTGTCAAGCAGCGTCGAGCGTGGTCCGAGACAAGTTGCCACGTTTGCCGCGGGAATTGGATTGGGTCTGTTTCCGGTGTCACGATCCGAGTCCTTGAGATCATTAATGGAGTAGAATACGCCTTAAGGTTAGCGACATAGCAAACCATGATGACATTCTACGTTCGTACCCGCATTCGCGTCACCATGACAAACCGCAAGAAATCAAATTTTTCGGGAAATTCTCGTAAATACATTTTGCTAAATGAAGTTCGAAGCGTTTCGGCGAGAATTCGGGCAGTTTGGAGGGAGAGTAACGCTAAGCCCAGAGTCAAGACTCGCCGGGATCGTTAACCATCTGGCAGTAACTATCGTACCTGCGGACTGAAACACGGTAGTCTGCGAGTGCATCCTTTACCGCGCAGTCCAATTCATGGAGATGTGTACAGTTTGGATATTTACATAATGATGCAAAAGGTCGCAGGTCGCGGAAAAGCCCCGCAATTTCAGTCGGGCCGATATCGTACAACTGAAATTGCCGTATCCCTGGAGTGTCTACGATGGAGCTACGAACGGCTCCTCCAATGGCCAGCGGGAATACCTGTGCAGTCGTCGTGGTATGTTTCCCCTTTTGGTTTTCGGAGCTCACCTGCTGTACGCGCTGCTGCAAACCAGGCTCAATCGAGTTGAGGATGGAGGATTTTCCGACGCCGCTTTGACCAACTACGACGCTTTGACGCCCTCGCATCAAGTTCCTAAGCCGTTCTATTCCCCAACCTTTTGACGCGCTGACCATCTCGACCCGATGTCCCATTTGAGCATACGAGCCAACTAACGGCTGCAATTCGGCAGGATTAATCAAATCACATTTGTTGATGATTACCACTGCATCCAGTAAATTCTGCTGCGCTGTAATCAGAAAACGGTCTATCAAGTTGGGCTTGATGGTCGGTTCGGCGGCACTTGTGACGATCATGATCTGATCGACGTTGGCAACGATAACATGCCGACGACTGCGACTGGTACGCGATAAAGTCCCTCGACGTGGCTCGATACGGACGATCAATCCTTGCTGAGACTGACTGAGCGTGCTCGAACTATTGCTTGGTTCACATTCGTATCGAAAGGTAACGAGATCCCCTGCCACCACGACGTGACGCTGGTCCGTCGCCATGCTTTTTAGGAGCCGCCGAATCGCGCACCGATACTCACGTCCATCACTGCCCAGGACGATGCACTCCAAGCGATGAACGCGGAGCACTTGTCCTTGAAGGAAGTTTTGGCTTGACGTTGCCTCACCGATCGCCAATCGGACGTTTCCAATGTCTCCATCTGGCGTATCCGAACTCGATTGGGTGGTTTCTCCAACGACGGTTCTTCGGCGAGTATCGCGGCCTTTCCCTGAGATTCGTTGAGCCGATGGTGTATCGATGTCGTCTGCAGAGCCTTCAAAATCTCGTGTAAGGTCAGCTTCTTGACGCGTCCGAATTTCACGTTTCTTTCGGAACTCAACTCGGATCTGTTTACCGCTACGTTTGGGCATGCGTGCAAACTATCCTTGACTGTGTAAGCCGCACTCAGTTTTTGCCGATCCACTCCATCGTCCTGATCGTTCGTCTTCGCCCAGCGAGACCGCGCGTGTGCATGGCCAGCAACCAATACTCATGAAGCCCTTGTCATGAAGCGAGTTGTACGGGATGTCCTCGTCGTTAATCATCTTCCAGACCTGTTTTTTGGTCCAGTTCGCGAGCGGACTCACCTTAACCAACTGAAACTTCTTGTCCCACCCGACAATGGGTGCTGCGACGCGATCGGGGCTTTGGTCTCGGCGAATGGCACTAGCCCAAGCAAGCATTCCCTTTGCCGCTTCTTTCAACACAGCCAATTTGCGATCACCACAGCATCGATTGGGATCATGGGTATAGACCGGTCCACCGTTAATGCGTTCGTATTCTTCGACGGTGTTTTTAGGCTGTTTCATTTCGACGGCGATTCCATACTTTTGCAAGACTCGCTCGCGAAGTTCTAGCGTCTCAGGAAATTGATAGCCTGTATCGAGATTAAAGATGGGAGTCTTTGGAGAGAACTGAGCCAACATGTGAATGATAGTCATTCCTTCAGGGCCAAAGGCGGTCGCCATGGTAAACTTGTCGCCAAATCGTTCGACTGCCCACCGAAGAATGGTTTCTGGTGTGGCGGATTCTAATTTGAGTGTCGTCTCGGCAAGCTCTGCTAGCAACTCTGCTGTTGGCAATAGGAACGATGCACCGTCATCGTCGGGTGCGTTGCTGCCATCCGTCGCGACTGCAGGGGGGGGCGGCGGCGCGTTCCCTGTTATCATTAGATTTGGGTAGGCATCGTGTAATAGACGAGGTCTGGCATGGAGCGAATGAATAACGGAAGGATTGGCCTGTGAGGTCGCTTGAGTTACAGTTTTTCCGACGGCAGGCACATTCGTCATGTAGCGACGATCCTCAACATATTTGGGTCTCGATGGAAGCTTCCAGCATAGGCTTACAGCCTAATTAGTCAAGATATAACGCCTCGGCTAGGCTTCAACGGTAAAAGTCGAGAAGGACTTGAGGATTAGATAGTCATCAGGAAAAGTGTGGAGTGCTTGAACCAGGAACTGCCGTTCTCGCTGCTCGACATGGACGAAGCTAATCGCCCCCATCGGAATTCGGCCACTGGATCCAAAATTCTGAAGTAGATCGTGCTCGTCTGTCTCGCATCCCAATTGCTGATGAACCATCCAGAACACACCTGGGCCTACCTGTTCTAATTGATATTCAGTCTGATATTCGATATTTCGTCTAGTTTCGACGAACCGAGCCGTGCGATTTCGGAAGACTTGAGCTCCCAATCGTCGCCGCTGTGGCAGCATTTGTTGGGCGGAGCAAACCACCTCCGCGACGGTAGATTGCCCGCTAACAAACGTCGCAACATGTCCGTCACTAGTGATGTCTATCCTGGCTCGGTAGTTAGTTCGTTCATACAGTCGGGACTTTTGTACCTGAAATAATTCCGGGTGGATCGAACGTCCTAAGACAAACAAAGCGTGCTCCGCGACTTTGGGACGTATCGATAGCATCTGTGTCTTACCCTGAGGTTCAATCGAAAAGGATGGCTGCTGCGTTGTTTTGCAGCAGCGGCTGTATGTACCGAGTATAGCGATTCTAGTGGGATAACTCCAAGGTCAAGTAACCAATTCTATCGAGAAGAAATTGGATGCGAAAGTTTCCGGCAAAAGTCGGTATAATGGTGTTGACAAAGTGGATTGCAGATTCAATGTATACCAGCTTGAGTCGTTGGAATTCGAGATGGGCTTGCGATCATCATCATGCTGTTAGTGGAAGGTGTTTCAATGGATATCGTCATGGTCAGTTCCGAGGCGATTCCATTTGCGAAGACGGGAGGGCTTGCGGATGTAGTCGGAACGCTACCTTCTCGACTTGTCGAGCTAGGCCATCGCTGTAGCGTGTTTCTGCCGGCGTATAGTCGTGTGTTTCGCGCTGGCGTGGCTGTGCAAGATACGCACGCCGGATTTGTTACCGATATCGGTGGTAAACCAAAAGCCGTGCGGCTGCTCAAAGCGACTTACGGTGATCCGCCGGTTGACTACTACTTCATCGATCAACCGCATTACTTTGAACGGCCCAATCTTTACGGCGACCAGTACTCCGATTACCAAGACAATTGCGAGCGATTTGCGTTCTTCTGCCGTTCGGTGGTTCGAGCTATTGAAAGGCTGAGCCTACCTGTCGATGTGGTTCACTGCCACGACTGGCAATCAGGACTCGTCCCAGCCTACATGCGAACCCGGATGGGCTCGATGGAGTGGTGCAATCATGCAGCGAGCGTCATGACGGTCCATAACCTTGCCTACCAAGGGCGCTACTGGGTCCATGACATGCATTGGACGGGACTCGATTGGAAACATTTTACGATGGATAGAATGGAGTTTCATAACGACGTTTGTTTCCTCAAGACGGGAATCACGTTTGCTGACATAGTAACGACGGTCAGCCCAAACTACGCGCAAGAGATTCAACGACCCGAGTTTGGCTGCGGACTAGACGGAGTTCTCCGTGGACTCGGCGACCGGCTTGTCGGAATAGTCAATGGAGTCGATTACAGCGTCTGGGATCCTTGGGTCGATCCACTCCTGCCTCAACCATACGGGGTTGAAAACTGGATAACAGGCAAGGCAACCTGTAAGGCAGAGCTTCAAAAAGAACTCGGGCTTACAGTGGATCCTTCGATCCCTGTGATCGGCCTAGTGGGACGTCTCGCCGGCCAAAAAGGATGGGACTTGGTTATTCCATTGATTGAAAGGTCCCTATCGAATCGTCACGTCCAGTGGGCCATTTTAGGGAGCGGAGAACACCGCTTTCAGTCGGCATTGCACGAACTCGCCGCCAAAGCACCCGATCGAGTTGGAGTGCGGCTGGAGTTTTCCGATCGATTGGCTCATGCTATCGAATCCGGAGCTGATCTATTCTTAATGCCAAGTCAATACGAACCTTGTGGATTGAATCAGCTATACTCGTTAAGATACGGAACGGTTCCGCTAGTACATGCCGTAGGTGGGCTAGTGGATACCGTCACGGACGTGTCAGACTATACTATCGATGACAAATCGGCTACAGGTTTTGTGTTCTATGCCTACACACTCGATTCTCTCGCCGGGTGTCTGGATCGCGCATTAGATATCCTTACGCGAGAACCGCTAATTTGGAAACAGATCGTTGAAACGGGTATGCAACAAGATTGGTCGTGGGCCAAGAGTGCAATTCAGTATGAAAGTATTTATAAGCGAGCATGTGCAATGCCACGAACAACTGAATGAATTCCTCGCTAGTGGTCTTACTGGCTTAAACCATCGAACTTAAATCCTAGAGCGAAATTTCGATCGTATGAGCGAGACGCGTTATGACTGGCTGGCAGATCGCTGGGTTATCTTTGCCCCGCACCGGTCACAGCGCCCGGACGAATTCAAGGATTCACAACTCTCGCCAAGCCCTTCTGTACCATGCCCATTCTGCGCCGGGCAAGAAGCCCAGACTCCAGGCACGCTGCTTCGCCTGCCTAGACAGTCGTCAGGCTCTAAACGGAACGGACCGTGGCAAGTTCGAGTCGTCCCAAATAAATATCCCGCTCTTATGCCACTTGAAAGCCTTCCCCACGCGCTTCATGCCGTTGCAATCGCTCATGAATTAGAAGGTGCCGAGTTGGAGTCGAAGGAGTTTGGTGCTGGTCGATGGAGTGATGACCCGTCAAGCGGACTTGCCCCATTTGAGTTGCTGTCATACGACGATGAAGGAAACATCGCTCCGAATAGTCCAGGCTACAAAGAACCCCTCTTTGCGCGCCGACGAATACAGGGCGCACACGAAGTGATCATCGAATCTCCGGACCATGTCCACAGTCTGACTCAGTTGACCGAATCGCACACGGAGCTAGTCTTCGAAGCCTTTCGTAAGCGACTTGTGCACTGGCGTGCCCATGACTTGTTGCATTACGCAGTCGTTTTCAAGAATGTGGGTAGCGACGCAGGGGCCTCACTAACTCACTCGCATAGTCAGTTGATTGCTACCAACTTCGTGCCCCCTGATGTAACCCGATCGTGCCGCCGATTATTATTGTATCGGCAAACCTACGGTGTTCCGTACTTTGCCGACGTCCTAACGAAAGAACTAGCCGCGGGTGCCCGAATAATCTTGGAAACCACCAACTTTGTAGTACTCACTCCATTTGCTTCACAGATACCATACTTTATGTGGATACTACCTAAGAAAGCAGAAGCAAGGTTCGAAGAAATTAGCGATGAAAATCTGAAGGAGCTCGCGAGCGTTACTCGTCGTGTACTGCGGGCGATGGAGACTCTTTTACCGCAAGCAGCATACAATTTTGTTGTTCACACGAGCCCCTTCGATCCTTGTTGGGATGACGTCTTCCACTGGAGAATGGAAATCTTTCCACGATTAACCAAAGTTGCAGGGTTTGAATGGGGATCAGATTGCTTTATCAACCCGGTTCTACCCGAAGTTGCAGCAAGCGAATTGGCAAATCACATTCGCGATTAAATGATCGAAATATTATTGCGTCTGAAAAAGTTTCCTACTTGAATTCGACTCGCTGGTAACCGAGTGTCAAAATAACTTCTAACATCTCGTCGGTCGTTATGTATCTTCGTCGGTGGTTTACCTTGTAAGCGTCGATCGCCTCGGCTAGCTCCTGACCAGCAGCCGAAAGATCGCGATAAGTATTCCCAAATTGCCGACGCTCCGAACCCTTGTCTGATGCATTTCGAATTCGACGGTCAACGAAGTTCTCCGGTAAGGTCGTTACGATTGGAGTATCCGACGTGCCTGTTTTTGGTTCAACGTACGAGACAGACGACATTTGCGTTTTCCTTATGACACTGAATTACCAACGCGAGCGACGAGTTTTGGAATCGCCAGTTGAAAAGTAGGTCATGTTGGCTGGATGTCAAAAAAATTTCTAAGAAAAGGGACACTTCTCGCTGATCGCCTACTTTTTCATTCCGTTACCAACTACTGATCTTGGGGTTGTTTCAAATGCAACAAAACGCAGAGAGGCGCAGAGAACGCAGAGAAAACCCAAGCGATTAAGCGGTGTACAGGCTGAGGAACCAAGGATTGACGCGAGCGGCGAAATCGTCTGCCCACCATTCGATTCCGCCAACCACCCTTAGCAAACTAGCTGGATTATTCTGAAGCTTTACGATTTCTTCTACGATCCAAACCCAAAATTTAGCGTGGTCGAGCGACTTGATGTTGTTATAATAATGCGTTTAAATGCGGCGTTCAGGCCTCTCGAACGTTAGGTTACGCGGAACTAAACCGTCTTTTCATGCCAACCAGAACTCATCAATCCAACTTGTCGATCGCTCTGCATAGGGACCCCGGCTACGACTCCGCCGAAAGATTCCGCACCGAACGTCCGGCAATATTGGCACGTCTCGCGAAGTGGCTGATGATGTGCTTGGTGATCGGGGGAATGAGCTGGCTTGTCGGTGAGCGGACTTGCGTGGCAAATTGCGGTGTCTCTAGCCGTATTGAAATTGAAAAGCTGGTATATGGCGATCGAAATCAACTGCGACGCGATGGTCGATTCCAAATCATTTCCTGGGAATGGTTAGAAGAATCAGGATCGCTGGGAGTTCGGATCACGTCCCCCAAGCCACCATGCAATAGCCCTGAATGTCAGCGGCCTTCAAGTCGAAATCTTCCGATCCAAAACTCCGTGATCGGAGAGTCCCAGCCTACTTTCGTCGGCGTCTCTACAAACGCTTCAGGCGTTCCAGACTTCATGGCGGAAGGTGCATGGGCCTCACCGTATCCTGTAAGAGCTCTTCAATGGTCCGAGGTTCCGGTTCCACCTCCTAGGATCGTCTAGCTGGCTCTCAGTTAACTGGGTAAGGCCGCGTCATTTCCTTACCCCTGCGATCTCGACTTTTAGCGATCTCCGAAAAGGGATTTTGCTGAAGGCAACCAGTAATGATCAACCGCTCCGTTAGCCATTTCAAGAAGTGGAACGCTGGTTGATCAAAATCCCGAAACGCGTTCTTCGAGTGCCTAGAATCATGTCGTCTGAATCCATTGTCCCCAATCAGATCGCAGAGAGCGTCATCGATAGCCCGTCGACTCCATTGCCGATGAAACCCCAACGGGCTGTCAGTCCTCGATTGCGGATTGTCTTATTCTTCGTTTTGGGGTTGTTCTCGCTGCTGACAGCTAATGGGCTTTATCTTTCGAGCATCACGTTCCTTCAATGGTGGAAGGGAATTGTTTATGAAAACTATTTCTACCAGCTGATGTTCCTGTTACATCTGCTTCTTGGTTTTGCGATTGTGATGCCTGTCATCGTGTTTGGCTTGTATCATTGGAAAGCGTCTCACAAGCGACGAAACAAGCGAGCGATTCGAATTGGCTACGCACTCTTGTTGATTGCCATTTTGGTGCTTGTCAGCGGAATTTTGCTAACTCGCATCGGCACGTTCGAATTCATGAAGGGCGAGTCGGCTCGTCGCGTTACTTACTGGCTGCATATTATCACGCCGCTAATGGCCGTTTGGTTCTATTGGCTGCACCGTTTGGTGGGCCCGAAGATCAAGTGGTACATCGCTCAACGGATCGGCATCGCGACTGCAGTCTTTGTGGGTTCGATGGTAATTTTGCAGATGCAGGATCCGCGAGATTGGACGAAGCAAGCGCCTAAAGAAGGGGATCAGTACTTTTATCCATCACTTGCGCGAACTCGGACTGGTAATTTTATATCCGAGCAGTCGTTGATGAACGACGACTATTGCAAGAGTTGTCACCAAGACGTCTACAATGATTGGTTTCATAGCGCACATCATTTTAGCTCCTTCAATAACCCAGCCTACCTCTACGCAGTTCGCGAGACTCGCAAGGTTGCATACGATCGTGATGGAAGTGTTCAGGCTGCGCGTTGGTGTGCTGGATGCCACGATCCTGTTCCGTTTTTCACCGGTGCCTTTGATGACCCAAAGTATGACGACGTAAATCATTCCACATCGCAAGCTGGGATCACATGCACGGTCTGCCATGCCATCACGAAACTCAATAGCAACCGAGGCAACTCAGACTATGTCATCGAAGAGCCCATACATTACCCTTTTGTCTATAGCGAGAACTCAATTCTTCAGAATGTGAATCAGTTGTTGGTCAAGGCAAAACCCGCTTTCCACAAGGCCGAGATGCTTAAACCGCTCCACAAGACAGCCGAGTTTTGTAGTACATGTCATAAGGTCCACTTGCCTGGAGCTTTGACGAACTACAAGGAGTTCTTGCGTGGGCAGAATCACTATGATTCCTATTTACTTAGTGGTGTCGCTGGCCATGGCTCGAGAAGCTTCTACTATCCGCCTCAAGCCGAAACTAACTGCAATCATTGCCATATGCCGTTCAAGGAGTCTAGCGATTTTGGTGCCCGGTACTCGGAAGAGATTGGTAAGTTAGCGGTCCACAGCCACTTCTTTCCCGCAGCCAATACGGCTCTACCCTATTGGCGTGGCGAGGATGACTACGTGGAACTCGCCCAGTCGATTTTAAAGGGCTGTGCAAGAGTCGATTTGTTTGGCGTTCGCGAGGAAGGGACTATTGAAGGGAAACTGATTGCACCGCTTCGTCCCGAAGTACCGGCACTTGCCGCAGGGAAAGCATACCTGCTGGAGTCCGTTATTCGGACACTCAAGGTGGGGCATCATCTGACACAAGGGACCGTCGACTCGAACGAGCTTTGGCTAGAGATTACGGCCAAAAGCGGAGAGCGAGTGATTGGCGTAAGTGGTGCTCGCGATGGTGCTGGCAAGGTTGACCCATGGGCGCACTTCGTTAACAACTTCATGATCGACAAGAACGGCGACCGAATTGCTAGACGAAATGCTCAAGATATTTTCGTTGCTTTGTATGACCACCAAATCCCGCCGGGCGCAGGTCAAGTAGCTCATTATCGATTGGAAGTTCCCTCCGACATCAGTGCTCCGATTGAAGTCACGGTGAGGCTCAACTATCGTAAATTTGACAAAGGCTATATCGATTTCATGAACGCAGCCTATAAGGATGGCGACCGGGACTTCAGGAACCGATCTGATGTTGCGACCGGTACCAATGAATTGCCGATCACGTTGATTGCGGAAGATAGAGTTCTATTCCCAGTGGTAACTGCAGACGGGCGATTGGTCACCAGCGAGCTTCCCTCGAGTGATCCTCCCAAAGATCTTTGGCAGCGATGGAACGACTACGGAATCGGATTATTGCTGACGGGAAACACGCAGTTGCGACAGGCAGCGGTTGCGTTCGAACAAGTTGAAGCGCTTGGTCGGTCGGAGGGTGCTATGAATTTGGCTCGAGTTTATCAAGCCGAAGGTAGTTTAGATCTGGCGTCAGAAGCTCTCCAAAGGGCGTCAAAAATGACCCCTCCACCAGCGCCCTGGACATTCGCGTGGCTGAGTGGTGAAGTGGCTCGCCAGCAAGGGCAATTGAAAATAGCCTATACGAACTTTAGGAGTGTGCTATATGACCAGACTCAAGAGCGAATCGATCGAAAGTTTGACTTTAGCTTGGATTACGTGGTTCGAAATCAGCTCGGATTGGTCTTGATCGATTTGGCCGATAATGCAGAAGGTCGCAACGATGGGGGGCGAACAAGCAAAGATCTCTTGAAGGAAGCGATGACTGAATTCGAAAAGGTCTTGGAAGTTGATTCAGAAAATAACACGGCTCATGCAAATCTTCGGGACTTGTGTAGCAGAATGGTTGAGTTTGCTGCCGACGACGCTGAGCGCGATGCACTGTTTGCCAAGTCAAAGCTTCATGGGGATGCTAATCTGCGATACAAGGCGGACGACAATGCAGCCAATTTGGCAAGACCGGCTGCGAGAGCAAAATACCCTTGGGCAGACCATGCGTCGGAGCAACTGGTAATCTATTCGTTGCACCGAGAGGGGGCTCCAGAAGTGCAGCTCGATAGTATATTGAATTCCGTCGACTCGGATTCGTCCATGACATTAGGGCAATCGGGCGCTGCCCCGGTGCCGACGGCTACAACACAGGAAGATTCTAAGGCGGAAGAAGAATGAAGTCGAAACCCAAGCGTCTTACGAATTCAAAGGACGTCGCAAATAAGCTTCGAGCAGCCGATCTGGACATCGACGATGTCAGCGACGATTCAGAGGATGATCGTGTCATTGGTCGAGCGTTTTGGCGGTCGCTATTGGTTGTATTCGGATTCGTTGGCTTGGCCGGCGGGATCTACATTCTGAATATGGCCAGCCCAAAGGTGCCTAGGTTATCTGAGTCGGCTACCAAGGCACCGCTGGTTCGCGAATCGTTTGCAGTCCAGTCGCTTCCATCGATTCCGTTAGTCGATGAGTCCGAGAGTTCAAACGTAGTCTTTAACCATTTCAATGGTAAGGAAGGAGATCGGCTACTTCCAGAAACGATGGGTGGAGGGTGCGGCTTTTTGGATTTCGACAACGATGGTGACCAAGATATTCTGCTGGTCAATTCATCACCTTGGCCCTGGGCAAAGCAAAAACCCGAGAAGGATGTAACGATGGCTTTGTTCGAGAACGATGGGACAGGAAAGTACACGAATGTCACTAAGGCATTCGGGTTGGAAGTTCAGCTCTATGGGATGGGGCCTGCCTTTGGAGATTACGATGGGGACGGGTGGACAGACCTATTTGTTACCGGGGTCGGGCAGAACCGACTCTTTCATAATGAACAAGGGAAAGGCTTTACCGATGTCACCGACCAGTTTGGTGTTGCCGGGCGCACGAACGATTGGAGCTGCCCGGCTATGTGGTTTGACTACGATCGCGATGGACGGTTGGACCTCCTTGTCGGACACTACGTGGAATGGTCCAGAGAGCTTGATTTGCGACAAGGCTTCACGTTGACTGGCTTAGGGCGCGCTTACGGTCCGCCTACCGCCTTCGGTGGCACCTACCTGACGCTTTACCATAACGAGGGGAACTCCTTTCGTGATGTGAGCAAAGAAGCTGGGCTAGAGATACAAAATCCTGCCACGAAAGTTCCGGTGGCGAAGTCGCTTGCGCTATTGCTAACCGATGCTAATTTCGATGGTTGGCCCGATGTGGTTGTATCCAACGATACGGTTCAGAATTTTTTGTTGATCAATAATCGTGATGGTACTTTTGACGAGCAAGGGATTGTCTCGGGAATGGGTCTTGACCGAAACGGTGTCGCGACGGGTGCGATGGGTATTGATTGTGCCCATTTTCGCAATGACGAAAACTTAGCGGTAGCGATCGGAAATTTTGCCAATGAGCCATCGAGCCTTTACTTGTCGCATGCCGGAAAACCTGTTTTCAGCGACAAGTCTAATTCGACGGGTTTCGGGCCTCAGACGAAACGATTGCTGACGTTTGGGTTAGTTTTTGCGGATATGGATTTGGATGGAAGGCAAGATCTCGTTTGTTCCAACGGGCATTTGGAAGAAGAAATTTCTAAGGTGCAGCCCAATCAAAGATACAAGCAGCCGCCGCAGCTCTTTTGGAACGCAGGTCGAAACGATCAGGCTTCGGACGAACTCGTTCCACTGCTTGAGCCACAAACGGGGGCCACTTTCCAGGCTCCGCTGGTAGGACGTGGACTGGCCTATGCGGATATCGACAGCGACGGTGACTTGGACCTCTTGATGGCTGCCAACGGTGATCGTGCGAAACTGTTCCGCAACGAACTTAAGCTGGGTAATCGATGGCTACGCATCAAGCTCAAGGGTACTACTAGTAACACTGAAGCAATCGGAGCTTCGATACAGATTCCTTACGGTGACCAGATCATGTCGCGATATGTTTCACCGACTCGAAGCTATTTATCTCAGGTCGAGCTTGTTGCAACGTTCGGATTCGGACCTGAATCCAACACCATTGGCTTAGCTGATCCGACAGAGATCCATATCGTTTGGCCGAATGGACAATCGCAATCAGAACCCATCGACGGCTTGAACAAAGTCCTCACGATTACTCAAAAGCAAAAATAACACTTCTTCAATATTAACACGCACCGCAAGCTAGTGACACGGCTGGGTTGGTCCTGATCTCAGATTGGTTTCACTAGCTGGCGCTGCGTGTTGGTATTCGGATGTAATCTGGGAAAGTCCCTTGGTCGCGGGACTTCAAAAAAGGGCTTGGCTAAACTGGGGACGGGCGAACCAGTAAAACGAAGTTCGCAAGAAAATATTTTGAAAAATCTTAGAAATTATTATCTAAATAGCTTGCTACGAATCATGCGTCCCGTTATGTTTCGTTAAAGCGGGGCGTTTCCCCCTTATCTTCGATTCTCTATTTCTAACGAGGGTTAATTATGCATTTCTCTGTTGGTCGACGCTATAAGCAGGGTTTCACCCTGGTTGAGCTGCTAGTTGTGATTGCAATTATTGGGATTCTGGCCGGACTTTTGCTTCCTGCGATTCAGCAGGCAAGAGAAGCTGCCAGAAGAATGTCGTGTTCGAGT
>Ga0105045_10000427_pt1 | contig 29974 bp, 26 predicted proteins | sample MAT02_FD_78089 | JGI IMG/M metagenome (GOLD analysis project Ga0105045, IMG submission 78089) | Freshwater microbial communities from Lake Fryxell liftoff mats and glacier meltwater in Antarctica - MAT-02 (megahit assembly) | ecosystem: Environmental > Aquatic > Freshwater > Ice > Liftoff... | reverse complement strand
ATCACCTCGGACAAGGGGATGAAGCTCCGCGTCTCGAAGAGCCCCACGCAGCGAGGTGGCACCGTCATGGGCGCGCAGATGATGGCGGCCCCTGCTCTCGCTGCGCCGGCGGCCGCCGCACCTGCGGCAGCGCCGGCCGCACCGGTCGAGGTGTCGAAGCCGGTGTCCACGCTCCTCGAAGTGAAGTCGCCGATGGTCGGTACCTTCTACGCGAAGCCGGAGCCAGGCGCCAATCCGTACGCCAGCATCGGCACCCGCGTCTCGAAGGGGCAGATCCTGTGCATCATCGAGGCGATGAAGATCATGAACGAGATCGAATGCGAAGTCTCGGGCACCGTCGTCGAGGTCGGGGTTCAGGATTCGTCGGCCGTGGAATACGGACAGGTGCTCTTCCGCGTCGACCCGAATGTCTGAACCGACGGGCGCCGATTTAGCGCAGTCCGTTGGCGACAAGCCGATCAGCACTCAGGGAAAGCAGCTCTCGGCGCAACTGCGCGGTTGGCTCGCGTCGCTCATCGAACGTGATGGTTCGGACCTGCACTTGAAGGTCGGTCGCGCCCCGACGATCCGCGTGTCGGGCGACCTGTTGAGCCTTGATCATCCGGCGCTCAAGGCGGAGGATCTCTCGGCGCTGGCCGATCAGATCATGCCGCAGCGGTACCTGAAGGAGTTTCAGCAGACGCGCGAGGCCGACTTCGCGATCGGCGTGTCGGGCATCGGACGCTTCCGCGTCAACGCCTACCAGCAGCGCGGGACGGTCTCGTTCGCCTTGCGCGGCATTCCGTACCAGACCCGCACGGCGACCGAGCTGCACCTGCCGGCGATCGTCGAGGAACTGGCGCTGCGTCCGCGCGGATTGGTGCTCGTCACGGGCATCACCGGTTCCGGCAAGAGCACCGCACTGGCCGCGATGATCCATCACGTGAACCAGAACCGTTCCGCCAACATCATCACGATCGAGGACCCGGTCGAGTTCCTGCATCGCGACATCCGCAGCCACGTGAGCCAGCGCGAAGTCGGGACCGACACGCTCAGCTTCAGCGCGGCGCTGCGTCGGGTGCTGCGTCAGGATCCCGACGTGATCCTCATCGGCGAAATCCGCGACCTCGACACGCTCGACACCGCACTGAAGGCGGCCGACACGGGCCATCTCGTGTTCTCGACGCTGCACACGACCGATGCGTCGACGACCATCGCGCGCATCCTGAGCTTCTATCCGCCGCACCAGCAGACCGAGGTCCGGTTCAACCTCGCCAATGCACTCGCGGGCATCATCTCGCTCCGCCTCGTGCCACGGAAGGACGGCAAGGGGCGTGTGCCTGCCTGCGAGGTGCTCGTCAACACCGCAGCCGTGCGCGAGAAGATCCGCGACCCTGCCGCGTCGCTCGACATCATCGAGCTGATCAAGGATGGCGTGGTCCAGTACGGCATGCAGACGTTCGATCAGAGTCTGCTGTCATGGTACAGCCGTGGCATCATCAGCTACGACCAGGCGCTGTTCTACGCCACCAACCCGAGCGAATTCGCGCTGCAGATCCAGGGTGTCGGTTCGGCCAGCGATTCGTCGTGGGACGCGTTCCGCGACACTGCACCGTCCTGAGGATTCATGTTCAAGAAAGTTCTGATTGCCAACCGCGGCGAGATCGCGCTGCGCGTCATCCGTGCCTGTCGTGAGCTGGACATCCAGACGGTCGCGGTCTACTCGGAAGCCGACCGCGATTCGCTGCATGTGCGTTTTGCCGATGACGACGTGTGCATCGGCCCCGCCGCCGGGCGCGACAGCTACCTGAAAATTCCACGCATCATCGCCGCTGCCGAGATCACTGGTGCGGACGCGATTCATCCGGGGTACGGGTTCCTCGCCGAGAACGCCGAGTTTTCCGAGACGTGCACCGCGTCCGGCATCACGTTCATCGGACCGACGGCGCACCAGATTCGGGTCATGGGAGACAAGGCGTCGGCACGGGCCGCGATGGCGGCCTGCGGCGTGCCCATCGTGCCGGGCACGCCCGGACCGGTGGAGGACGTCGACGAGGCACTGGCGTTTGCCGAGTCGATCGGGTTCCCGGTCATCATCAAGGCCTCGGCCGGTGGCGGCGGCAAGGGCATGCGTGTCGCGAATGACGCCGATGATTTCGCGCGGAGTTTCCAGCTCGCGCGGAACGAGGCGCTATCCGCCTTCGGTAATGGCGACGTGTACGTCGAGAAATACCTGCTTCGCCCGCGCCACATCGAGTTCCAGATCTTGGGGGACACACACGGCAACTGCGTCCATCTCGGCGAGCGTGACTGCTCCGTGCAGCGTCGTCACCAGAAGCTGATCGAGGAGGCGCCGTCGCCCGCCATGACACCGGACCTGCGACTGCGCATGGGTGCAGATGCGATCCGCGGTGCCAAGGCGATCGACTATGTCGGTGCGGGGACGATCGAGATGCTGCTCGACACCGACGGGTCGTACTATTTCATGGAGATGAACACCCGCATTCAGGTCGAGCATCCGGTGACGGAGATGTTGACTGGCGTGGATCTCGTGCAGGAACAGATCCGGGTCGCCGCGGGCTTGCCGCTGCGCGTCACGGAGATGCCGCCGCTGCGTGGCCACGTGATGGAGTGCCGCGTCAACGCCGAGGATCCGATGCGGAACTTCCAGCCGTCGCCGGGCAAGATCAATACATTCCACGCGCCTGGCGGACCCGGCGTGCGGATCGACAGTCATGTGTACGCTGGCTATACCGTGCCGCCATATTACGACTCGCTGCTCGCGAAGCTGATCGTCCAGGCGCCGACGCGCGAGGAGTGCGTGAAGCGCATGCAGGTCGCGCTCGAGAGCTTCATCATCGAGGGGCCCACGACCACCATCCCGTTCCTGGCCAGGGTCATGCAGAACGCGACGTTCCAATCGGGTGATTTCGACACCAAGTTCCTCGAGCGGGAAACCGACCTGTTCGCGAAGGAATGACGGTGCGTCTCGATGTCTTTCTGGCGCCGTCGGAACTGACTCCGGCGGCGCTCGATCGTCGCGTCGTCGCGGTCATCGACGTGCTGCGTGCCACGACCACGATCGCCGCCGCGCTGCATGCCGGCGCGCGCACCGTGATTCCGTTCCTGACGACGGAAGACGCGATGCGTACCGCCAAGCGTTTCGAGCGTGGCGAAGTGAAGCTCGCGGGCGAGCGACAGATGGTCGCCATTCCAGGATTCGACCTCGGCAACAGCCCGCTGGAGTTCACCGCGGCAGCCGTCGGCGGTCAGACGGTGCTGCTGACGACGACGAACGGCACGCGTGCATTGCTGGCGGCCGAGGATGCGCGTGCGGTGTTCGTTGCCAGCTATGGTAATTTTTCACTGGTGCTTTCGCGGCTGCTGTTCGCATTGGAGGCTGGGCACGCTGTCGCCATCGTCTGCGCCGCGAGCGACGGCATGCCGTCCCTCGAGGACTCTGCCTGTGCCGGCCGCTTCGTACAGGCGCTCCGCGACGCGCACGCAGCACTGGCAGTCAACGATGCGGCGCGGATGTGTGCGTTGCTTTCGGAGCGATATGGCGACGACCTGATGTCGCTGTTCACGGATGCCGAGCATGGGCGACGTCTGATCGAGGCCGGATTCGGTGGTGATGTGGCGGCGTGTGCCACACTCGATCTGTATCCGGTGCTGGGCCAGCTCATCGAGCGTTCGATCGTGCGCGTGCCCACGCCCGATGTGGCAAGCATCAGGAGCGCCTGATGAAGCGAGAACTCAGTGGTGTCGCGCTGCTCCTGCTGGCGCTGTTTCTGGCCGGCTTGCTGATCACGTACGCGATCGGCACCGATGGCGGGCTGCTCGAGGTGCGCGGTGCCTTTGGCACGGTGGGTGCTGCGCTCGTGGCACCGCTGGTCATTGCCCTCGGCTGGAGCGGCGTGGTCGTGTTGCCCGTGTTGCCGGTGGTGCATGGTCTGCGGCTGCTCGGGCGTCTCGATCGGTCGGAGGATCGGTCGTGGCTCTGGTTTGCGAGTGGCCTGATGCTGCTGATGCCGATCGGCGTTGCGCTCGCGCTGCGAGTGGAGCGCGAGACCAGTCTGGTGGCCGGTGTCTGGGGTGGGCTGGTTGCATTCTACCTCGTGAAGTTCGTCGGATACGTCGGTGCGTGGTTGATGCTGCTCGCGGGGCTGTCGAGCCTCACCATCGGCACACTGGCGTGGAATCCGGTACTGGCACTGTTCGATCGTGCACCAAAGGTTGCTGCCGCACTGTCACCCACACGCGATGCGGCGCTCGCGGCGCTGGCCATGGCCCCGACGCCGGAGGAGATGCCGGCGATCGAGGATTACGTCGGCGTGTCCAGTGTTCGTGCGTCACGCAGGAAACCTCCAGAGTTGGGGCGGTCCCCGGCGGCGGCGAAAGACGCTGGCGCCGACGTCGCGGACGATGACGACCTGGACGAGGATGCAGAGGACGAGACGATCGCACTCGTGCGTCCCAGTGCGCCGCGCCTCAAGGTGACGCCGCCATCGCGCGAGCAGCGTGTCACGGCCGCGATCGAGGCCACGGCAGTCCCCGACGACGATGCGGGCGACCTGCTGCCGCCAACGACGCTGCTCACCGAGCCGCCCCCGCGCAATGCCGATGCGAACCGACGCGAGCTCGACGCATCGGGTGTGCGACTGATGGCGGCACTGAAGACGTTTCGCGTCGATGGCACGTTGGTCGGACGGACCACCGGACCCACGGTGACGCAATTCGAGGTGGAGCCGGCTGCGGGCGTGAAGGTGCGACAGTTCGCGTCGCTCTCGAACGATCTCGCTCTGGCCATGCGAGCCAACAGCATCCGCATCGTGGCGCCGATTCCCGGCAAGGGTGCCGTTGGCATCGAGGTGCCCAATCCGAACCCCGAAATGGTCGCGTTCCGCGAGATCGTGGAGCACCCCGACTACACCTCGGCGCGCGCGGCACTGCCGGTGGCGCTGGGCAAGGATCTCGAAGGCCGTCCCGTCATCGCCGACCTCGCGAAGATGCCGCACCTGCTCATCGCGGGCGCCACAGGATCAGGCAAGTCGGTGTGCGTGAACACCATCATCACCTCGCTGATCTACCGGCACACACCCGCCACGCTGCGGTTCCTGATGGTCGACCCGAAGATGGTCGAACTCTCGGTGTACAACACGCTGCCGCACCTGCGGCACAAGGTCATCACGGACAACCGTGACGCCGCCGCCGTGCTGAAGTGGGCCGTGCTCGAGATGCAGGATCGCTATGCGCTGCTGGCGGCGAACGGCTGTCGCAACGTGCAGGACTTCAATCGACGCGTGCAGGAAGGCGCACGACTGCAGAAGCCGCGCAATCCGGAAGTGGCGTTCGAAGTGAACACGTACGACAGTGGCATCTTGCCGTACATCGTGGTGATCATCGACGAAATGGCCGACCTGATGATGACGGTGCAGGGTGAGGTGGAGACGCCGATCGCGATGCTCGCGCAGAAGGCCCGCGCCATCGGCATCCACCTGATTCTCGCGACGCAGCGTCCGAGCGTCAACGTGATCACCGGTCTGATCAAGGCGAACTTCCCAAGCCGCATCGCGTTCCGCGTGGCGAGTCAGATCGACAGCCGCACGATCCTCGATGGATCAGGCGCGGAGTCGTTGCTGGGTAACGGCGACATGCTTTTCCTGCCGCCGGGCAAGTCGGAGCCGGGACGTCTGCAGGGTGCATACCTTTCCAGCGAGGAAACGGAGCGCCTGATGCTCTGGTACAACGCCCAGCGCGAACGCGCCGATGCGGAGCGTGAAACACTTGGCGTGACTGTGCCGGGCGTGACGGCGGAGCCGGACATCCTCGAACAGATCCGCGCACGTGAAGCGGCGGATGCCGGTGGCGGCAACGACGATGACGGCGACCCGGTGGATCGGGACAAGCTGTTTCGCGAGGCAGCGGAACTCTGCATCCAGCATCAGGGCGGCAGCACCTCACTGCTGCAGCGACGCCTGAAGGTCGGCTACGGTCGCGCGGCGCGCATCATCGACCAGCTGCACGATGCGGGCATCCTCGGTCCGCCGGATGGCAGCAAGCCGCGCGATGTGCTGAAGGGGTTTCAGGATCTGGACGAGATCATCGGCACCTGAGCTGCTCTCACCCTTCGTCTGCAACAGCAACAGCAACTCCCCTCACACGGAGACGCGGAATCACGGAGGAACTGCCAATGCTTGGGAACAGCGTTTCGCGGGCGCAGTTCCAAAAGCCGTTTTCAGGCGCTGCTGCATCGCAGCGACGGTCGCCGTCGGGTAGAACCCTCCGTGATTCCGCGTCTCCGTGTGAGAGGAGTTCGCCGTTGCCGTTGCTGCGATGCAACAAAACGTTGACGGCCGCATGAATCGGGTGTGCGGAGCCGGAGCGAGTGCCGCAGGTTGCCGTCATGACACAAACCAAGGCACAGGCGCTCGGCGCCCTCGGAGAGCGCGTCGCGGAGCGGTGGCTCGCTCGTGACGGCTGGCAGGTGGTGGACCGGCGGTGGCGGTCGGGACGGCGTGACATCGACCTCGTCGCGATCCGCGACAACGTGGTCGCCTTCGTGGAAGTGAAGACGCGCCGCAGCACCTGGTCCGGGCAGCCGGTCGAGGCCGTGAACTGGCGGAAGCAGCGCGAACTGACGCGATCCGCACAGGCCTGGATCGATCGGCGCGGCGTGCTGCTGATGCCGGACGGCGCCGTGTTCCGGTTCGATGTGGTCGGGATCGTGGCGACCCCGGAGCGGATCGGCGTTCGCCACGTGACGGCCGCCTTTCCCGCATTCTCGACGCAGTGAACTGCTCGGCTGAAACTGCCCCTTGACGGGCTTTGTTCGGTTTCGTATTCTCTTCGGGCACCGGGGCCCTTTGCCCGGATTCACTGGATTGCGGTTCAGGGCCCCGTGGTGCCGCGACCTTCATGCAGGAGAACCGGGATGGCTTCGATGGCGATTTCAGACGACAACAAGAAGAAGGCGCTGGCGCTCGCTGTCGCGCAGATCGAGAAGAACTGCGGCAAGGGCTCCATCATGCGGCTCGGCATGGACACCCGCATCAAGGTCGACGCAATTCCGACCGGCGCGATCAACCTCGATGCCGCGATCGGCATCGGCGGGGTGCCGCGTGGACGCGTGACGGAGATCTACGGTCCCGAGTCGAGCGGCAAGACGACGCTCTGCCTGCACGTGGTCGCGAATGCACAGAAGACCGGCGGCGTGGCCGCGTTCATCGACGCCGAACACGCACTCGACACCGAGTATGCGCGCAAGCTGGGCGTGGACGTCGAGAACCTGCTGATCAGTCAACCCGACACCGGTGAGCAGGCGCTCGAGATCTGCGAGATCCTGGTGCGCAGCGGTGCGGTGGACGTGATCGTGATCGACTCCGTGGCAGCGCTCGTGCCGAAGGCGGAAATCGAGGGCGACATGGGTGACAGTTTCGTCGGTCTGCAGGCGCGCCTCATGAGCCAGGCGCTGCGCAAGCTGACGGGTGCCATCGCCCGTTCGAACACCTCGGTGATCTTCATCAACCAGCTGCGCGAGAAGATCGGCGTGATGTTCGGCAGCCCCGAGACGACGACCGGCGGCAAGGCGCTGAAGTTCTACGCCTCACTCCGCCTCGACATCCGTCGCATCGGCCCGGTGAAGGACAAGGAGGATGTGGTCGGATCGCACGTGCGCGTGAAGGTGGTGAAGAACAAGGTGGCGCCGCCGTTCAGGCAGGCGGAGTTCGACATCATGTACGCGGAAGGCATCAGCCACGCCTCGCTCGTTCTGGACATCGCGGCTGAAAGCAACATCATCGAAAAGGCCGGCTCCTGGTACAGCTACAAGGGTCAGCGCATCGGTCAGGGCCGCGAAAACGCGAAAATGTTCCTCAAGGACAACGTGGAACTGCTTGCTGAACTCGAGGAGCTGGTGAAGGGTGTGCTGGGCATGAAGACGGTCGAGCAGCCGGTACTTCCGCTGGACGCTGACGGCGAGGAATAGCATGGCGCACGCGTACGCCCTCACGAGCGTGCCGCGGCGGTGTGATGCGACTCTCTGACGCGTCACACGATGAAGGGGTGAAGTCGAAGCGGCGCGGGGCCCGGAACCCCGCGACCTCCGACGCTGCCCCTTCGTTGCGCCAGAGTGCGCCGCGCGCCGCACGTGGCTCAGGCCGTGCTCGGCGGGCTTCCAAGGAGATTCCGGAGCTCGTTCCGCCGATCCGTGTCATGAACGTCGCGGAAGACCCACGCGTGAAGGGACGCGTCCGCGTGCGATGCCAGGCCAATGGAGAATCCGTGACGCTCGTCATCGGAGCCAGCGGCGTGCGCGCCTTCAACGTGCAGCCTGGCATGGTGCTCGACACGGTGAGCTGGGCGGCGCTCTCGCGCGAGGCACGCGTGGTCACGGCGCAGGATGCCGCGCTGCGCATGCTGTCCACCTCGCGCCGGAGTCGGCGTGACCTCGAGATGCGCCTCAGACGACGCGAGATGGACACTTCGGTCATCGCGGATGCACTGGGCCGATTGGATTCCGTCGGTCTGCTGAACGACGAGGAGTTCGCCCTCGCTGAGGCGGCGGCGCAATTGCGGAACGCGAAACGGAGCTCCGGGGCGGTGAAGCGCCGCCTCCGGCAGCGCGGCGTGGCTGGCGATGTGGCCGACGCCGCAGTCGCCTCGGTGGTCGAGTTGGAATTGATCGACGATGCAGAGCGCTGCGAGGAAGCGGCGCAGAAGCGCGCGAGTCAGCTGCGGAGCTACGATCGGCAGACGGCACAGCGTCGGCTCACCGGATTTCTGATGCGACGTGGCTTCGCATCGGACCTCGTCTTCGCGGCGGCTCGACGCGCCCTCGAGGGGTGGGGCCGCACAGGCGGTCACGGCGCCGATGGCAGGGTTTCAATGGATTCGGCCGGCGACGAGTAACCGCCCGGTCGGCCAACGGACATCGCGATGCTGGCCGTGACCCGCTGGCGGAGTGCGCGGGGCGCGGGGCGCGGGGCACGGCGTCCCGGTTCACCGTAACCGCAGGTGCAGCCTATATTTGGCGTCTATGCTCGCGTCTGAGATCCGCTCCCGATTCCTGGCCTACTTCGAGCGCCAGCACCACGTCATCCGCCCTTCATCGCCGCTCGTCCCCGGCGATGATCCGACCCTGCTGTTCACGAACGCCGGGATGGTCCAGTTCAAGCGGGTGTTCCTCGGCCTCGAGGAGAGCCCCTTCGGCAAGCGCGCGACCACCTCCCAGAAGTGCGTGCGCGCGGGCGGAAAGCACAACGACCTGGAACAGGTCGGGCACACCGCGCGCCATCACACCTTCTTCGAGATGCTCGGCAACTTCTCGTTCGGTGACTACTTCAAGCGCGAGGCGATCCGTTTCGCCTGGGAGTTCATCACCGAAGAGTTGAAGATCCCGAAGGAGCATCTGCGCGTCACCGTCTATCACGAGGACGACGAGGCGCGACAACTCTGGAAGGATGTCGCCGACGTGCCGGAGAACCGGATCTACGGACTCGGCGCACGTGACAATTTCTGGCAGATGGCCGATACCGGGCCCTGCGGCCCCTGCACCGAGATCTACGTTGATCTCGCACACATGGCGAAGGACTGGGCCTTCCCGGCCGATGCCACCGGCGAGTGGACGCGTACCGATCTCACCGACTTCTCGCTCGACGCCTTCGTCGAAGGAGCAGAAGCCGGCCGGTTCCTCGAGATCTGGAACCTCGTGTTCATGCAGTTCGACCGTCAGCCCGACGGTGAAATGCGGCCACTGCCAGCGCCCAGCGTCGACACCGGTGCCGGACTCGAACGCATCGCTGCAGTGATGCAGGGCGTGAGCAACAACTTCCATGCCGACCTCTTCGCACCGCTGATTGCGGCCGTGGAATCGACCGTCGGCATCTCGTACCCGTATCGCCCGGGGGTCGGGGTCGGCACCGCGCATGACGCGCACGGCAAGGTCATCGATCCGGCGAGCTTCCGCGTGCTGGCGGATCACGCGCGCGCCACCGCGTTCCTGCTCGCCGACGGCGTATTCCCGGCGAACGACGGACGTGGGTATGTCCTGCGCCGCATCCTGCGCCGCGGCGTGCGTCATGCCTGGTTGCTGGGACGGCGCGAGCCGACGCTCGTGCATGTCGTGCAGGCCGTCATCGACACGATGGGTGATTTCTTCCCCGAGCTGCGCGCCCGCTCCAAGCACATCGTCGACACCACGCGTGCGGAGGAAGTGCGTTTCCTCGCGACGATCGACGCCGGCATGACCCGCTTCGAGGAGCTCGCGCCGATCGGCAGCACACAGGGCTCGACCGCGATCCGCGGCACCGTCAGCGGGCAGGATGTCTTCACGCTCTACGACACCTACGGCTTCCCGATCGACCTCACGGAGCTGATGGCGCGTGAACGTGGCTACCTCGTCGACATCGCGGGGTTCGAGGCGGCACTGCAGGTGCAGCGCTCGCAGTCACAGGAGGATCGCAAGAGCCGGAAGCTCGGCGTGAGTGCCGATGTGCTCGCAGATTTCTCGACCTGGCAGACGGAGCCCGCCACACTGGCGCAGGCACAGTTCGTCGGGTACGAACTGCTCGAGACCATGACGAATGTCGCGGCGATTCGCGCGCTCGATGATGGACGTACCGCGCTGATCCTGCGCGACGCACCGTTCTACGCGGAATCCGGTGGACAGGTCTCCGATCGGGGGCACGTCGCGGGCCAGGGCTGGTCGCTCGAGGTCGAGGATGTGAGGAAGATCGACGGCCGGGTGGCAGTGATCGGGACCGCCACCGGCCACGTCTCCTTCGGTACCGTGCGTGCAACCGTGCCGGCGTCCGTTCGTCGCGACATCGAGCGAAATCACACCGCCACGCACCTGTTGCATGCTGCGTTGCGTCAGGTGCTCGGTGAACATGTGCATCAGGCGGGATCGCTGGTCAGTACCGATCGCCTGCGATTCGATTTCACGCATCATGGTCCGGTGACGCCTCGGCAGCGCGCCGAGATAGAGTCGATCGTGAATCGGGAAATCTGGAGCGGGACCCCCGTTGCGACGCGGATCATGGCGCACGCCGATGCGATTGCGGATGGCGCAACGGCATTGTTCAACGAGAAGTACGGCGACACGGTTCGCGTCGTGGGCATTGGAGAGTTCTCGAAGGAACTGTGCGGTGGAACGCATGTGCGCAACACGGCGGAGATCGGTGTCTTCGTGTTCGTGCACGAAACCGGCGTTGCCGCTGGCGTTCGTCGTGTCGAGGCGCTCACCGCCCGCAGTGCCTTTGCGCACTTCCGCGCACGCGAGGCGCTGCTGCTGGAATCGGCGGAGCTGCTGAAATCGCCGGTCGATACAATGCCGAAGAAGGTGCAGGCGCTGCTCGATGAGCGGAGGATGCTCGAGAAGCGTGTAGCGGACGCGATCAAGGGTGGTGGCGGCGGTCTGGGCGACCTGATCGCCGGCGCGACGACGGTCGGCGGCATGAAGGTCGCAAGTGGCGAGGTCACCGGCATCCCCGACATGAAGGCGCTGCTGGCGCTTGGCGATGTGCTGCGCGAGAAGCTTGGCAGCGGCGTCGGCGTGCTTGCCGCGCGATTCGAGGATGGCAAGGCCGCCATGGTGGTCACGGTCACCGATGACATTCGTGCGCGTGGCATCGGTGCCGATGCGTTGATCAAGTCGCTGGCGGCGATCGGCGGCGGTCGTGGCGGCGGCAAGCCGCACATGGCGCAGGCAGGCCTGCCGGGCGCCGATGCGATCGCGCCGGTACTCGCAGCCGTGAGCGACGCCGTAATCGCGCTCGTCCCCGCCTGACGCGCCAGCGTCAGTCACCCAGCATTCAGGAGGCGCAGATGACAACACCGGCGGGAGCATGGGTCGCGGCGCATGCAGAGCAGCCACCACTCGCGCTTCGGGCGCGACTCGACGCGATCCTCAACACCACGGGTGCCGGCGCGCAGTCGGCACCGGTCGCATCCGAGTTGCTGTCTGCGGGACAAACGTTGTTGCGCACCATTCTCGGGAGTGGATCGACGCAGCGTGACGCGGCGCTCGATCTGCTGACCGCAGATGCGCTGGTGACGTACGCGTTCGAGGCTGCGGCAGGCTCGCCTGAATCGCTCGACGATCAGGCCGCGACGGCCATGCGTGCGATCGCTGGCGTGGTGGATGCGAGCCAAAACTGAGCTGACACGGGCGGTGCCGCGCGGATGATCGACATCCACACCCACCTCCTGCCCGGCGTCGACGACGGCTCGCGCAGCGTCGAGCAGTCGTTGCAGGTGCTGCAGCGTTTCGTGGCGGCCGGTGTGACGTGCGTGGTCTGCACCCCGCATCTGGCGGCGAGCGAGGCGGATCGCGTCCCGGTGGATCGCTATCGGCGAATTCATCAGGAACTGTGCGCGCTGACGCCACCCGCGCTCACGGTTCAGCGTGGCTGGGAGATCATGCTCGACCGGCCCGGCATTGACTTGCGGTCGGCGAATCTGCGACTCGGCGCGTCGAATGCGATTCTCGTCGAGTTTCCGCATGGACTGCTGCCGTCAGGCACGGAACTCGAGCTTGGACGACTGCGGCGGAGTGGCGTGATCCCGGTCATCGCGCATCCTGAACGGTACGGCGGCGCAACGCTCGAGCTGATCAGGCTGTGGCGCGCGGCTGGTGCAGTGATCCAGACTGACACCGCGTTCCTGCTCGGTGAGGGCCGGCGGTCGGTCCTTGCCAGGGGCATGCTGGCCGAAGGGCTGATCGACATCCTCGCGAGCGATAACCATGGTGATGAGCGCTCACTGTCTGCGGCGCATGAATGGCTGCTGGAGATCGGGGCGCCGGATGCCTCCGAACTGCTGACCACCATCAATCCGCAGTCGCTCCTCAGCGACCAGCAAGTGGTGCCGGTTCCTCCGGTCCGCATGGAGACCGGCATGTTCACACGGCTGCGCGAGCTGCTCGGCCTCAGGCGCGGCACGCCGTTGCGCAATACACCCATCGACTGAGAGGCGCATGACCCGGCTCGAGCACATCACCAATGCACTGCGCGAACTCGCGGCGACGGCATTGCGCACGGCAGACACGATCGGCCCGCAGCTCGACATCGCGGCCGCGATGGTGCAGGAAACCGTGGCCGCAGGTGGCACACTGTTCTTCTGCGGCAATGGTGGCAGTGCGGCCGATGCACAGCACATGGCGACGGAGTACATCGTGCGCTACACCAGAAATCGTGCGGCATATCCGGCCATCGCGCTCACGACCGACACGTCGCTGATCACCGCGACAGGCAACGACTTCGGCTTCGATCACATCTTCGAACGACAGGTGCAGGCACTCTGTCGCTCCGGCGACCTGCTCATCATCCACTCCACCAGCGGCAACTCGCCCAATGTGCTGCTCGCTGCAGCGGCGGCGCACGTGAAGGGCGTGAAGGTGCTGGCATTCAGTGCACGCGACGGAGGTGCGCTGCTGCAGATCGCCGACCATTCCGTCGTCATCCCCACCGAGCGCACGGATCGTGCGCAGGAACTGCACCTGAACATCGAACATGCGATCTGCGACCTGATCGAGGCGACACTGTGATCGACCTGCGAGGACGACATGTGCTGGTGACCGGCGGAAGCCGCGGCATCGGCGCCGCGACGGCGGTCCTGTTCGCGCGTGCCGGCGCTGACGTGGCGATCGGATACCGGTCGCGGAAGGCCGAGGCCGAGGCCGTGGCGATGGAATGTGTCTCCTATGGTGTGCGCGCGACCACCATTGCTGCCGACCTGTCGCAGCGTGGTGGTGCCGATGCCCTCTGCATCGCGACGACGGCCGCATTCGGCACCATCGACATCATGGTCTGCAATGCCGGCTTCTGGCCCACCACGCCCGAGCCCATCGCCACGATGAGCGACGCGCGCTGGCACGACACCGCTGCGCAGAACTACGAGGCGATGTTCCAGTGCGCACGGGCTGCCGCACGCAGCGTGACGGACGGTGGACGCATCATCTTCGTGTCGAGTACTGCGGGACAGCGCGGCGAAGCGTTCCATTCCGACTACGCGGCGGCGAAAGGCGCGATGATCTCGCTCACCAAGTCCATCGCCATCGAGCTCGCACCGCGGCAGGTGACGGTGAATGCCGTGGCGCCCGGGTGGGTCGACACCGATGCGATCTCGGAGGTCGTCTTCGGCGATGCGAAGTCGCGCATCGCGGCGAACATCCCGCTTGGCCGCATCGCGACGGCCGCCGACATCGGCGGACCGATCGTGTTCCTCGCCAGTCCGCTTGCGCGTCACATCACGGGTGAGATCCTCAACATCAACGGCGGCAGCGTGCTGTGCGGCTGATGGCGTTGTGCGTGTTACGCACATGATCGCGATGGTCTTCACCGGCGGCACGATCTCGATGCGTGTCGATGCCGTGGCCGGTGGTGCGGTGCCCGCGCTCGATGCACGTGACATTCTCGCCGCAGCTCGCGGCATCGAGGACGTGGCAGAGTTGCGCGTGGAGGACTGGGGTCGCTTTCCCGGTCCGCACATGGATGTCGAGCGGATGTGGGCGCTGCGCGCACGCCTCATCGAACTCGTGGCCGAGGATGGCGTCGAGGGCATCGTCATCACGCATGGCACCGACACGGTCGAGGAGACCGCGTACCTGATTGCGCGCTCGGTGCTTACGTCGAAGCCGATCGTGTTCACCGGTGCGATGCGCAACCTCAGCGAACTGGGGTGGGACGGCCCATCGAACCTCGTCGATGCGGTGCGTGTCGCGGCACACCCGGAAGCGCGCGCCTACGGTGTGCTGCTGGTCATGAATGGCCGCGCCTACTCGGCGCTCGACGTGACGAAGGCACACACGCATGTGCTCGACGCCTTCGAAAGTCCCGGCCTTGGTCCCGTCGCCGAGGTGGATGATGAGGCCGTGATCTTCCGGCGCGCGCTGTCGGTGCAGCGTGCCGTGCTGTCACCGGAGTCGCTTGTGACGCCGGTCGACATCGTTGGTGCATGGGCTGGCGCCGATGCGCGCCTGCTGGATGCGTTGCTGCCGACCGCGCGCGGGCTGGTGGTCTCTGCGCTCGGGCGCGGGAACGTGCCACCGTTGATGGCCGATGCGCTCGCGCGCTGGCGCGATGCCGGCAAGCCGGTCGTCATCACGAGCCGAACTGGTCGCGGGCGCGTCGGCCAGACCTATGGATATCCTGGTGGTGGGCGCCGTCTTGGCGAGCAGGGCGCGATCTTCGCCGGCTCGCAGCGTCCGGTGCAGGCGCGCATCGATCTCATGCTGGCTCTTGGCGCAGCGCTGGAAGGTGATGCGCTGGCTGCGGTGTTTGCCGGCACCTGATCTGTCTGGTGCCGGCGAACCTCTCAGGCGCCGTGCTGCGCCGGTATGGCGCGGGTCCAGCGCTCGAAGCACTGCCAGCCGAACTCATTGGCCGCACGGATCTGGTCGGGGAAGCCGAACCCGTCCAGATAACCGAGCTGGCGGGCTTTCCACTCGCAGTTCCATTCGAAGTCGAAGATCTGCACGTCGCCCGCTGCGTCGGTGACTTCCAGTGTGCCGACGAAGTCCGCGCAGCCGCTCGCGCCACGTACCTGTGCGCGGTCCACCGTCAATTCAGGTTCTGCATGCAGCAGCTGCGCGATCACACGCATCACCTTCACTCGCGGACTGTTGCCGCCGGTGGAGATGCGATCGGCATGCCGACGAGCGGCATACGCCTCGAGGTCGGTCCGGAAGGCCTCGGTCGCCTGCGAGGCGGCGAGCAGTGGTGCGAAGTCATTCAGCGTCATGCCGCGAAAGGTAATCGATCCTGTTCCGTTAGCTTCTGCGCATGCCACGCCACGTTTCCCCACGCTCTGGAATGTCGATGTGCCGCGTTCGCAGCCTCCGGCTTCCATTGACCGACTGCGGCACGCATGCCTGACGTCGTGGTCCGGGCGCCTGACGCCGTGCGGGACATCGCGGATCGACTGGAGCGCGCTGGTCACGAGACATGGTGCGTGGGCGGCGCCGTACGCGATGCACTGCTCGGTCTGGCCGACCTCGATTGGGACCTGGCGACCGCCGCGACGCCGGGCGAGGTCAAACGGCTGTTCAGCCGGACGGTCCCGGTGGGCATCGAACATGGCACGATCGGTGTTTTCGGCCGTGACGGTCGTCTGCATGAGGTCACCACGTTTCGCGCCGATGTCGAGACCGATGGGCGGCATGCGGTGGTGAAGTTCGGCGTCTCGCTGGAGGAGGATCTCGCGCGTCGCGACTTCACCATCAATGCGATGGCCTGGTCACCGTCTCGTCAGGAGCTCCGGGACCCGTTCGGCGGCCGCGCCGACCTCTCGGCCGGTCGCATCCGCGCCGTGGGCGAGGCTTCGCGGCGCATGGCCGAGGACAGGCTGCGTGCCCTCCGGGCGATTCGTTTCGCTGCGAGATTCGACTTCGACATCGAACCCGCGACCTGGAACGCAATCGTCGAGAGTGCGCCGTTGCTCACACGCCTGTCGGTGGAGCGCGTGCTGCAGGAGTGGACGAAGACGCTCGAGCAGGTGCCCCGTCCATCACGCGCGTTCGAACAGTGGCGCACGTCCGGCGCGTTGTCGGTGCTCGTGCCGCGCCTTGCCGACGTGCCCGCGGAATTCTTCGCCGCGATCGATCAGATCCCGCTGCCGTCGGCGAGCAGTCGTGCAGAGCGGAGCTCACTTCGACGCATGACGAGGCTCGCGCTGCCATTCGTTGCGCTCGGCGGTCGCGAGGCCCGCGCGGCGCTGACGGCGCTCCGAACGTCGAGCAACGACGTGGCCTTTACGAGCGCGATCGCCGAGGCGTGGATCACCAGCGGTTCGGCGCTCGAACGGCTTGCCAGCGGTGGCGTCGATGATCCTGCCGCGCTGCGGCGCATCGTGTCGGGCATCGGGCGGATGCGTGTGCAGGCGACCGTGCGAGCCTTTGCGGCGATCTGGGCGGCACGTCGCGAGAGCGGGGCAGATGCGCCATCAGGGGCGGCGGTTGCACGCCTCGCCCGAACCATGCTCCACGTCGCATTTCGCGATCCCATCGCGCTGGGCGATCTTGCGGTGGGTGGCGAGGAACTGCGGACGATTGGCGTCAAGCCGGGACCGCTCATGGGACGGGTCTTGCACGAATTGCTGCAGCGCGTGCTCGCCGATCCGGCAGTCAACACGCATGAACAGCTGCTCGTCATCGCGACGCAGCTCGTCGAGGAGCGCTGAGTGGCCTTTTTCCGTGAACCTGTGCCCGAAGTGTCGGTGTGGCGTCGTTTTCGCGATGCGACCGACACGTACATGGTGTTGCGCCGTGATGGCCTCGTCGGCACGCGCGCACTCGGGAACGCCGAAGCGATGGTCGAGCTCTTTCTGGAGCTCACGGCCGAGTGCGCGCCGTTCTTCACGCTGACGGTCGACGACTGGCGCAATGACAGGGTGTGGCGTTCGGAAGGGTTGCCGCAGGCTGCACTGCTCGACGCGTTCTATCCGCTGCGCGTGCCGCTCATCGGTGCGGGCGGCGTGGAGTTCACGCTCGATACGGGGAGCGACCAGCTCAGCCTCTCGGCGCATCTGGAAGTGGTCACCTGGTCACGGAATGACCGGTGGCTGTACCTGCACGATCGCGCCGGACTCCGGGAGCGCCCTCGTGTGCGCGGTCGCCTCTGGCGTCCTGATCGCAACGCATTTCCACCAGCCGGATCGCTCACGGCGGGCGTGGAGACGCTGGTGAAGACGCTCGCGCTGCAGCCGGCGTGATGGCACCGCGCAGCGGTGGTGGCGCGAGCGCGGCGCCCGGCCTCTTCAGCGAGACGGTGCATACCGCGCCGCTCGCGCATCGCCTGCGACCGCGCACGCTGGACGAATATGTCGGCCAGCGGCAGCTCTTCACGCCGGGCACGCCGGTCTACGATGCCGTCGAGCGAGGCGTGCTCGGCTCGATGATCCTGTGGGGCCCGCCCGGTACCGGAAAGACAACGCTCGGTCGGTTGATCGCGCAGCGCATCGGCTGGACCTTCGAACCGTTCAGCGCCGTCAGCGATGGCGTGCCGCGATTGCGTGTGATCGCCGAGCAGGCGCGCCAGCGACTGCTGGCCAGCGGCGCGCGCACGCTGCTGTTCGTGGACGAAATCCATCGCATGAATGCGGCGCAGCAGGATGCGCTGCTGCCGATCGTCGAGGATGGCACGGTGACGCTGGTCGGCGCGACGACCGAGGCGCCGAGCTTCGAGATCAATGCGGCATTGCTCAGTCGCGCGCGCGTCGTCGTGTTGCAACCGCTGTCGCCGGACGAACTCCTCGCCCTGCTCGAGCGCGCGTTGCATGACAGCGAGCGTGGACTCGGCGCGCGCAATCTGACGACCGACGCCGATGCGCTGCCCGCGCTCGCGCGCTGGGCCGATGGCGATGCGCGTCGCGCGCTCGGCACACTGGAAGCGGCGGCGGCATCGCTCGACGACGGCGGTGTGCTGACCGTCGAGCTGCTCGAGCTGGCGTTGCAGCAGCGACTGCCGCGGCATGACAAGAGCGGCGAGCAGCACTTCGATCTGCTGTCGGCGTATCATAAATCTCTCCGCGGCAGTGACGTGCAGGGCGCACTGTACTGGATGGCGCGCATGATCAACGCCGGCGAGGATCCGATGACGCTGTTCCGTCGGGCGATGGCGATGGCTGCGGAGGACATCGGTGTGGCTGATCCGCGTGCCTTGCAGATGGCCGTCGCGGCTCGCGATGCGTTTCACATGCTTGGTGCACCGGAAGGGTTGATCCCGCTGGCGGAGATGACGATCTACCTCGCGACCGCGCCCAAGTCGAACCGCGTGAAGCTGGCGCTGGATGCCGCGCTGGCGAGCGCGCGAGAAACACCGAATGCTCCGGTGCCGCTCCATCTGCGCAACGCACCAACGAAGTTGCACAAGTCGCTCGGCTACGGTGCGTCGTACCAGTACGCGCATGAGCAGCCCGGGGGAGTGCCCGAGCACTCGCATCTGCCCGACGAGCTGGTGCAGTCGATCTTCTACGAACCAAGCACTCTGGGGTACGAGAAGGAGATCGCGAAGCGACTCGAGTGGTGGGCTGCGAAGCGCGCCGCTCGCCGCGACGCAGGAAACGGCGATCTGACCGACCAGCTGTTGCCCGGCGTGGAACCCTGATGCTCTCTGGAGGTTGGATGCGGGTGCTCGATCTGCGTCGCGTGCTGGTCACGACGGCGCTGTTCCTCAGTGCCGGGCTGACCGGCTGTGCTGCCGCTGCGAAAGCAGCGTTCACGCAGCCGGACGTCTCGTTTCGCGGCGTCGGTGTGCGCTCCATGGGGATCGACGGCGCGAACTTCGAGGTGTTGCTGAACATCTACAACCCGAACTCGTATTCGCTCGGCGCGTCACAGCTGCGTTACCGCCTGCTGGTGGACAGTGTGGAGATCGGCGCAGGCGCACTGGACAGTGCGTTCTCGGTGGCGCGACGCGATTCGGCCATCATCAGGCTTCCGGTACGGATCGGATTTCGCGCGGTCCAGTCGGTCGGTCCGCGTCTGCTGCGCGGCGGCGAGATCCCGTACCGCCTCATGGGCGACGTTACCTTGAAGTCATTCGTGGGCACCTTCGCCCGCGAATTCAACGAAGCCGGTCGGTTCGACGCCTTCAAGACGTTTCGACAGTAGACGAGGTGTATCATCTCGCGTGATTCCATCACCCTGACGCCACCCGCCGAGCGGGCGCTGCTCGTTGGCGCACCGCGCAAGCGCACCGCCGCCCGACATCAGGTGGATGAGCATCTGGCGGAACTCGCGAGACTGGCGGATACGGCCGGCGCAGAGGTCGTCGGGACGTTCACGCAGCAGATCGAGAAGCCGCACTCCGGCACGTATCTGGGCAGCGGCAAGCTGGACGAGCTGCGCGAGCGCGCTACCGAGCTGGATGCTACGCTCGTCGTTTTCGACGACGAGCTGAGCCCCACGCAGGGCAAGAACATCGAACAGATCGTCGGCAAGCGCGTGATGGATCGCGCGGAGCTGATCCTCGACATCTTCGCCACGCGCGCGCGGAGCAGCGAGGCGCGCATGCAGGTGGAGCTCGCGCAGCTGAACTACATGCTGCCGCGGCTCACGAAGATGTGGACGCATCTCGAGAAGTTCCGCGGCGGCATCGGCATGCGTGGCCCGGGTGAGACGCAGCTCGAGACGGACCGCCGGCTTATTGGACATCGCATTCGCGTGTTGCGTGAGCGCCTGCTCGATGTGTCGCGCCACCGTGCGACCCTGCGATCCAATCGCGAGGGCACGTTCCGCGTGTCGCTCGTCGGCTACACCAACGCCGGCAAGAGTTCGGTGCTGAAGGCCTTGAGCGGTTCCGAGGAGGTGTACGTCGAGGATCGACTGTTCGCGACGCTGGACCCGCTGACGCGTGACGTGGATCTCGGGGAAGGGTATCACTGCCTGCTCACCGACACCGTCGGATTCATCCGCAAGCTGCCGCATCATCTCGTGGCGAGTTTCCGGGCCACGCTCGATGAAGTGCGCGAGGCGGACCTGCTGCTGCATGTCATCGACGCGAGTCATGCGAGCTGGGAAGAGCATCGCTTCGTCGTGGACGCGGTGCTGACCGACATCGGTGCGATCGATACGCCACTGGTGCATGTCTTCAACAAGATGGACCTGTTGTCGCCCGAGGTGGATGACGCGGTCCGCACGCGCGTCGGCAACCTGATTCCCGACTCGCTGTTCGTGTCGGCCCACAGCCCTGACGGCCTGGAGCCGCTGCGCGAGCGCCTGCGTGAGGGCGTCCGCGCCGTGCGTCCGATCGTGCGGATCCGTGTGCCGGCATCCGATGGCAAGCTGCTCTCCACGCTGTACCGGCAGGGCGAGGTACTGGAGCAGGCCGAAGATGGTGAGCACCTGATGGTGCGGGTGCGCATCGACGCGACGCTGCGGGGGCGCCTCGAGCGCGACGGTGTGGTGGTGAAGGGCTGACCTGTCATAAGCTGATGGAGGGCAGCGACTTGGCTGGCTCACTCGGTCATGGTTCGCTAGCTTTGTCATGCTGATCATCAACGACGTTCATGCAGCAACTCTCTCGTCTCCCGTTACGCTCATGTCACCTCGCAAGGCGCTCATCACCGGCATCACCGGCCAGGATGGCTCGTATCTCGCCGAACTACTGCTGGCGAAAGGGTACGAGGTGCATGGCATCGTTCGCCGTGCGAGCACCTTCAACACCGGCCGCATCGATCCCTTGTACGAGCAGCCGAACATCGCGTCGGGCAAACAACTGCAGTTGCATTACGGCGACCTGAGTGACAGTTCGTCGCTGCAGCGCGTGCTGGCGGCGGTGGTGCCGGACGAAGTGTACAACCTCGGTGCGCAGAGCCATGTGCGCGTGAGCTTCGATGTGCCGGAGTACACGACCGATGTCGTCGGCACCGGAACGCTGCGGCTGCTGGAGGCCATGCGCAGCCTTGGCATCGCGCCGAAGTTCTACCAGGCCAGTTCGAGCGAGCAGTACGGATTGGTGCAGCAGGTGCCGCAGTCCGAGGCAACGCCGTTCTATCCGCGCTCACCATATGGCTGCGCGAAAGTGTTCGCACACATGCTGACGGTCAACTACCGCGAGAGCTACGGGTTCCCGGCGAGCTGTGGCATCCTGTTCAATCATGAAAGTCCCCGCCGCGGCGAGAACTTCGTGACGCGCAAGATCACGCGCGGCCTGACGCGCATCAAGGCGGGCGTGCAGAAGTCGCTCGCCCTTGGGAATCTCGAGGCGAAGCGCGACTGGGGATTCGCCGGCGATTACGTCGAGGCGATGTGGATGATGCTGCAGCAGGATGTCGCCGACGACTACGTCATTGCGACGGGTGAGACGCACACCGTGCAGGAGTTCCTGGAAGTTGCGGCGGAATATCTGGACATGGACTGGCGTGCCGTCGTCACGCAGGATCCGCGGCACCTCCGTCCGGCCGAGGTCGACCTGCTCCTTGGTGACCCGGGCAAGGCTCGCCGCGTCCTTGGCTGGGAGCCGAAAGTCTCCTTCCGCGGCCTGGTGCAGATGATGTGTGATGCCGACATGGCGCTCGCACAGCAGGAAGCCCGCTGAGCCGTCCCGGTTCCGAACGTTCCGCATACTTGCCCGAACCACCGACATGACACGATTTCTGCTGACGGGCGCCGCCGGATTCATCGGCTCGCACGTGGCCATCACGCTGCTCGAGCGCGGCGACGAAGTGCACGGGATCGACAACCTCAATGACTACTACGATCCCACGTTGAAGGATGCGCGACTCGCGCGTCTCACCGGGCGGCCCGGCTTCTCGTTCCAGACGCTCGATGTGGCGGATCGGAGCGGCATGGAGGCGTTGTTCGCGTCGCGTCGCTTCGACAAGGTGATCCATCTCGCGGCGCAGGCGGGTGTGCGCTACTCGCTGGAGAATCCGCACGCGTACATCGACAGCAACATCGTCGGCTTCACCAACATCCTCGAAGGCTGCCGGCACAATGGCGTGCAGCACCTGACGTACGCGTCGTCATCCAGCGTCTATGGCGCGAACGAGGCGATGCCGTTCAGTGTGCACCAGAATGTGGACCATCCCCTGTCTCTGTACGCCGCGACGAAGAAGGCCAACGAGCTGATGGCGCACACGTACAGTCACCTGTACAAGCTGCCGACCACCGGGCTGCGCTTCTTCACCGTCTACGGACCGTGGGGCCGCCCTGACATGGCGATGTTCCTGTTTGCGAAGGCGATCCTGTCAGGCCAGCCGATCGACGTGTTCAACAACGGCCAGATGCGCCGCGACTTCACGTTCATCGACGACATCGCGGAGGGCGTGGTCCGGACCAGCGACCTGGTTGCCACGCCGAACCCGGAGTGGAACGGCACCTCACCTGACCCGGGCACGAGTGCCGCGCCATACCGTCTGTACAACATCGGCAATCACAATCCCGTCGAGCTCCTGTACCTGATCGAGACGCTCGAGAAGGCGCTTGGCCGGACGGCGGCGAAGAACATGCTCCCGATGCAGATGGGCGACGTGCCAGCGACGTATGCGGATGTCGAGGCGCTGACGACGGCCACCGGCTTCACGCCCGCGACGCCGATCGAGGTGGGCGTGGAACGGTTCGTGAAGTGGTATCGGGAGTACTACCGGCTGTAGTTCCGCCTGCGACTCTGGCGCACGCTGACGTCAGCGGAGCCCGACTGTCACGGCATCGAGCGCCGATCGTTCGATGACTTCCGACATCGGAACGTTCTGATCGCCTCGGCTCGGCGATTCGAAGTCGGGCACGATCTCCTCGAGCGAGCGACGCAGGTACGAGTCGCTGGCGTTGCGTGTAGCCGACTCGATGAGCTGAACGATCTGCATGTAGACGCGCAGGTCGGGCGGCTCGTACTGCGCCTTCATGATCTTCGGGTGCGCCGTCTTCAACACCTCGTCACCAGAGAAGAACAGCTCCTCGTAGAGCTTCTCGCCCGGGCGGACGCCGTTGAAGACGATCTCGATGTCCTCGCCCTCGGTGAGCCCCGAGAGTCGGATCAGGTCGAGTGCGAGATCGTAGATGCGCACCGGCTCGCCCATGTCCAGGCAGAACACCTCGCCGCCCGTGCCGATCGCGCCGGCCTGCAACACGAGTCGGGTCGCCTCGGGGATCGTCATGAAGAAGCGACGCATATCCGGGTGCGTCAGCGTGATCGGTCCGCCGTTGCGAATCTGGCGCAGGAACGTCGGCACGACGCTCCCTCGGCTGCCGAGCACGTTACCGAAGCGGACGGCCATGAAGTGCGCCTTGTGCGTATGCGCCGCATGGCAGACGATCATTTCGGCGACGCGCTTGGTGGCACCCATGATGTTCGCTGGTCGGACCGCCTTGTCGGTCGAGATCAACACGAAGTGCTCGACGCCCGCCTCGAGGGCACTGGTGACGACGTTCCGTGTGCCGACGATGTTGTTGAGGACCGCCTCGATGACATTGTCTTCCATCAGCGGCACGTGCTTGTGCGCGGCGGCATGGAACACCGCAAACGGTCGCCAGTCCTGGAAGATGCGGTGAATCCGCTCGGCATCCTTCACATCGGCGATGATCGGCACGGTGTTCACGTCCGGAAAACGCTCACGCAGCTCGGCGTGGATCTCGAAGATCGAGTTCTCGCCGTGGCCGAGGAGGACGATGTGCCCAGGCTTCAGGGTTGCGATCTGACGGCAGAGTTCGCTGCCGATGGAGCCGCCGGCGCCGGTGATCAAAATAGTCCGACCGGCGGCAAGCGACCGCAAGCCGAGCATGTCCACTTCGACGGGTTCGCGGCGGAGCAGGTCGCCAATCTGGACCTGCCGGAGGGCGGCGATGGAGACGCGGCCGCTGAGGAGGTCGTCGAGTCCAGGGACGGTTCGCGCTTCGACCCCTGCCAGTTGGGCGAGCTGGACGATCTTGCGGATGAAGGAACCCGGGGCGGACGGCGTGGCAATGACCACCAGATCGAGACTCGCAGCCTTGGCCACCTCGACCATCTCGCTGGTGTCGCCGAGCACCGAGAGCCCGAGGATGCGCTTGCCGTGCAGTGACGGGTCGTCGTCGAGGAAGGCGAAGGGTACCAGGCCGGTGCGATCACTGTTCAGCATTTCGCGTGCGAACATCTGACCGGCAGCGCCGGCGCCGACGATGAGAGTCCGGCGACCGTCGGTTGCCCGTCTGGACGAACCGAGCAGCTTCTGGCGATACGCCCGCGCCATCAGGCGAATGCCGATAGTGCCGCAGACAAAGAGCGCGGCATCGAGCAGCAGCACCGACCAGGGCACGGGGCCGAGCGCCGTCAGTCCGAACAGCCGTCCCGCCGTCGTGGTGAGCACGGTGGCGACCATCGACGTGTACACGAGCAGAACGGCCTCGCGGACGCTGGCATAGCGCCATGCCTGGGAGTACGCGCCGCTGGTGTAGAACACGGCTACGCGGATGACGCAGGCCGTGGCGACGAACCGTGGCAACAGTTCGGCATATGGCGACAACAGCGGCCAGCGCTCGAACCGGGCGACAAATGCAAGCCAGCCCGCAAGGAGACAGATGCTGAGATCCGCAGCCACCAGAATTCTTGTCCGGCTCCTGGGTACACGGCCCACTGTCAGGGGCGTGGTCACACCCTTCATAGCTCAGGGATAGGAGAAAAGCGCGATTCCGCGACGCGTTGCAGAATTGGCACGTCCGCAATATACTCGAAAAACGTTAGTCTGGTCACGGCCGGATGGTCAAACGCTATTTGTACATGATCGCGAACAAGCTCCTGACGGTGCTGCAGCGCAGCTCGCGTGACCCGAGCCTACGTCAAGTGCTTCTCGAGGTTCGGCGCTCTGCCACCGTGACGTCAAAGAATTTTGCGTGAGAGCAGCCGTTGCGCGGCGCGACTCCTTCGCTGTGTCGCAGCGCCTTGATGTGATACTTTTCAAGGATGATGCAAGCATTGGAACCCAGTTGCTGTTTGCTGCTGTTCCGCTCCAGCCAGCCATGCGCTTGGAGTCCAGTGCGCACGCAGGTGTTGCGGTACACCTCGCCCGAGGCTGGTTGTCGGCCGAGTTCGCTACGATTGACTTTTTTCGAATTGCGGAGTTATACGGCGTGAGTCTGGCGTTCGCGTTCGGGTTGGCCATTGTACTGTCGGCGCTGCTCGTCTTCCTCGTGCGACGGCATGCTGTACTCCGAGGAATGCTCGACCAGCCAAACGCCAGAAGTTCGCATTCGGTCGCAACGCCGAGAGGTGGAGGACTGGGCGTCGTCTTGGCCTTCCTGATCATGGTCGCCCTGACCATCAGAGCCTCATTCGGTTTGGAGGAGGTCTGTGCCATCGTCGCTGTGCTGCTCGTCGCCGCAATCGGCTGGGTGGATGATCACGGGGGCGCGCCCGTACGTGCAAAGCTCGCGGTCCATCTGATTGCGGGAGCACTCATACTCCCGCTCGTTTCGACCCTTCAGCTGATGGGGCCCCCGTTTTTGGCCTGCGCGGCATGGTGGGTGTTCTGGACCGTTGCGGCAATCAATGTCGTCAATTTCATGGATGGCATAGACGGCATCATTGGTTTGCAGACCCTCATCTTCGGTTTCTATGTCGCGCTCATAGGCAAGTCGCACAGCACCGCTCAGGTGGCTGGGCTGGCTCTTGCAGGGGCGAGCATCGGGTTTCTCTTCTGGAACTGGACTCCTTCGCGAATCTTCCTGGGCGACGTGGGGTCGGGTGCGCTGGGAGTGATCATCGTCGTTCTCGGCTTGCTGCTTATGCGCGACGGAAAAATTGGTTTGGTCGTAGCGTTCGCTCCGCTCGTTCCCCTGTTCCTTGATGCGACACTGACCCTTGTGGCGCGAGTGCGACGACGGGAAAGGCTGAGCGAGGCCCACCGGACACATTTGTACCAGCGGTTGGCCAACGGCGGACTCGGTCACGCTCGTGTCGCTATCGGATTCGGCGCCTGCAGCGTGTGCTGTGCCTTGGCCGCCGCCCGCTTTCCTTCCGCAGGAATTCTTCTCTTGATGGGACTGCTCACGCCCTGTTTGATCGCGTGGGTTGTCTTTAACAGTTGGCTTGTCGGGAGCACGATATCGGGCGCAAGCAGTAGCTGAGGACTCTGCAGCCGGGGCTGTGGCCATTGCCCATCGCCTGTGCTTGCTAGAGGAACCGAGGTCTGAGCGCAGCCGGAGGAACGGCTGCGTCGCCGTCTTTCGTACGGGCGCGATCGGACGACCATCCTCTTCACGTTACATTCCGAATACATTTCTTGCGCGACGAGACGAAGCGCTTGTGACTGAGGCGCTGACAATGGTATAGCGTCCTATCATCGTCGACGACCGGGTTTCTGGTGGGCCGGGACACTTTATGCGCTATCTCGGGCGACCGACTCGCTGAACCAGCGATAGGTCTCTCTGACTCCGTCAACGAGTGCGATCCGCGATCGCCATCCCTGCTTCGCGAGCCGCGAGACGTCCAGCAGTTTGCGAGGTGTGCCGTCAGGCTTCGATGTGTCGAACTCGAGCGTGCCCGCGAAACCGACGACCTCGGCGACGACGCGAGCCAGATCAGCGATGGCGATGTCCTCACCGCATCCAATGTTCACGAGTTCGTTGCCGTCGTGATGTGCCATAACGTGAACGCAGGCATCTGCGCAATCATCCACGTGGAGGAACTCGCGGCGAGGCGTCCCAGTCCCCCAGATCGTCACTGAACCAGCGCCGGCCAGCTTTGCCTCATGGAATTTTCGGATCATGGCCGGGAGCACATGACTCGTCGTCAGATCGAAATTGTCGCCAGGCCCGTACAGGTTCGTGGGCATGACGCTCACGAAGTTCGTCCCATACTGCCGATTGTAGCTTCGGCAAAGATGAATTCCGGCGATCTTCGCCACGGCGTACGGTTCGTTTGTCGGCTCGAGCGGCCCCGTCAACAGCGAGTCCTCGGAAATCGGCTGCGCTGCCATTTTAGGATAAATGCAGCTGGAGCCAAGAAAAACGAGCTTCGTAACGCCTGATTCGCGTGCAGCCTCCAGAACATTCAACGTCACAAGCAAATTATTGCGGATGAAATCTGCCGGATACGTCGCGTTGGCAAGAATCCCGCCGACTTTTGCCGCCGCGAGATATACCTGGTCTGGCCGCTCGCGAGCAAAAAAGCGAAGCACCGCAATTGGATTCTCAAGATCCAGTTCCTGTCTCGGCTTCGTCAGAATTTCGACCGGCTCACGCGAGAGGCGACGGACGAGCGCCGAACCAACAAGACCGCGGTGACCGGCGACGTAGACGCGCGGGCGACTCATGCTGTCCAATAGCGTACCCTCAGGAGCGGTGAGTGGATGCCCGGTATTCGTACTCGCAAAGTCAAGCTGTACGATCATCGGCGCCCACGTTTAAAACGTTTCGGTTGGTGATCAGTGGAACAGTCTCCGCGCTTTCACGTCGGCGTGAAGCAGGTCCGCAGTCGTGCTCGCGGCGGATTGCATCACCAAATCTTCAGCCGGCGGATCCGCAGCGGCTTTCGCAGATTCGATCGCGCTGACCGTCTAAAGCTACCGAACGGCGGCCGGTCGTGAAGGGTATATCGACTGCCGTCGACCGCTATGGCGATCGTAGGGTCGCGAGACGTGCAGCTCGGACGCGTAACGCCGGGGTAAATGGATTGTTCTCTGCGGCCCCCCTTGCTGCTGACGCGTGCCGATTCCATGCGATTAGGAGCACGGAATTGAGCCATCTGCTCTCTGGCTTGATGTTTGAGTATATCATTTCGTGTGCAGCAAGGCGCCGGTCTGCTTCCATTAGGATTCCTGACCCTTGCGCTACGGGCCGATGGAGCGAGCTGAACGAGGCTGGACGTCGTTGCAGTCTGCGATTATAATTGTGGTGCTGTACGCGAGAACGACGGTGATGCAGAATCGCAGTCCTCTGAAAGCAGCCGCCGCCGCCTTCGCGCCGTTCCTTGGTTCTCGCAGATCGCCGATAGCATTGCGGATGCGTGCGCCAACCTTGATCAAGAGACATGCAATCGCTTCATCCCTTTGAGCGAGCGAGTGGACGAACATGCAAGACAATCGATCCGAGCGCGCGGGCGCGCGGAAGTAGGCGTGGAGCTTGAGCGAACCGGCATATGGCTTGCTCAGACGCAGGTTGACGGTCGAGTCCCGGAAGGCACAATGATCGGTAATCAAGTGTGTTGCGCGCCGTTGGCTCGACGGCATGAGCCAAACGTGCTGGCAGCCCTCCTAATTCTGTACAGATGTCACAGGTCGGCTCGCTGACTTTGTCTGCTATCGGTGCGAGCGTTGCTCGCGCGCCGCGCCTGTGGGTGGTCTCGGAACTCTACCACCCTGAGCTGACCTCGACTGGGTACTTCTTGACGGGACTCGCCGAGGGCATGGCTGCGTCTCGCGTCGTTAGGGTGATATGCAGTCAGCCGACGTACGCCGCGCGCGGCACACGGGCGGCGACGACGGAAGTGCGCAACGGCGTGCACATCGAACGATGCGTCGGTACGCGATTCGACAAGGATCGGCTCGCGCTTCGCCTTATCAATCTTGTCACCATCTCTGTCTCCATCGGCTGGTTGGTCTTCCGTCGTGTGCGCCGTGGCGATGTCGTGCTTGTGGTGACAAACCCGCCCTCTTTGCCGTTCGTTGTCTACCCCGCAGCGCATCTTCGGGGCGCACGTGTCGTCCTTCGCATCGAAGACGTGTATCCCGAGGTCCTCATCGCCGCTGGGATGTCCAAGCCGTCGTCGCTGCTGGTTCGCCTGGTCGGCGCAGCGACGCGAATGCTCTATCGCCGGATGGAGCGGATCGTCGTTCTCGGCCGTGACATGTCTATCCTTGTGGGCGCGAAGCTCGGTGAGCGCGCGAATCGGATGGTTCGCATCCCGAATTGGGGTGATATCGATTCCGTCTCTCCGTTGCCGCGAGTGAGCAACGCCGTCCTCGCGAGAATCGGCGCGTCCGACAAGTTCGTCGTGCAATACATGGGCAACATGGGGCGCACGCATGGTGTCGACACGCTGGCCGCAGCCGCACTCCGCCTGCGCGGCGTTCCGGGACTGCATTTTCTTTTCATCGGCTGGGGGGCACGCAAGGCCGCACTGGAGGCCATGGTGTCTGATGAACGCCTTACGCATGTGAGCGTGCTTCCGGCGTGCAGCCAAGAGGAGTTGTCGATGCACGTGAATGCCGCCGATCTCGTCGTCATCGCCTTTCAGGAGGGGATGGCCGGCGTGTCGGTTCCAAGCCGGATGTACAATGTGATGGCCGCCGGCAAGCCGATTCTCGCCGTGGCCGAGTCCCACTCGGAACTGGCATGCGCCGTGCTCGAAGAGCGCATTGGCTGGGTCGTTACGCCGAACGATGTCGACGCGCTTGCGACGGCCATCATGCATGCGGCAGCCATGCTTCAGGACGAACTGCTGGCGATGGGGGCACGGGCGAGAGAGGCTGCGGTCAGTCGGTACTCGAAACCCCCGGTGATTGCGGCGTATATGCGAGTGATGGACGCCCTCGAGACGGCAGGGGAGTGATCCACGGACGCGTTCTCGTGACGGGCGCGAGT
>Ga0105045_10000424_pt1 | contig 29997 bp, 22 predicted proteins | sample MAT02_FD_78089 | JGI IMG/M metagenome (GOLD analysis project Ga0105045, IMG submission 78089) | Freshwater microbial communities from Lake Fryxell liftoff mats and glacier meltwater in Antarctica - MAT-02 (megahit assembly) | ecosystem: Environmental > Aquatic > Freshwater > Ice > Liftoff... | reverse complement strand
TTGTTACCTCCATGAGCTTGAGTCGGAAGAGAGAATTCCGAGTCTATCAAAGACGAGGGACTCTTCGCAACCTTTGCATCCAAAAAATGATCTACAGATGGCAGGAACTCAAGTGAAAGATAGATAAAAATTTATCCAGATAAAATTATTTTGCTTCCGGATCAACACATTCGGCAAAGCAAATGCTCCGAGAAATTGCACACAATAATCGCCGGAATCGGTGGTCTTCCATTTCCTTTGTAAAAGTCCTTTCGTTTCTTTGGCATCCATATTTTCTTCTTATCTGCGATGCGCCCCTGTACGCCCCCCCTGTACGCCCCCTCTGTCCATGAATACCGTTCCATTGTTCGATTCGTGATAAGACCAACTCACAGGCATTGGATCGCAACTGGTTCGCAAGCGAGACGACTGCCTCAAGCAAAAGGTAGATCTATGTTCCGATCGCGTTTTTCGCGTGATCGATAAGAGCAAGTGCTTCGGTTTGGGTGGGCGCTTCTGCAATAAGCCTTACGAGCGGTTCGGTGTTGCTGGAGCGTAGGATGATCCATCGGTCAGGCCAATCCAGTCGCAGTCCGTCCTGGCGATTAACGGCAGGTGCCCGCAACTCGCTCTCGATCTTGGCGAATGCGGCGGAGACGTTTTCTAGCGCAATCGTCAATTTGTCTTTGATCATGACCATCGTTGGTAGTTCATCGACAATCGATGATATACTTGCCCCGCGTTTTGCCATCAGGTCCAGAATCTGTGCCATACCAACAAAACTGTCTCTGACAAACCCAACGCGAGGATCGATCGGTCCACCGCTTCCCTCGCCTCCGTACACCGCATGCGTGCGTTTCATCGCATCCACTACGTTGGCTTCTCCAACCGGCGAGCGGGTAAAACCTACTTGAAACTTCTTTGCTAGGTACTCGGTAAGGGAACTACTGGCGCAATTCGTGACGACAGGTCCAGGACTACTTTCTAGACGATACATCGTGCACAGCACGGCTGTAAACTCCTCGCCAATGTATTGACCAAATTCGTCAATCACGGCTAATCGATCGGCATCAGGATCTTGGCAAAATCCTATGTCGAAGTCTCCGCCGACGACGGCTGATGTGACACTCTGTAAGTTTTCTGCCGTTGGTTCGGGTGGGTGAGCAAAGAGTCCGTTCGGTTCCTCACCTAGGATGGTTAACTGACATCCTAGTTCTTCGAGGAGTCGTCGCCCAAGCACCGCGCCGGCACCGTGATTGCTATCCAACAAAACCTTAAAGCCTCGCTTTCGGATGCGAGAGACGTCGATCGTTTTGAGAACAGCGGTTAAGTGGGGTCCATGGGGATCGGTCGATTGTGAATATCTTCCTACTTGATCGATTTCCGCCCACTGTGAAAGCGATTGTTGATAGGCGACCAATACTTTCTTGCCCGCTTCAGCAGGAATCACGCGGCCTTCGTGATTAAAAAGCTTCAGCCCGTTATATGCAGGCGGATTGTGGCTTGCAGAAATCTGCAGGCCACCGACAGCCCCAAGCTCTCTTACAAGCACACCCAACGATGGCGTTGCAATCGCCTCTGCATCCACGACTTCCATGCCGTGTCCCATCAAGGTTGATGCGGCGACTTTGGAGTACATTGAACCGCTCGTGCGACCATCGCGACCGATAACAAATTTCCCCTGCGGAAGATTCGTACAAAAAGCGGCGACGTATCGCATGACGACAGATGGAGTTAGCTGCTGGCCTACGATTCCTCGAAGGCCGCTAACGCTAATGATTGGTTCAGCCATAGTACACCAGCTGTTGAGACACTAGATAAACCCGTAGCTCGCGCCTGGTGGATCAAGCCTCTGGGACTTTGACGTCGACGCTTGATGCTTGGGGCGATTCTTTCTTTGCTGCAAGTCCGATCAGTTGGTCAAACTCGTTGTCGGATTCGCTCGCCTGGGCATACTCCATAAATTCGGATTCTGCTCGCTTGGTATCCAATCCCGCCAGCTCGCGCGAAACTTTAGCACCAGCAGCCGCTTTTTGACGTATCTCGCGAAGGTCACGCAATTCTTCAGAAGTACGGTCGTTCGAGATACCGGTGATCATGTCGGCAATTTGTTTCTCTTCGGTAGATGACAAAATATCAGCAACCGCATCTTGCTTTTCTTCCTTGAGTTTCTCAAGTTCTCGCATCAACGCCATGATTTGGTTCTTATGACCGGAAGCATTATTGACTAGGATTTTCAGGTCGTCTTCCAGTTCCAATGCGCGCTTGGCCTTCTCGGCAAGAGTATTAGAAAAATCCTTAAATGCGGATTGGCATCGCTGGTATTCGGGATCGTTTTTTACAGCCGCTGGATCACCCGCGTACTTTTCAACCAAAGACTTGGCCTTCGCGGCGGCACCCGACTTGAGTTTCTCAAGCTTGCCAACTTCATCGGTAATGGCTCGCAGCTTTTCCTTCTTTGATTCCTCTTGCGCGATCATCGCGGCCACAGCGTCTTTGTACTGAGTGAGCCGCTGACGCTTGTCGCTGATAATGCGATCATAGTTCGCCGAAATCACGGTTGGGTTAGTATTGAGCGTGTCGGTTGCTTTGGTGATTTGACCGGTGAGCAAATAACCGAGTGCACGAAAATATCGGCTGACTGCTTTAAACATTTCGAGTGGAGCTCCTAGTGGTAATGGCGGTGAGAAAAAGGTTCGGAAATTGGTAACGGTGGGTTGAGGATTTGTGGCGATCACACCACGCTATTCAGCAGCGTTATTCAGCAGCGTTATTCAGCAGTGCGGTTCCCGGTTTGAGCACGATAGCCGGCGAGACCTTCTAGCTCTTTCATACGAGCTTCTGTTCTTACAGCAATCTTGATTGATAAATCGAGGTCGTCTCGTAGTGCGTCAATGTCAGCATCATTGTCTTTATTGTAAAGCCGTCGAAATTGCTCAACAGCTGACTTCAATTTTCCAGAAGAAGCGCCTACTGTCTTGAGAAGCTCTTCGCGTTTTGCGATCAATTCCGATCGCTGATCCCCGACCAAACGATCGGACAATTCAAAAAGTTTATAGGATTGCTCCAGCTCTCCAATGGCGGCCCAAAAAAGCTGACGAACTTGTCCGACTAGCGGAAGAGATCGCGTTTGGACACTCGGTTGATCGGCAAGCTTTTCGAATTCAGCTCGAGATTCCCGCAAGATGGTGACATAGTCCTTCGTACGGTAGTCGCGGTCCATACGGAGGTTGCGTAAGAGGTTTTCGATGCGGTCGTCTTCTTGCTGACGAATTTGATCTTGAAGAGCTTTGCCAGCTCTGGCGGTGATTTTATTCAGCTGTAGAAAAGTCCGGCTCACCATCCAAACTAATCCGCCAACGACTGCTGCAGCCCCCGCGACGTTAAGAAAACCGATTCCACCGGCAATCCACGAAGCACCCAAGCAAGCTATTCCGCATGCCACCGGAACAGTTATCGATGGAGCGAGAAAAATATCTCCGAGAACTTTTTTTTGAACGGCCTCCAAGAGTCTCCTCCCAAATTTCATTAGCCAGCAGTTGGAATGTTAGCCAAAAGTATACCGCCAATCGAGCGACGTGTGGTTCGGCAGAAGGATTCGAGCTCGAAAAGCCTGCTTTATTGGCCAATAAAAAAACCCGGGTCCGCGAATTTTACTTCGCGAACCCGGGCGACTAAGTCTCTCGTAGGAGCTCGAAAGGAGGTTAGCCTACGAGTTGGGATGACGGCTGTAATCTCAGACAGCCCGCCGGCGTTCTAAGAATCGCCACCCCATTGGCCGGTAAAGAAACTATTCACCTAATCACCTCCTTTCAAAAACGAATCCGACCGACACCATCACGCTTGAGCCAAGAATGGACGATATCGGCACTGAAACGACCATGTCGCGTATGCGTCACGCAACCCGATATGCATACTATAATCCAGTCAAGTCACCTAATTCAAGAGAGAACATTTCGTTTTCAGAGTATTTGTACATAGCCATGGAAAAAATGATGAGTGAAAAATCAAACGAAGCGACCACTTTCGATTCCGAGTTGAATGATTCTAGCAAAAGAAAGCCTCGAAACTTGATTCTGCGCAGGGTTGGGATTGTCGCAGCCATCATATTCTTGTTGGCTAGCAGCCTCGTGTTTCTGTTCGCGTCCGTCGCTCCAGGATATTTAGGAAGCGACTTACAACTGCAACTCAAGGGCCACCCTGTCATTGAAGCCGAGTTTGGTGAACTCCAGACCTGCGTGATGAGTTACTCCGCCACGTTTTCGAACGGTAATCCGGATGTGATCTTGTTTGATGTTGTCGGCACCAAGGATAAGGGGCAACTGATCGTTAATCAGGTTACAGCCGATCGACCAAGCTTCAACCTCGATACGATCGTGATTCGAAAGTACGACGGTCGAGAGATACCACTTTCCAACGCTCCGCCGAACGCGCCCCCCGTTCTCAAGACTCCATAGCACCTTCAGGTCGCTTGTGTCTGTCCTAAAGACTTTAACCATCCTAAAGAACTATAACACCGATGTCCGATTCGAAACCACGTTTGCTTCCCGAACTTTCGATCGAAGCGGATTGGATAGAGATGGTGCCTCGCTACTTGGTCCCTATCAATCCGAAGCGAATGACGCATTACTTTACGGATGTTCTGATCATTGGAGGTGGACTGGCGGGCTTGCGAGCCGCGCATGAGATCGATCCGAAACTGCAAACTATCGTTGTCACCAAAGATCGTCTTGAAGAGTCTAACAGCGCTTATGCGCAGGGCGGAATCGCGAGTGTTTGGGATCCAGAGGACCGCTTTGACAATCACGTGGCAGATACGCTTGTCGCGGGTGGTCCACTATGCGACCCAGACGTTGTCGAAATGGTCGTGCGCGACGCCCCCAAACGCGTCGCAGAACTGATGGACTGGGGGACTCAGTTTGACTCGCACGACGGGTCGCTGATACTTGGTCGCGAGGGTGGACACTCCCATCAACGGATCATTCATGCTTTAGGTGATGCCACGGGTAAGGAAATTATGCGAGCAATGATGCAACGGACTCGCGGTATGGCCAACATCGATATATGGGAAGCTACATTTACAATTGATTTAATTACTCACGAGGGGCGTTGCGTAGGCGCTGTGCTTTCTCGCGATGGTAAACCGCCAATGCTGGTGTGGGCCAAAGAAACCATTCTGTCGACGGGTGGTTGTGGACAAGTCTTTCGAGAATCTACCAATCCACGAGTTGCAACGGGCGACGGACATGCGATTGCCTTTCGTGCGGGAGCGAAGATGCGAGATATGGAGTTCATGCAGTTCCATCCGACGGTCCTCTACATCGCCGGCTCATCGCGGACTTTAATCACCGAAGCGATTCGCGGTGAAGGTGCCTACTTGGTTGACTCCAAGGGGTATCGCTTCATGGGTGACTACGACAAGCGGCTTGAACTGGCGCCACGCGATATTGTCAGTCAATCGATTGTTCGGCAAATGGAGATCACGCAGAGCCCATGTGTTTATCTGACACTAAAACACCTAGACGCGGCATACGTTCGCAAACGATTTCCTGGCATCGATGCTGTGTGCGGTGGATTTGAATTGGATATTACGCGAGACAATATCCCAGTGCGACCTGGCGCACACTACATGGTCGGTGGGGCTTTGGTCGATATCGAAGCGAGAACCAGCTTGCCAAATCTGTGGGCCGCTGGGGAAGTCACTAGTAGCGGTCTCCACGGCGCAAATCGACTTGCGTCCAATAGTTTGCTAGAAGGCTTGGTGTATGGGGCTGCCGCAGGTCAATCGGCTTCGCGGTCTGCCCTCGCTTCAACGTCCGAGCAACGAGTCCTTCCGATTCAATGCACTCGCTTGCGACACTTTCCTGAGAGCATCGACATTACCGACATACGCAACTCGCTTCGCAGTGTGATGTGGCGAAACGTGGGAGTTGAACGCAAAGCAAATCGTTTAGCCGAAGCGTTGCAGTCCACACAGCACCTTTCGAGCTTCGTGTTGTCGCAATCGTTCGATTCGTTAGAAGGCTGGGAACTCCAGAACTTACTTACTGTCGGGCTGATGATGACGTCGTTCGCGATGACTCGCGAGGAATCACGTGGCGTACATTGCCGAGTCGATTTCCCGCAGTCGAATGATACCAAATGGCTCCGGCACTTGGTGATGCAAATGTATTTCTAGAGCAATTCTCAAATAGTTGTAGCGGAAGCAGTCAGGGCTTTCGGCCGAAACTCTTGACGAGTTTCGCTAGTTGATCAACATCGGCCACTACATCAACATCAGTTTTGCCCTAATTTGAGCAATTTCCTTTTCATTTTGTGCTCAGGTAGCCTACTTCGCCGGGCATCCCAAGATCTTCAGGGAGTACCACCAGTGCCCGAAGCAGTCGATGGATTACCTCTGCTCCAGGTTCCAGCTAGGTTGACAGCAGTGACTTCCTCCAACTAAAATCTGGGGTTTCCCACGCCCAGCGAGCCTTTGATTTTGTAATTGGCTTGTGCTGGGCGTTTTCTGTTGAACAGCCATTTTATGAACGAAGCGACTGCAAAAGAAGCCATTGCCAAAGCCGACACTCTAATCGAAGCGATGGGATGGATCCGTAGGTTTCGCGGCAAAACGACTGTTATCAAATTGGGTGGATCGTTAATGGACGACACCGAATCGATGCATCATATTCTTCTCGATGTCATTTTTATGGAGTCGGTAGGGATGCGACCCGTTATCGTTCACGGTGGTGGCCCCTCGATCAACAAGGCGATGGACGCAGCGAAGATCGTACCGGTTTGGATTAAGGGTCGAAGAATGACCGATTCCAAGACACTGGAGATCGTCGAGAACGTTTTGGCTGGCGAGCTAAACGAATCGTTGACAGCCGAGATCGAACGACTTGGCGGACGTGCGATGAACTTTAACTTCAAAACCACCCAGGTTCTATTTGGTGAGAAGCTCATGCTGGAAGAGCCTGGTCAAGACCCTATCGACCTAGGCTTCGTCGGCAAAGTCACACGCGTCGATCGTCAAACCATCGAGTCGATGACCTATACCGAACAGATCCCCGTCATCCCGTCGATGGCTATTGATGAGAATGGCCAAAAGTACAACGTGAATGCGGATACGGCTGCGATGGCTGTCGCGGAGTCCTTAGGTGCAGATAAGCTAATCTTTGTAAGCGATGTCAATGGAGTCCGGCGCGATAAGAAGGACCCAACGAGTGTCATTCATTCCTTGACGGCCGCCGAAGCTCAGGAGCTGATCGAATCGGGAGTTATCGAAGGGGGAATGATTCCCAAGGTGGAAGCCTGTTTGTCAACTCTTCAACGTGGCGTCAAAAAAGTACACATCGTCGACGGCCGACTCCGTCACTCCTTGTTGTTAGAAATTTTCACCACGGCTGGTGTTGGAACGGAGATCGTCGCACGACGCGATAGGTAAGCTTCTATGAGACATTTACTGACATTATTCGATCTAACAAGCGAAGAGTTTCACGACATACAGCGAATTGCAATGCACTTGAAATCGCGTTGGAACGCTGGATATCGCGAACCTTTCCTGCAAGGGCAAACGCTCGCCTTGCTTTTTGAGAAACCCAGCTTGCGAACGCGAGTCAGCTTCGAAGCTGGTATGACGCAATTAGGCGGAACGCCTCTATATCTGACCCAGGACGTTGGTTGGCAGCAGCGCGAGACTCCCGGTGACTTTATTCGAGTCCTCGGCGAATACTGCCAATATGTCGTATGCCGTACGTTCTCTCACGACACGATTGTCGAGCTCGCGTCGTTCGATTGTGTGCCTGTTATTAACGGATTGACCGATCGCGCGCACCCCTGTCAAGCCATGTCGGACATCATGACGATGCGAGAAGCCATTGGTGAACTCAAGGGAAAACAACTGACGTTTGTAGGAGACGGAAACAATGTAGCTCGATCAGTGCTCCATGCCTGTGGGTTAGCTGGGATGAAGTTTCGATTGTTGGGACCGACTGAATACCACATCGAGCGAGACTGGTTAGAGCAGGTCGCCGACGATTGTGACGAATTGGACGCTTGTCAATCGACTGATGCCAAGTCCATGCTTGCAGAGGCTGATTTCGTCTACACCGATGTATGGACCAGTATGGGACAAGAAGAGGAAGCAAAGGAACGCCAAGAGGACTTTGCTTCCTTCCAAGTGAACGCTTCATTGATGTCGCAAGCCCCTAAGAGTTGTAAAGTGCTACATTGCCTGCCTGCCCATCGCGGTGAAGAAATCACCGATGAAGTCATTGAATCAAAGCAAAGTTTAGTGATTCCTCAAGCAGGGAATCGTATGCATTTGCAGAAGGGTTTGCTGGCATGGCTTGCAATCGAGAATCAACAGATGAATAGAAGTCGTTTAGAACTAAACTAGTCGGGTAGTCCTCTTCGCTACCCATAGCCCTTACACACAATTCGCTAAAAGAATTGCGCAATAGGAAGCATCGCGATGAAATTGATAATGGCTATTGTTCAGCCCAGCCGACTTGAGGCAGTCAAGGAAGCTCTGACCGAAGTCGAAGTGTTTCGATTGACGGTCGTTGACTGCCAAGGCTTCGGCCGCCAAAAAGGACAGGCGACGTCCTATCGAGGACCTGATTTCGCCATCAACTTGTTACGGAAAGTGCAGTTGCAAATCGCTGTCAACGAAGAGTTCGTCGAACCCACCATTCAAGCCATTTTGAAGGGGGCTAAGACTGGCGAGAAAGGCGAAATTGGGGACGGGAAAATCTTCGTACTTCCAATGGATGACTGCATCCGAATCCGCACAGGCGAACGCGGCTCAGAAGCTATCTAGTTTCTAACTAAGCCGACGGTGCTGCGTAGTGAAGTCTTCAGGCTGGCGATTAAATGACATATCAGCCGCAGGAAGCCTTCGCAACGATAGGTAGAAACTCGGGCGTAGTTCCGTTACAGCTGTCATGATTGTTAAACTCATCATCTTGCTTTTGTAATACGGATTGTTTTCGTTCAGATTAGCTCAAGAGGAGAAAATCGCGGGGTATCTTCTCCAGTCGATACGCTTTCGCACCTCTTGACTGAATTCGCTCATGACAACGTCCAAGCCAGTGCATGAATCATCGCAGGATAGTTTGCCGTCTGGGAAAAACGAACCAAATCGCATGTCACCTTGGGCTCTTATCTCGATATCGCTTGGGATCACTCTCGGAGTAAGTTTTGTCGCGGGCATTGTTCAGTGGCTGCAAGAGGAGAAAACACGTCTGCTCTTTATCGGGCTGGATGGAATGTGTTTTTACTTGGCATTTGGTTTCTCGACTTTCGTGGCTATTGGAATCGGAGTAGCGTACTTTCGTCCAAGCAAAAGATTGATCTTGATGTCTGTAGCGCTGATTTCAACGGCGTACTATGGTTTCTCTAGCCTTGTCAAGATCGATGGCTACTTCGGCAACAGAACACCTAGGTACACTTGGGTTTGGACTCCGAAAGCCGAAGACGAAATCAAAACTTACTTTACATCAAGAACAACCTTCGAGCTTCCGGTTCCAGCAGAGGATTTGTTCCTTCCCGGGGAGGGTGATTCTCCCGAGCTACTTGGTCCTGGCCGGAGTGGCAAAGTTCCGCATTTAAATCTCGCTTCCAACTGGGAAGATCGTCAGCCTGAGTTACTTTGGCGACATCCCGTTGGGTTAGGTTGGTCCGGATTTTCGATCGTTGGCAACGGCGCGGTTAACCTCGAACAACGTGAAGAAAAAGAATGTGTTGTCTGTTACGACCTACAATCTGGTAGGGAGCTTTGGTGTCATGGAGAAAATGTCCGATTCAATCATGAACACGGTGATGGACCCAGAACCACACCGACAATACACAAAGGTCGCGTCTATTCCTTCGGAGCTACGGGCATCCTCACGTGTGTTGATTTCAAGACCGGGTGCCTAGTTTGGAAGCAGTCGTCGTTTCTCGACCCTGAAAAAGAAAATTTAATGTTTGGCATGTCCGGATCACCGCTCGTTGTGAACGACATGGTGATTGTTACGCCGGGAGCGGGGCTCGGGGCGTCAGCGATTGCCTACTCGATCGATACGGGAAGCGAGGCCTGGCGCTGCGGAGATGATCCGGCGTCGTATGCATCACCGGTTGCCGTTAGTCTATGTGACAGAAATCAAATTCTGAGCTTCAATGGCGCGGGGCTCAGGTCCTATAGTGAACTGGGCCGGAATCTTTGGTTACAACCGTGGGTGACGCAAGGCGATTCCCGTGTTAACGTGGCTCAACCGATCGTGCTCGCGGGCAGCGATATCGATCAATCCATAGGTACTGAAGATAGCGACAGCCAGTGGGCCAAGGTATTGATCTCATCTGGTTATGATAAGGGAACCGCGCTACTCAAGATTACTCGAACGGGCGACCGATGGACGTCCGAAGTCGTTTGGGAATCCAAGCAACTCAAGTCCAAACTTTCCAATTTCGTAGTCTATGACAACCATGCGTATGGACTTGACAACGGAATTCTCACCTGTATAGGACTAAAAGACGGCGAACGAGTTTGGAAGCGAGGCCGATACGGTCACGGGAAAATTTTGCTGGTACATGACAAGCTTCTGATACAGGCTGAATCAGGAGAGATTGTCATGGTCGCAGCAACGCCGACATTGCATCTTGAACTCGCCAAGTTCGAAGCCCTCTCGAGTAAGACTTGGAACAACCACGCGTTGGCCGGTGATATACTTGTTGTCCGAAACGATCGCGAAGCAGCCGCGATTAGGCTACCAGTGACTGACTGACAGCCCGTAGTCGACTGATAACTCGCAGCGACGCTTCCGTTTCAGACACGATTCCGTTCATCGAGAGTTGGTTCTAGTCTGACTTGTGGACAAAGATGTTTCGGTAAGCAACTAGGTCGTTGTGGTCTTGTAAGCAGATAAAGCCGGTCTTGGGTTTCACGAATCCGTTAAAAGCTGTGAAATAACTGGGGCTGAGTTGTACCGATGGAATTTTGTATAATTTAGGTGTATCAATTTTCTAAATGTATTCTTCGTGGCTGATTTTCTATGAAGTTTGTTTTGCCCTTAGCGTTCCTGTTACTGTTGATGGCGTCCTCTTTGCGGATTCCTTTGCAGGCAAATGACTATCCCGAAACGTCGTTACCGCAGGAGGAGAGTGAGGGTGATTTAACTGCGCAACTCAAATCGCAATCGGAACAGAGAATTGCAGCGGACATTCGATTTCTTGCATCTGATGACCTGCAAGGTCGCGGGCCAGGAACAAGTGGCCTCGCAAGGGCTGCCGAGTTTATTGCGTCGCGATGGCAGTCGCTCGGTCTGGACACGAGAATTTTTGGTGAAGGGCCTTACCAAGTCTTCAACATCGCGGGCAGCCAAACTGTCGCTGACTTAGCCAGTAATTCGCTACGGATCATCACTTCGGCGAACTCAGGCGAAACGAGCAACCGAGAGCTGGTGCTGGGCCAGGATTTTCAGCCCCTTTCCATTGGAGGCAGTCAGACTTTCGAGGGGGGGATGTGCTACGTCGGTTACGGAATCACGTTTAATGAAGCTGGTCTTCAATATGATGACTATGCTTCGATCGACGTACGTGGCAAAGTCGTGCTTATTCTTCGTAAGGAGCCTCAGCAAGCCGACCCGCGGAGCCTCTTTGCAGGAACATCGGCTAGTAAACACGCGTTTTTTGCCTCCAAGTATGCTAATGCGGTCGCCCATGGCGCGTCTGCAGTTCTCTTTCTTAATGATGGAGTTTCGTTGCTGGGAACTAGATCAATAGCGAATGCCACTTCGGGTGACGTCGATACGTTCGCCGATCGGCTACCCGGAATCGAAGATGCTGGCCGCCCCAACGGCGCTCCTACCATTCCAGCTTTGTTCGTCCGACGCGAGGTAATCGAAACGTTGATTACAAGCCAGACGAATATGAATCTGTACGAAATGGAACTGGCGACCGATCAAGATTTGAAGCCACGTTCGGTGGAGCTCACTGGAGTTCAAATCTCCGGTTCTGTAAAGCTGAAGGCAGAACCGTTGGAAATAAAGAACGTAATTTGCCGTGTCCCAGGAGTGGGAGCGTTAGCGTCGGAGACGATTGTAGTCGGTGCTCATTATGACCATGTCGGAATGGGGGGACCTGGATCACTCGCGCCAGGAGTTTTTTCGGTTCACAATGGTGCCGACGATAATGCATCGGGGACTTCGGCCTTACTTGAGTTGGCGCAGCGATTGGCACCATTGATGCAGGAAATTTCGGAGCCGCGCCGCCAGATTGTTTTGATAGCGTTTACAGGTGAAGAGCGAGGGCTGCTTGGCAGTCGTCATTATGTAAACCATCCCCGATTTCCGATCGAGTCCACCGTAGCCATGATCAACATGGATATGGTGGGACGACTCTCCGATAGACAACTCATTGTTTATGGTACCGGGACAGGTACCCAGTTTCCCGAGTTGGTTGATCGCGCGAATCAGTCCTTGGGTTTTCGCATACGTAAGCAGGCGGAAGGCTATGGTCCGAGTGACCACCAGCCGTTTTATGAGCGAAAAGTCCCCGTGCTTCACCTGTTTACCGGGCTTCACAGCGATTATCACCGACCAACTGACGATTTTGAAAAAATCAATACAGACGGCATAGCTGAGATAACCGATATGGTTTACCAGATGACGACGGAATTAGCGAAGTCGCCTGGAAAGCCATCCTATGTGGCTGTCCCGGGCAAGGCAGATATTCGTCTTCCTGTTGCGCGGAGAGCGCGACTTGGAGTTCGCTTGGTTCAGTTCGCTTCGGATTCGGATTTGAGCTCAAGCGTTCAGATTGAATCCGTAGGAGAAGATTCGCCTGCTTCGAAGGCTTTGTTGAAACCGCTGGATATTCTGATTGCGATCGATCAAATCTCAATTGAGTCACCTCAATCATTGATTGACACGCTTTCCAATAAAAATCCGGGGGATTCGGTCATGCTGGAGATCCAGCGTGGCAATGAAAAGTTACGTATTCCGGTTCAACTGGGTCAATAGGCTGAATTTCGCTATTTACCCAGCTAGCCCGAATAGCAATACTCGTGTCGGAGCGAGGTTTTTTGGTCACGGAATGACCAAGACTCGCAGAACCATATTACGCAGTCACGTGACAAGGAGTGCTCTACAGTGCGCGTTTGGAACAAATTGGCTTTATCAGCCCTTACCGTGGTCTCATGCAGCTCGGCTGCTAACACACTTCTGGCCCAACAGCCAGCTGCGGCCCCTGCTGCTGGCGCGGCTGCTCCTATCAAAGTTGCTGTGATTGACGTTGGATTCATCGTCAAGAACCACCCGTCGATCAAGCAGCAGCAAACTGCGATGCGAAATCAAGTCAAAGCGACGCAAGAAGAATTGATCAAGCGACGTGACGCCTTGATCAAGGACGCTGAGAAGCTAAAGGATCTCCGCGAAGGAAGCCCCGAGTTCAATTCGCTTCAAGAACGACTTGCTCGTGAAGAAGCTCAACTAAAACTGGATTCTGTCCGGAAGGAAAAAGAGATCGATGAAGTCGGTGCCAAAATGGCCATCGAGTTTTATCAGCAAATGCAAGGCATTATCACTCGATTTGCAGAGTACAACAACATTGAAATCGTTCTGCAGTGCAGCCGCGAGCAACCCGATTCCAAGCAGCCAGCTACGATTCAGATGGCTCTCGAAAAGAGTGTTGTCTACTACAAAAAGACGGTCGACCTTACCGATGCAGTGCTTGCACAGATCATTGCGGAAACGCCTGCTGGAGCAACCAGTGCACCAGCTGCTGCCACACCGCTAACAGCAAACCCACCGGATGCTAAACTTCGTCGATAATCGATGAATTGGAAATGGAACGCGGTAGCATGATGCAGCCGCGTTGGAAGACGGGTTTGACGAGCAAGCGACTCCAGCCTGTAAGTCACCCTTTTTGGTATTTTGTGTCCATGGCAAGGAACGCCCATGCGGTCTTATCGATTACAGCAGACTCTCGCAAATTGCTTCCACGTCGCCGGCTACGGCTACTGGTCGGGACTACCCTGCACCGTAACGCTAAAACCAGCTGCCCCAAATTCAGGGATCTGCTTTCGCAGGACCGATTTGCAAGGGTCTCCAAGCGTTCAAGCGACCGCTGAAAACCGACACGAGACTCCGCTTCGTACCCGTTTGGTGACAAACGACTGGTCGGTCGATATGGTTGAACATATCATGTCGGCCCTCCATGCCGCTCAAATCGATAACTGCATTGTCGATTGTAGTGCTCAAGAGATGCCAGGACTGGATGGAAGTTCCCTTCGATACGCCCTTGGGATCGATCAAGTGGGACGTGTTGGGCAAGGTTCTGTTGCAACCACGGTGCAAATTACAACTCCCATTCGTATTGGTTCGGATGAGCAATGGGTGATGGCACTTCCTCACGAAGATTCAGAAACAGACTCTGGCCTGAGTTGTGAATACAGAATGGATTTTGGACCGCAATCGGCGATCCCGCGTGGCGATTATAAGACATCGCTATCTCTCGACTCATACTTGAATGAAATCGCACCGGCTCGCACATTCATCACGCACCATGAAGCTGAGATTCTTCAAAGTCAAGGACTTGCTAAACACGTGACGCATCGCGACTTATTGGTTTTTGGTCCCAATGGACCCGTTGGAAACACGCTTCGCTTTGCGGACGAGTGCGTACGTCACAAGCTGCTTGATTTGATCGGGGATCTGGCTTTAAGCGGTGTTCAAATCGAAGGTCGAATCATCGCTTGCCGAAGTGGGCACTCGCTCAACGGACGAATGGCAATGGAGCTAAGAGCGATGGCAAAAGCCCAGTCAAACTTCGAGACATCAAACTTCGAGATATCAAACTTCGAGATACTAAACTTCGAAGGAACAAACTCGGAAGAACGTGTTGTCATGCGTAAAGTCGCTTAGGGTGTGAAACCAATTCCCGTGTTAAAAACCCAATCAGCCTTGTTTTTAATTCCAATACTATCGTACAAACAATTTCCTATTTACTTGACTAGTCATTTTCGTGACTTTAGATCTTTGTGTCGCTAAACAATGATCTGATGTTGATCCCTACTTACAATTTACAGTACTTCGTCATTCCCGTTGTGCCCCCAAGCCACCGACCGATTTGCCGAATTAGAAACTTGCGGATTGTCCATGCCCACAATCATTGCCCACACTGCCGTAGTGGATCCTAGAGCCGAGATCGACGATGATGTTCGAATCGGCCACCATTGCGTTATTGGTCCGCATGTCCGTATCGGTCGAGGTACGCGCTTAGAGAACAGTGTAACGCTGACGGGAAACACTTCCATCGGACGCGACAATCATTTCTTTCCTAATTGTGTAATCGGTGCCGAGCCCCAAGATATCTCGTATCAAGGCTCTCAAACTCAAGTGGTAATTGGTGACAGCAATGTATTTCGAGAAGCGGTGACCGTAAATCGTGGTACAGAGAAAGACGACGGGATTACCTCCATCGGCAGCAACTGCTATTTCATGACGTGCGCACACGTCGCACACGACTGCAAGGTCGAGGATCGTGTGATTATGGCCAACACGGTCATGCTAGGCGGGCATGTTCGTGTGCAACATGATGCAACGCTCAGCGGTGGTGTTGCTGTCCATCACTTTGCCTCGATCGGCTGCTATGCGTTCGTCAGTGGTTTATCACGCGTTCTCCAAGACATTCCACCTTACATGCTCGCCGAAGGATTTCCGGCTCGTCCACGATGCGTGAACGTAGTAGCGCTGAAGCGAAAGAATTTTTCAAGTGAATCTATTCGCGCCATCACGGAAGCCCACAAGCTTCTCCATCGATCCAAAGTAGGCGTCAAACACGCTCGAGAAATTCTTGTTGGCAATGGCCAGTTAACCCCCGAGATAGATACGCTCTTTAACTTTATTGATGAATCCTCCTACGGTCGTCACGGTCGTGGTCGGGATCGGAGGAAAGCCGCGTGAGTACCAAACGTATCGCTGTGATTGGTGCGGGGCATTTGGGGAAGATTCACCTTCGGCGTCTAAAGGCTACGTCCGCATGCGATGTTATCGCGATGGCCGAACCAATACCCGAAATACGTCAAGCAATCCAATCCGAGTTCGGAATCGAGACCGTTGGTGATTATAGGGAGTTGGTAGGGCGTGTAGACGCTGCCATCATCGCCACTCCTACAGCAAATCACCTCGAGACGGCTCTGTGGTGTCTAGAGAATGGCATCCACTGCTTCGTCGAAAAGCCGCTTGTTCGTTCGGCTCGTCACGCTGATTTGCTTATCCACGTAGCGCGTCGGCGCAACCTTGTTCTACAGGTCGGCCACGTCGAACGATTCAGCTCGACGTGGCAAGCAGCTCGACCGCTCATTCAATCTCCCTATTTCATCGAAGCAACGCGAACTAGCGGTTACACTGGGCGAAGCACAGACATCGGCGTCGTTTTTGATTTGATGATTCATGATCTGGACCTTATTCTGAATTGCGTTGATTCAAATGTCGTCGAGATCAGCGCGACTGGACGAGCAGTATTTAATGCTCACGAAGATGTTGCCGAGGCTAGGTTAACATTCGAGAATGGAACAGTCGCTTCGATGAAGGCCTCGCGAATCAGTCGCACATCACAGCGTAAAATGTCGATCGAAAGCGACTACCATTGGGTCGAACTTGATTTCGCTGCTGGTACGGTCGATTGCATTCGTACGTGCCAAGAAATTGTTGATGGTAGTATATCGGCAGACGCGTTGCCCAGCGAGAAACGTCGCGAGATTCAAGGGGAACTATTTACGCGATGGCTTCCTCACGAGTCTACGCCAGTCGTGGCTAGCAATGCGATTGATTTGGAACAAGCGGACTTTTTCCACGCGATAGAACACGGCGTTGCCCCTAAAGTATCCGGCGAAGATGCTCGCAAGGCGATCTCTGTCGCCGAACGAATCTTGGATGCAATTGGAATGTCGACCGAGTTACGAAGGCTCGCTCGCGAAGAAGACGAAATTCCATCCGTTATTCCAGCGGCACATCGTTTTGGAAAACGTAAAGCCTCCTAAGCATGTGTAAAGAGGATCGCTAACGCGACGTTCACTAACAACATGTTCGTTATCAACACGTTCCCTATCGACGTCGGGTCTGGTAAGCAAGCATCCCCTTGAGTCGTCGCAACTGTTTCTGCGAATCGATCTGCAGTTGGTTTGACTCTTCCCTAGAAACGGCTTGAAATCGAATCGCTGATCCTGGTCTTTGTTGAACAAGCCGCGACAGATCGCCATCAACGACATGGCCAATCCGCGGATAGCCGCCGGTAGTTGCGGAGTCCGCCGTTAATACAATAGGTTCCCCAGACGGTGGAAGTTGAATCGTGCCGATGGCCGTGGGTTCCGAGAGCATTTCAAAAGGTCCCGATAACCGCAACCCTGGCTGTTTTGTGGGCTGTGCAGGTGGCGGTTGCTCAAGACGATACCCCATGCGATCGGAACGACCGCTGATAAGCCACTCGACAGACAGAAATTCTTTTTGACTTGGACCATCTAAGTGATTCCAATGCGTTCCTGGCAGAAAGCGAATGGGCCTACTGGATGGAACAGGACAATCATGAAAAACGTTTACGTTCCACGGAACAAAACACGTTCGATGTTTCGGCCAACCTAGCGTGAAAGAGGTTGGGTGTTTACTTGGGATCTTATCGCCTACGGTAAGAGGTAAACCATTCAGGCCGCCGAGGCCGGACCGTACATGCGTGCTACGACTTCCAAGAACGGCAGGTACTTGGACGCCGCCGTGAATCGCCATGTAGCCCCAACAGCCAACCGTCGCTTCTTTCACGTCAATCTGCTGTCCAGGCTCCACTAGATACGGACGTCCGCACCGAATCGGTTTCCCATTGAGTTTTACGTTCCAGTCGCCCCCATAAATTGCGATGGCGGTTCGTTGATGGAAGGCGACAGTCGGTCCGACAAGAAAGAACTCCAAGGCAGCTTGGTTTTTATCATCGCTTCGCTTGTCTTCAAGACGCTCGTGTGATGGATTACCAACCAGTTGGTTTGCGACCCGCCATGCGAAGGGGTCCATTGCGCCGGAAGTAACCACGCCGTCGCGGCGATAGCCAAACCTTCCCAGATCTTGAATCGTTGTGAACATGCCTGCTCGCACGATCTCAAGTGTCATCGAGAATCGGTCCGTTCGTAGCAAAGCGTCTCAAATTCGATCCGATTAACCTCAACAAACCTAATCCCGTCTCCAGCTCGTATCTTGCATGGAGGATTCTTGGTTTTGTCGAACAATTGCATGGGAGATCGACCGATAATTTGCCAACCTCCCGGGGAAGCGATCGGGTACACGCCTGTTTGATTGCCTGCGATACCTACCGAACCGGCTGCAACTACCAATCGAGGCGATTCCTTACGCGGAGTTGCAATGCGATCGGATAATCCACCCAAGTAAGGGAACCCTGGAAGAAAACCTATCATATGGACGAAGTACACTTCAGAAGAATGAATCGCTACGACCTCGCGACAAGTCATTCCGTGAGTATGAGCGACGAAGTCCAAGTCTGGTCCAAACTCGGTGTCGTAACAAACGGGCACCTCAACGGCAGTCTCCCGAAAGTTAGTCAGATCGTTACCGACTAAGTAAGCATCACTTAAGCTTTCTACATTCTGTAAAACGTTCAGCAGGCTTTGCTCCATCTGGAAGCCTTTCACACGTTCTGGATCGAAGTATACGGCAAGGGTCGTGTAGGCTGGAGCTGACTCAATAAAACCGGGAATGCCAGTTCTTTCCAGGGCTCGCTCAAAGCATCGAATACGTTCGAAACAATCTTGATCCGGCTTCTGACCGAATCGTAACAATATCGCCCGATCTCCAAGCGGCTCAATCGAGACAGGTTCTTTGGTCATGAGCGTGGACCTAAAAACTACTAAGAGACATACTCCACGGCATTAAGGACAGCAGCAGTTGCCTGAAACTTATTGAGCACATAGAAATGCATACCAGGCACGCCTTGATCGAGAAGCTCTCGCACTTGGTCCTGCGCGAACTCAACCCCGACCCCAAACTGCCAGTCAGCCTCCTCACTCTCGGCTAGTTTATCCAAAAATGTCGCAGGCAAGGCCGCCTTGCACATCGATGTGATCCGTTTAATCTGAGAGAGATTTGTTACGGGCATGATACCGGGAACGATTGGAATATCGATTCCCAAGTCGTTACAAGCATCACGGAAACGGAAGAAGTCTTCGTTCTGATAGAAAAGTTGTGTCACGATGATGTCAGCACCCGCATCGACCTTACGTTTCAGGTTTTGAAGGTCCACCTCGAAGCTAGGAGCTTCTTGATGCGTTTCTGGGTAACCAGCGACTGCAATTCCAAACTGAGGAAATTCTCGCTTGATCAACTCAACCAATTCGTTCGCGTATCGCAGTCCACCTTCGATCGCTGTGAAAGTTGTTTCACCCTTGGGTGGATCGCCGCGGAGGGCAACAATGTGCTCAATGCCGCTCTCCCAAGCCTGCTGCAGATACGCGCGAAGTTGTTCGATAGTCGATCCGACGCATGTCAGGTGGCTAGCAACGGGGATCCGAAACCGTTCCTTGACACTAGTAGCGACTTGCATGGTTCGATTTTGAGTTGACCCACCAGCACCGTAGGTACAGGTGAAGAAATCGGGCGTATAACGGCAAAGCTCTCCAACGGTATCGAGTACAGCCGGAATACCTTCTTCTGTTTTGGGTGGAAAAAGCTCAAAGGACAACCCACGACTGGATCCATCAAAATAGCTCGACAAATTCATTTACACTCTCCGACTTCTCTTTAGACATCCGGGACGACAGCAAAAGCGTTGCTTTTCATCGAGAATCATTCACCACCTTGACAATCTAGAATAGCAAACCGGCTCACAAAAACCACTTGGAAACCGAGATTCCCTAGCAAATTTCACCGATGAAGTAGTAAATATACCGGCTTTCGATTCGCCAATGAGGTTCATAAATGAAAGCAAACAGATTGCTTTGGGAGATTAAGTTCCGCTAAATCAAAATTAGGTTTGATTTAAAGGCGGTACTACATTCAACATGCGAGTCGTCCGTAAAATGTCGTCCGACAAGATGTTGTCCGTCAAGTATTAGGAGGCCGTGAATCAATCGGAAGTCCTTGTAGAACTAATCTCTGATGTTGAACAGACGTTTGAGAGCGATGAGAAGGCTGGCTTGCTGTTCTCCGGCACTTTCTTCACGAAGCGATTGGAGAGGCGGGTGCAATAGTTTGTTGACGAGCCGTTCAAAGGATTGAGAGATCTCGTCGATCGATACGTCCGGAACCCCTTGAGTTAGAAGACGGTTTTTGAGTCGATCTAGTTCTTGAATTTTGATTTGGTTTGCCTGGGCTCGGAGTGCGGCGATCACGGGACCGGCATGTCGATGATGGAGATCACCCAAGAAGCGAGACGTTTCTTCGGCGATTATTTTTCTAGCTATAGGCCATTGTTGGCGGCGGAAATCGACGTTTCGATCGCAAGCAGCTTGTAAGTCATCAACAGAATAAAGATACACATTGGAAAGATTTCCAATGGGTTCCTCAAAATCGCGAGGTACCGCTAGATCCAATATTAATTGCGTACCTTGTTTCTTGCGTTGGGCATGTAGCGGCTTAAACATCGCTAAAGTCACAATGGGTTCGGCCGCCGAGGTCGTGCTAATTACTAAGTCAGCCGTCATCAATCGGATTGGCAAGTTATCCCAAAGCTCGACGGAGACTCGCAAAGAACCCATAAATTCCTTCTCGAACTTTGCAGCCAACTCACGAGCATTTTCGATGGAGCGGTTGATTATTCTAACTTGTGTAGCTCCTGCGTCTTGAAGATAGCGAAGCGCCTCTTCCCCCATTTCACCCGTACCAATGATAAGAATATCTTTATCATCAAAGCGTTCGAAGAATTCGGCCGCGACTTCGCTGATCGCGACGCTCGGAACGCTGACGCGACGAGAATGAATCTCTGTTTCATTGGTTACACGCCGCGCAACTAGGCTCGCATGCTGGAATGCCGCATGAACAATAGGTCCGGCGAATTGGTATGTTCGCGACATCTCATAAGCTTGCTTCACTTGGGAGAGAATCTGTGATTCACCGACGACCAAGCTGTCTAAACTGGAAGCAACGGTAAAGAGATGCTCAACGGCCGCGGTATCGGAGCAGTTCTTCAAATGATCGGCGTATTCGGCCAGATTAAGATGATGAAAATCAAGTAAAAACTGCTGAAGAAAACTGACATCGGGAACAAGCGACGGATCGTCGCCGGCAGCATATAGTTCCACCCGATTACACGTGCTGAGCAATACCGTTTCGACGTTCGGGTAGCGTTGCTTCAACGAACGAAGGGCCGAGTTGGCTTGCTCAGGCGAGAATGCGAGTCTCTGTCGCAGATGCAGTGGGGTCTGATGGTGACTGCATCCGATCATGTGCATGATCATTGCAGCGACCTCCCGACGGCAGAGTTACGAGCGATAAACGTTTCCGCATGGGATTCTATCGAGCTTGTCGTTTTGCCGACAGTATCGATCGGCGACCTACCATGCGGTGTCGAGAATACCAGTATGAGTGCAATCAAAACAATTGCGAATGAAGCAATATTCAAATAGGCCGACCAGCTTGTTCCGCGACGGGCTGCCTCCCATTCCAAGACGGATGCAACAATCAACCAAATCAGAAGCCCAGCACAGAAGACGATGCCACTCTCAAGCCAGTTAATACTTCCATTTCGTTGGATGTTCAATACGACACCTGAGACCAATCCCATCGCAATCGCTATGGTCGAGACTACCAAGCAACTTCGCCCCATCGTGTGGAGGTATTCTAAGGAGGGCAGTCGCCACTCCTTAGTCAGCGGACGTTTCGTCTTAAGTCGATACTCTTGAAGTAAGTTCATCAACGCTGCTGCAAATCCCAGAAACAGGGCAACAGTCCCAACGATCAACGCACCTCCGTGCACCGGTCTCCAAAGCGCACCGTCGACTTCTGAACGGTCAAATGGCTGCCCGGACCTTACGGCTACCGCACCCAGGATCATCCCTAATACTAGCGGCAGCAAAAAAGACCCAATCGCATTAGTGGGACGCCGAACGGCGAGCAAGATGTAAGCCAGAGCCAAAATCAGTGCGGCCAAAAGGCTCCAGCTAAACAGTGTCGTGTACATTCCCTGGGCTAGTAACGACCCACTTGGTTGATCAACTCCTGTCGCAGAAAGCCTTGCGGCAATCAAAAGATTCCAAAGGTAGACGGCGTGAAGAAGCCAACAAATACTTGCCAACATGATCACCACAGGCGCCCGCCAAGGCAACCGAATGTAAAGCCGCGACAGTTCCAGGGCCAGTACGATGACATAGCCTAGGAGAACCAAACTAACGGTAACGCCGGTTAGCACGAGTGCGAGGCCGTCTTCTTGAGGATGGGTGAAATGGAAGGGCGACTAGGGCCCGAATTTCGGCTACTCGAACCCTCGCAATAGTATAGCCCGAACTGTTAGAGGTGGCAGAGGGACTTCCGAAATCAGACTTTGAAATGCGACTTAATGTCGCGACGGCCCATTCCCTATTGATCGGAGAGCACTGAACGGGCGATACTCTACCGTCGAGACAGATGTAAAAGCCGAAAAGTGTCGTTGTTTAAGACCTGGAACGGCAGTTATACGCGAAGAGGGTTATGAATAGTAGTTTTTTGAATAGTCAACGTTTGATTTAGCGTTCTAGTCACCGTTTGAAAACTGCGATAAGCTACTGCTCAAATTTGGAAAAGACGTCGGTTGAAGTCAGTTGCTGGCTGATGAGCTAGCAATTTTTTGTGATTTTTCAAGGTACTTTGCAACATCGCAGGGTACTGGTTTGAATAACTACGGTTAGAAATATGCAACGTTTTTTATTCCCGCGATGGACCAATAACTTCTTGGCATTGCTCGGTGTTTTGATTGTCGGTGGCGGAGTGCTGTACGCTGGTCCAATGTTTTTGGCGGTTACAAGTCCTGTTACTCTCAACGTAGGATACGAACCCGTCCAACCAGTTCCGTTTAGCCATGCGATTCACGCTGGCACTTTGAAGATGGATTGCAAATACTGCCACAATTCGGTCGATAAATCGGCTCATTCCTCAGTGCCTGCGACTCAGACTTGTATAAATTGCCATAGCCCGATGACACCCGCCGGTGCTCCAACGTACTCAGCAGTCCACTCGGCTAGCCCGAAGCTTCAGGCTGTTCGAGATAGCTGGCGTACAGGCGAATCGATTGATTGGGTTCGCATACACCGGCTTCCAGACTACGTCTACTTTAATCATGCGGCGCACGTGAATCGCGGTGTTTCCTGTGTTACTTGTCATGGTCGTGTGGACAAAATGGATGTGGTCTATCAAGCAAAAGATCAATCGATGGCGTGGTGTATCGACTGCCATCGTAATCCTGAGCCTCATTTACGACCCGTTGAGTTTGTTACCAAACTCGACTGGAGTGCTGAGAAAGACATGGGCGTATCCGCACTTGAGTTGGGGACACGCATTAAAGAAGAAAACAACATTCATCCCTTAGTGAACTGCGCGGTCTGCCACCGATGAATTATCCGTTACCCCATCAATCCAAAAAATATTTTCGCAGCGTAGAACAACTCGAAGGAACTCCTGAGTTCGAAGAGTTTTTGCAGCGAGAGTTTCCTCAGGCGGCATCGGAGTTTCCCGAAGGCGTTTCGCGTCGTCGCTGGATTCAAATGATGGGTGCATCGCTGGCGTTAGGAGGCGCTGCTGGTTGTCGGTACAACCGAGAAGAGTTTGCCGAATTTGTCGTCCGTCCCGAGGGCCGTGTCCCGGGCGTCGCACAATACTTTGCATCGAATATTGAATGGGCGGGCCGAGTGTCTCACGTACTGGTCACTGCCTTAGAGGGCCGTCCGACCAAGCTGGACGCCAACCCAGAACATCCAATGTACGCCTCCACGGTGAGTTCGGAGTTCAATGATGGACGGGACGCGAAGTTTAACGCCGGCGGCACAGATACCTTCACGCAAGCTGCCGTGTTGTCGCTTTATGATCCTGATCGATTGGGTGCAGTGATTCACCGAGTTGACGGCGAATCGACATTTTACGAGCTTAACGAATTGACTTCATGGGCCGAGTTTTCCGATTTTGCCGCAACTCAAGCAAAAGAACTGGCCTCCACCAGCGGAAAAGGTCTGGCGGTGTTGTTCGAGCCTTCTAAGAGTCCTTCATTTCAGAGCGTGTTGGCGAGTGTCAAAGCAAAGTTTCCGGAAGCGATGTTGGTTGAGTACGAGTCGGTTTATCGTCGTGATCAATCGAAAGCAATCGCGGCTGCCGGAGGCGGTAAATCTTCGTTAGTCTATGACTTGAGTAAGGCGAAGGTCATTGTCGCGATCGATGATGATCTACTAGGTGCCAATCCTAATTCGACTCGTTATTTCCGCCAGTTTGCCATGGGGCGGGCGCCGGTCGACGGCAAGATGAATCGGCTCTACGCAGTAGAGTCGCAATACTCCGTAACGGGTGCCGCAGCAGACTTTAGATTTGCGATGAAATCTTCGCAAATGGAAATTTTGCTCGGCAAGATAGAAGATGCCATCGATGATGGCAAGGAGTTTCCAGCTATTGCGGATGAGAAGGTATACAACGAGCTACCGCCGCAAGAAAAGTTCAAGCGAATGGTTCAGGTAATCGTCACTGATCTCATTGCGAACAAAGGGGCGTCGCTCGTTACCGTGGGGGCTCATCAATCGATTTCAGCACAGCAAACTGCGATTCGTATTAATCAAAAGCTTGGTAACGTTGGGGCAACGGCGCTCTTGCTCGATATTCCAAGTGAGCTAAATGGAATCGACACAGTTCGTTTGGATGATTTTGTCGATCAAGCGAACTCAGGAGCAATCAAAGCGGCTTGGGTGCTGGCTCCGAATCCTGTCTTTACGGTAGCCGGTGATATTGCCCTTGCAGCCGCTTTCGAGAAAATTGACCAGGTCGTCTATGCTGCTGATACTGACGACGAAACAGCTCAACATTGTGATTGGGTTGTTCCTGCGGCTCACCCCTTAGAAGTTTGGGGCGACGTGCGGGCAGCCGACGGAATCTATGGAGTTGGTCAGCCTCAAATAGCACCACTCTTGGGTGGGAAAAGCTTGATCGAGATCCTTTCGATCCTAGCTGGCTTTGAGGTGGACTCGGGAGATCAAATTGTAAAAGGAACGGCTGCCAAGATACTGGGTGGCGAGCTCTCGGATCGAAAGTGGAGAGAGATTCTACACGCGGGATTTTTGAGTGATTCGGCCGCGAAGAGCTCGGCGGTCACGATTGGAATCGAAAGGCCTGCTATCAAGGAGATCCCTGGGGCTCCGAAGAGCGAAGAGTTGGCAGAGTTGGATGTTTCGACCGTGGATTCGACGAGGTTAGAGGTTGTCGTCCACCCGAGTGACTCTGTTTACGATGGTCGTTTTGCAAACAACGGATGGCTCCAAGAACTGCCGCAGCCGATCACGAAGCTAACCTGGGATAACGCGGCTTTAATGAGCGTAAAGACAGCTCGGAAGCTTGAAGTAAAGCAGGGCGAATTGGTTCAGTTGAGCCAAGGGGATGCTGGGGTTCAGTTACCTGTATTTGTTGTTCCTGGACACGCTGAAGGTTCGATTACGGTCAATCTGGGTTACGGCCGGACTCGCGCGGGTTCTGTCGGCGGGATGATTCGAAGCGCGAAAGATCAATTTACAGTTGGGAAGAATCTCGCAACACTCCGCCGTTGGAACCAGCCTAGCATTTTGACTGGTATTGCGGCTAAAGGAACCAGCATTCCTTACAAGTTAGCGACGACTCAGGACCACTTCGCGATTGACGACCAGGGCGGCATGGCAGAAATTGCCAAGCGGTCACCACAAATTATTCGCGAAGGTACCCTCCAAGAATTTACGAAGTCAGCCCATTTTGCTGAAATCCCGCTGCACCATGAAGCGATCTCGCTCTGGGGAAAAGGGCCAGCGACTAATCAGCCCCATGCTTGGGGTATGACGATCGATCTGAACAAATGCATAGGCTGTAACGCTTGTGTCGTTGCATGCCAAGCAGAGAACAACGTCCCGATCGTTGGGAAAGAACAAGTCTCCCGTGGCCGTGAAATGCACTGGCTTCGGATCGACAGGTACTTTCAGTGTGACTACGAAGCTACTAGTGAGGCTGGTGATTACAGCGATCCGATTGACCCTAAGATTGTGTCGCAGCCGATGGCGTGCGCACACTGTGAGACGGCTCCTTGTGAACAGGTTTGTCCGGTAGCGGCAACCGTCCACACAGAAGAAGGCATCAACGCGATGGCCTATAACCGTTGTATCGGTACTCGATACTGTGCGAACAATTGCCCATACAAGGTACGTCGATTTAATTATTTCAACTACAACCAGAAATATGGTTATTTCTACGGATGGCAAGACAAACGAGAAGAAGTTAATACCAAACTGCAGGGGCTGGTACTGAACCCAGAAGTAACAGTCCGTGGCCGCGGTGTGATGGAGAAGTGTACTTACTGTATTCAGCGTGTTCAGAACGGAAAAATCAAATCGCGTACCACAGGTAACGGTTTGGTCAACGATGGCGACATTCAAACGGCTTGCCAGGAAGCGTGCCCAAGCCAAGCGATTGTGTTCGGCGATTTGAATGACAAGACTAGTCGTGTGTATCGATCGCAAAACGATCCTCGCGCTTATGCATTGCTTGAAGAACTAAATATCAGGCCTCGAACCTTGTACTTGGCAAGAATTCGCAATGTGCCAAGCCGACTACTAACAGACGATCAAGTGAATCCTAAGTGGAATACGGGTCATGGTTCCCATGCTGAACATGATTCGCATGGTACAGAAGGCCACGAAGTCCATGGCCACGACGTTCATGGGCATGACGATCCCGGGCACGAACATTGATGATGGGTTTTTGAGTTCCTGGCGATATAGCATTCCGTAAATTGGCGTGTGGACATGACCAGAGAACAGTAGAAAAAGTTGGTTTGTGACGGGTGAACAATAACCCTCACTGAATTGGTCTGACAGATAAGATTCAAGATTTGAAGTAAATGGGTAATCATGGCATCGATTAGCATTAATCCTCGCGAGATCGATAACACAGTTGAACTACCAGGTCGACGCGCTTCGTTGGTGACCGGACACCAAACGATGAGCTCGGTTACGGAGATGGTTTGTGCCGTGGCGGAAAAGCCACAGCCAATGATTTGGTACATTCTATTTGGATTTTCCTCTTTGACGGCGGTGATGTTCCTATCGTTAATTGGTTATCTCATTCTGACAGGGGTTGGAATTTGGGGAAACATGTCTCCCGTCTTCTGGGCATGGCCGATCGTGAACTTCGTGTTCTGGGTTGGTATTGGTCACGCAGGAACGCTTATCTCGGCCATTTTGTTCTTGTTTCGCCAAAACTGGCGTACGAGTATTAACCGTGCGGCGGAAGCGATGACTATTTTCGCTGTTATTTGCGCTGGTATTTATCCTGGCATTCACGTGGGGCGAGCTTGGCTGGCGTTTTGGTTGCTTCCCTATCCGAGTTTGAACCTATGGATGTGGCCGCAATTCCGCTCACCACTTCTTTGGGACGTTTTTGCGGTCGGAACTTACGCATCGACATCGCTTGTGTTTTGGTACATGGGCATGGTTCCAGATATTGCAACCTACCGGGACCGTAGCAAGACTCCACTTCGTCGGTTTATTTACGGAGTCCTCGCTTTGGGCTGGACGGGTTCATCACGGCATTGGCTCCGATACGAAAAGGCTTACACAATTCTTGCGGCGTTGTGCGCTCCGCTGGTTCTCTCGGTGCATACCGTCGTTAGTTTCGACTTCGCGGTGTCACAGCTTCCAGGTTGGCACACGACGATTTTCCCGCCCTACTTCGTAGCCGGCGCGATCTTTAGTGGGTTCGCGATGGTGGTGACCTTGCTAGTTCCTGTCCGCTCGATTTATAAGCTTGAGAATTTGATTACACTTCGCCACTTAGAGAATATGAATAAGATCATTCTTGCGACGGGCTCTCTGGTGGGTTTAGCGTACGCGACGGAGTTCTTCATCGCTTGGTACAGCAAGAACCAATACGAAGGGTTCGCGTTCATGAACCGCGCTTTCGGACCCTATTGGTGGGCGTATTGGATCATGGTTTCTTGCAATGTGATTTCGCCCCAACTGTTCTGGTTTAAGAAACTGAGGACCTCAACCTTGTGGATGGTTGTGATCTGCATCTTCGTCAATATTGGGATGTGGTTCGAACGGTTTGTTATCACCGTGACCAGTCTCTCTCGTGACTTCTTGCCTAGCTCATGGGGTTACTTCCGTCCAACCATGTTCGACGGATTGATGTTCTTCGGTAGTTTTGGAGTATTCATGACTTTATTCCTGTTGTTCTGTAGGTTTTTGCCCATCATTGCAATTTCCGAGATCAAGGGCATCCTGAGCATCGAAGCTCATCGAGAAGCACATGAGAAGGGTGGCGGGCATCATCATTAGAGAGTTATTCATCAGAGTATTCCAACAGAGTCATTTAACTGGGTCTAAACGAGTGTGATCTCATGTCTCCAGTTGTAAGTTGGCCGAAATCAAATTAAATCAGTTCTTGAAAAGCTAGTTCAAACGGTATCACCAATATGAGTGAAAAAAAACCACAAACTGCACCTGCCAAACCGAAAAGCTTCGGTTGGATGGCTGAATATGTCGACGAGCATTCACTTCTGGTTGCTTCCAGGAAGGTGCGTGACTCGGGCTATACCAAAACGGACGCTTATACCCCTTATCCAGTTCACGGAATTGATGATGCATTGGGGATCAAGCCCACGATTCTTCCATTCATTGTCTTAACAGCCGGTTTTCTTGGGTTGACTACTGCAATTGTTATGCAGTACTGGACCAACGCAATTGACTACCAATATATCATTTCCGGTAAACCCTTTGGGTCGTGGCCCGCGTTCGTTCCGGTTGCGTTTGAACTGACGATTTTGTTCAGCGCGTTTACGACTTTTCTGGGGATGTGGGCGTTGAATGGTCTTCCACGTTTTTCAAATCCACTTTTTACGAGCAGTCGCTTTGATCGCGTTACCAATGACCGCTTCTTTCTTCATGTGGATAGTCGCGATAAGTACTTCAATCGCGAATCGGTGAAGGATTTACTGGCAGGAACCAAGCCTGAGTCACTCGAAGAAGTTATCGAGGACTCGTCGCCTGCGAAGATGCCTAGTGTGATTTGGCTCGGTATTGGACTTATTTTCTGCGCTTCTCTCGTGCCAGTCGCCGTTGTACTCAACATGCGAGCTGGGAATGACGACCGCCCTCGTTGGCACGTCTTCTTTGACATGGATTTTCAACCCAAAAAGAAGGCTCAGCAGACTACCACCATCTTCGCGGATGGCCGAGCAGCAAGACCTCAGATCGCCGGAACCGTTGCCCGCGGATCGCTTGTCAATGAGGATCCATTTTACTTGGGTTACGATCCTTCGAAACAAGTTTCGATGACTCAGCCTAACACGATTCGTTTGGTCAGTGCCAAAGACGGAGAAGAACCGACGACCGAAGGTGACGGTGACGTTCCACCAGTTCAAGAGCCCGAAAATGTCGCTGACACGACCCCGTTGGCTGAAGGTGAAGAGAAGTCGACGGATTCTGCACCAGATCAACCGAAAACGGAAGTGCCAACTGAGCCAGAGATGAACGCGGAAGAGGAGTCGCCACAAGAGGAACCTGTTTCTATTCCTGAAGCTGCCGCATCCGAACCAGCGAAGGTAGTCGATCCTACGACGCCCAGTGGGAGTTCGGTTGTACCGACGCCTTCGGCCAGTGCTGGCGGAGTCGATCTTCCCTGGATTACTGAATTCCCGCTTGAGGTGGATTTAGCACTTGTTGCGACCGGAAAGACGAAATTCGAGATTTACTGCAGTGTGTGCCACGGTTACGCGGGAGACGGGGATGGACTTGTCCACCGTCGCGCTGAGGAACTCCAACAGGGCTACTGGCTACCTCCAACCTCAGTGCACGATCCGCGAATTCAAGCA
>Ga0105045_10000423_pt1 | contig 30020 bp, 32 predicted proteins | sample MAT02_FD_78089 | JGI IMG/M metagenome (GOLD analysis project Ga0105045, IMG submission 78089) | Freshwater microbial communities from Lake Fryxell liftoff mats and glacier meltwater in Antarctica - MAT-02 (megahit assembly) | ecosystem: Environmental > Aquatic > Freshwater > Ice > Liftoff... | reverse complement strand
TCAGGAAGTACAAGCCGGACAAGAGTACCGTGTAGACTTCGAAGGTGCTTACTTGCCAAATGGCGTGTACATCTACCGATTGACAACACTGAACGAAGTCGTTATCGACAAGTTCATGATTGCTAAGTAATCCATAAGGCTTAGCCCTTCAAAATAAAAACCCCCGCCACTTGGCGGGGGTTTTTTTGATTTAAAAATAAATTCAAAAACTTGTTGTAGTTGTAATTACGCGTTGGCAAGCCGCTTCGCCCAACATTAAACACACCGAAGCAGCGGTGGGAGATGGGACGTAGAGCAGATTCGAGAACCGCGCCGAAATACCTACCTTTACGACCTAAAAAATTTATGTATTCAGCACTTAACCATACCCATTCTTTACTGCGCTGGTTCGCCCTGATTGCAATAGTTATAGCGATTTTTCGCGGTTTCTCCGGAATGCGTGAGAGCAGGGTTTATACGAGTATTGACAAGCGTTGGGCATTAATTACCTTGATTGTGTTTCATCTCCAACTTCTAATTGGGTTGGCACTCTACTTTTTGGGTAATTGGCATACCGAATTGGGAAATATGAAAGACCCTGTTGCCCGATTTTACTCACTCGAGCACGCTGCCGTGATGGTAATAGCCATCGCCTTGGTGACTTTAGGTTATGGAAAAGCCAAGAGAGCTCGCATAGATTTAGCCAAGCATCGCACCACTTTTAGTTTCTACATTATTGCTTTGATACTGGTAATCATCAGCATACCCTGGCCATTTCGAGAAGCCATCGGAAAACCTTTATTCCCAGGTTTATGAGCAGGATGGTTCTTGTGCTTTCATTGCTCTTATTAATCTGGGCAGCCTGCGATTCCGGAAAGCCTTCAGTGAAGGATGCATCGGTAGATCCAAAATCGCTTTATACTACGCATTGTGCGCTTTGTCATGGAGCAGATGGCAGAAAAGGCTTGGCCGGAGCCAAACATTTGCCCGATTCTAAACTCGATCTGGCTCAACGCATCACTATAATCACCGAAGGAAGAGGAACTATGGTTCCTTACAAAGACGTGCTCACGCCCGATCAGATAAGAGCGGTAGCAAATTACACCCTATCATTCCGCTAAGGAAATATAACACTTATGTCGAAAGAAGTTACCACAGCAGCAGTAAAAGAAAGAGCCGTTCTCATCGGATTAATCACCCGCGACGAAAGCAGTGAGCAGGTGGCCGACTATTTGGAAGAACTCGATTTTTTAGCTGAAACTGCTGGTATCGACAGCGTGAAACATTTCACCCAAAAGCTCGACAAACCAGATGTCCGAACTTTTGTAGGGAAGGGGAAGATGGAAGAAATTCGCGCTTATGTGGAAGACAACGCAATTGATGTATTAATCTTTGATGATGACTTGAGCCCTTCACAGCTCCGAAACCTGGAAGATGAATTCAACAAAAAAATCTACGATCGAAGCCTGCTAATTCTCGATATTTTCATGGCGCGTGCACGAAGCGCGCAAGCAAAGGCGCAGGTCGATTTGGCTCGCTCACAGTATTTACTTCCACGACTTACGCGCATGTGGACCCACTTGGAGCGTCAGCGCGGAGGAACAGGCACACGTGGTGGAGCAGGGGAGCGCGAAATCGAAACCGACCGGCGGATTATTCGCGATAAAATTTCGAAGCTAAAGGAGCAGCTTAAAGTTATCGATAAGCAGATGCACACCCAGCGGAGCAATCGGGGTGCAATGGTGCGCGTAGCTTTGGTAGGCTATACCAATGCAGGTAAATCTACCTTGATGAATCTTTTGAGTAAGTCGGAAGTATTTGCCGAAGATCTGCTTTTTGCCACCCTAGATACTACCGTGCGGAAGGTAGTTTTGGAAAATTTACCCTTCTTACTTACAGACACCGTTGGGTTTATACGCAAATTACCCCATCAGCTCGTCGAATCTTTTAAAAGTACACTCGATGAAGTTCGCGAAGCCGATTTACTGGTTCACGTTGTAGATCTTGCCCACCCCAATTTTGAAGACCATTACCACACAGTAAATACCACTTTGACTGAAATCGGGTCGGCAAAGAAGCCCACTATCGTTGTATTTAATAAACTCGATGCGTGGAGCCCAGCACCCATCGATCCGCAGGATATTGATCCGGACGTAGAAACCGATCCGCTCGAACAATTAAAGCGATCTTGGATGGCCAAGCTGCACGAAGAAGCCGTTGTATTCATCTCGGCTGAGAAAAAAACGAATATCGATGAATTGCGGTCAGTACTTTATGAACGCGTGAAAGAAATCAGTTTAGAACGTTTTCCACACAACCAATTTTTATATTAGCCATGGCTTCTATCCGTCAAGAAAAAATTGCCCGACTTATTCAACAAGACCTTGCGTCCATTTTTCAAGAGAAGTCGCGTGAGCTTTTTGGTGGGGCATTTATCTCGGTGACGCGCGTGCGTATGAGCCCCGATCTGAGTGCTGCTAAAGCCTACATCAGCATTTTCGCAAACAGCGGTACCGATAAATCTGAAGTTTTGGAACTGGTACGGTCTAAATCATCGGCTATTCGCGGGCTTTTAGGTCATAAGGTGGGCAAACAACTGCGGATCGTTCCGGATCTACAATTTTTTATTGACGACAGCCTAGACTATGCTATGGAGATTGATAAGCTCCTAAAACCGTAGTCGGTGAATCTCCCTTTTTTTATCGCCCGTCGCTATTTGGTATCGCGAAATTCGCTTTCCATAATTAGTTTGATGAGCGTAATATGCATGGTGGTGGTGGCCTTAGTTACCATGGCTATGGTAATTGTGCTCTCCGCATTTAATGGTATTGAAGCATTAATCGACGAGCGCTACAGTTTGTTCGACGCAGATATAACGATCATTCCTTTGCAATCGAAGGTTATTGCCGAAGATAGTTTGCCCTTGGCCGCACTTGCGGATCTTTCGGGTGTGCGATCCGTAAATAAGGTTATAGAGGAGCGCGTTTTCGCGCGAAATGAGCGGAGTCAGCGCATTGTGAAGCTAAAAGGGTTACAGCGCAGCTACCTCCAAGCTTCAGGTATCGACAGCTTGGTGATCGAGGGTGATCCCAGCCTTTCGCTAGGTGGAAATCCCGCCGCTCTGATTGGTATAGGTGTGAAGTACGATCTGGATCTTCGACTCTTCGAACAGCAGTTTAAGCCACTCCAGCTTTCGGCCATAGAGCGCGGAAAGAACCTACGCCGCAATATGGAGTCAGCCCTGCGCAATCGATCGCTTCCCGTATCAGGGATATTTTCTATAAATATCGACTTCGACTCCGATTACGTGCTTGTGCCTTATGAGTTTGCTCAAGATTTGCTTGCCTACGATGATGAATATTCGGCTGTAGAAATTCGCGCCGATGCAAAAGCCGATTTAGCAGCATTAAAGGCAGAAATAGAACAGGTCTTGGGGTCTGAATTTCAAGTGCGAACGCGTTACCAGAAAAACGAGATTATATTCAAAACCAATGAAACCGAGAAGTGGGCTACCTTCCTCATCATGGGTTTCATCTTACTCATCGCAACATTCAATATCATTGCAGCGCTCAGCTTATTGATCAATGAAAAACGTGCAGATATCAAAGTCTTAACCAGTATGGGCGCTGAGCTGTCCTCCATAAAGCGGATATTTCTGCTTGAGGGAGCATTGATCAACTTGCTTGGTGCTGGAATCGGTATAGGTTTGGGGTTGCTATTCGTACACCTTCAACGCACCTATGGGCTGATAAGATTGGAAGGCGGCCTTGTAGACTTTTATCCGGTTGCTATATCGTTGAAAGATTTAATGGCAGTTTTTGCCCTTGTTGTGCTTTGTGGATTTTTATCGTCGATTGGGCCAGTGCAGCTACTCACCAAGCGTTATAGCAACACTTAGGCATATGCGAAGTCGCTGAATGTGGCGGCAATTTCGTCCAATAACGCGTGTAGAACCACTGGACTTTCTTCGGTGACGAGCTTTATACGGAAATCTTTGAAATCCTTGATCCCGCGGAAATAATTGGCATAGTGCCGGCGCATTTCTACCACTCCAAGTCGTTCGCCTTTCCATTCGAGACCCATCTGAAGATGCTCCCTGGCAGCTTCGACCCTTTCGGCTAAAGTGGGAGGGTCGATGTGAAGCCCAGTGGCCAAAAAATGCTTGATCTCTCGAAAGATCCATGGGTAGCCGATGCTCGCCCGGCCTATCATCACTCCGTCAACGCCATAAAGCTGCTTGTATTCTTTGGCCTTCTCGGGCGTGTCAATATCTCCGTTTCCGAAAACGGGGATCCGCATGCGCGGGTTTTCCTTTACTTCTCTTATAAGCGTCCAATCGGCTTCGCCTTTATACATCTGCTGGCGGGTGCGACCATGAATACTGATGGCCTGAATGCCCACATCTTGCAATCGCTCAGCAACTTCAACTATGTATTTGGTAGTATCGCTCCAGCCTAATCGAGTCTTTACCGTTACAGGCAATTTTGTCGATTTAACCACCGCTTGGGTAAGCCGAATCATTTTGGGAATGTCCTGAAGAATCCCGGCACCTGCGCCCTTGCAAGCCACCTTATGAACGGGGCAGCCATAATTTATATCAAGTATGTCGGGATTGGCCGCTTCGACAATCTCTGCAGAGCGCATCATGGGCTCCAGGTCGCTTCCGAATATCTGTATCCCGATTGGGCGCTCGTATTCGAAGATGTCTAGCTTTTGAACGCTTTTAGCAGCATCACGGATAAGTCCTTCCGAAGAAATGAACTCTGTGTACATCAAATCGGCACCGTGCTTTTTGCAAAGAGCGCGAAAAGGTGGATCGCTCACATCCTCCATAGGTGCAAGCAAAAGTGGGAAATCACCCAAGTCGATATTACCTATCTTTGCCATTCGAGCTGCAAAAATACAAAATCGAACTTCATGCGTTCAAGGCCTTTCGCACAAGCCGATCCCTTTCTTCAATTTATTGTCCTTTTTCTCATCGCTTTTAGCTGTGTTTCGATTTTTATGTTTGGAGCGTCGGGCTTCGTAAACCTTATTTGGGGGTTCAATTTTCTTACCGATCCCGATGCTATTGTAGATTATACCAATCCGCAAATGGTCCACATCAATCGGCTGCTATTGCTATTTCAGCATATTGGATTATTCATAGTACCGGCCTTTATTTTCGCCCAGCTTATTTCTAACAATTGGAAAATCGTTTTAGGGTTTCGCCCTGTACGGCCTTCGTTTAAATTTATAGCCGTAGGGGCTATGATTTTGGCGCTTCCAGGTATAAATGCCCTAGCCTGGTGGAACAGTGAAATGAACCTTCCCCCATTTCTCTCAGAGCTGGAAGCAGCCCTGGCTGGCATGGAGGCACAAGCCGCCGTGCTTACCGATGCTCTAACCGGTTCAAATCAGGTTTGGGTCTTGGTATTGAATATTATCATTATCGCTTTTATTCCTGCACTTGGCGAAGAGCTCATATTTCGGGGTTTATTGATCCCTATTTTGCGCAAATGGACAAAGAATATCCATTGGGCGATTTGGATTGGAGCTATCTTGTTTAGTGCGATGCACATGCAATTCTACGGGTTTCTGCCCCGCCTTCTGCTCGGAGCTTTCCTCGGATATCTATACGTGTGGAGCGGTTCTATTTGGGTACCTATCTTAGCGCATTTCACCAACAATGCCATGGCTTTGATTCTATTATTTGCTGTTAAGCGAAGCGCATTGCCACAGGAAGTAGATAGTTTTGAGCCAACGCCAGTCTATTTTGGCGTTGTGATATTTTCGACCTTAGCCTTTGCAGGCGTTTTGTTAATGGCCTACCGCAAGGCGGTAAAGCCTATCGATTTGCAATTTCCAGCGCTTCTTCCACCAGCGCCGACTCCCGAAAACTAAGTTCTTTCCGGGTAGTAATCAAACAAAAAAAAGTCGACCGACGTCGACTTTAAACTATTCTTCGAAAATCCCAATTCTCAGTTATCGATAACCGAACCTTTATTAACGGAGTAATTGATTTTCAACGCTTGCGCTTCGCGTAATTCCTGCTTAATATCCGTCACGATACCCATTTTGGTATCGCGATCTACTTTAAGGGATGTAGTAATCGCAGGCTGTTCCGCTTCATCGCGTTTGTCGCGATTCGCTTGTATCCAGACTGCGATGTCTGATATCTCTGCAAATGAATCGTCGAGCTGCATTAATGGCTCAGAGCCCAAACGCTTATCTATAGGAGGCCCAACGTTGATGTAGTCCACCAAAGACTTTTTCTCCAGCTTTTCGGTTTCTGTTGCATTTGGCTTAGAAACTTTCACCTTCGGATCATCTTCGCGCATTACCGTAACTACCATGAAAAAAAACAGCAGCATGAAGATGATATCGGGCAAGGAAGCCGTAGAGATCGCTGGACTCGCTTTTTTTTGTTTTCCTGAAAACTTACCCATAACTAACCTCCTATATCTTTTGGTTCAGCTTCCGAAACGCGTTGTGGATAAACGGCTCGAATAGCTTTGATCTTTGGTTTATCTTCGTCTTTCGCAGGATTCAACTTGCTGTAAGGCACGCCAAATTTCTCTTCTGATAGATTGTTGCGAAGGGTATTAACAGCGGCGCTCAACTCATTTTGAACTTTGATGTACATCTCGTACGAAGTTCCCCGGTCGTTCTGAAGCGAGATCAAAGCCGATGAAGGCAACTCGTTGAAATCGCCAATTAGGTTAATAGCCACTAATTTCTCTTCCCAGGTGGCGATCTTGTCTTTCAAATCCTTACTGTCTTGATTTTGGCCAAGCGCCTGACGGAGTAGATTGAGATTTTCTTGAACGGTGTTTCGCGTTACACGCGTCATTTGCGGCAAGTCTTCACTATTTCTAGGATTAGTATAGAAGTCAATAGCCCCTTCTTTAAGGTTCCTAATATCCATTGGCTGCCCTTCGACCAAAAGCTGATTGTTTGAGTTTACCAATACTTCGTAAACGTTGCGCATTTTTACCGGTGGCGGATCTACCATTTCGTCCGGAACGGGTGGCGGCAGTTGCCGTAAAATCCCAATATCCTGATCCATGGTGGTAGTCACCAAAAAGAAAATCAGCAGAAGAAAAGCGATATCCGCCATCGATCCTGCATTGATTTCTTGTAATGGTCTTCTTGCCATTTTGAATATTATTTAAAGAAACGACTAACTTCTCCAACTACTGCGGCTATAACGGCCGCGATAATCAGAATATACATAATCAACAAACCCGTTTCACTCAGCCTTGAAGCAGTAGGAGTGATGTCATCGTCGTATGAATTGAGCACTTCGCCTGAAGCGAGGCTATAGCACACAAAGGCTAAAACTGCAAATACTATAACGGCGATAAGCGTTGGCATATTTTTCTTGATATTTCCCAAAAAATGAAAAAGACCAAAAATCAATGCTGCTCCCCCGGCCACCACTAGCAAGCCCAAAGTGAGGTTAATTGCGGTACTTACCATGCCTTCATTTCCGACCATGATAAGGATACATAGAATCAAACCAATAATGCTTATCGCGAAGGCACCGACTGTCAGCGCCGTGCCTAGAGTTTTATTTTCCATAGTATGTTTAAATTCGTGCGGTGCGGTGTCGAAGCAACATGTCGATCAAGGAGATAGAAGCGTCTTCCATATCATTCACAATACCGTCAACTTTAGCAATGATGTAATTGTAGAAAACTTGCAGAATCATAGCAACTACTAGACCGGCCACTGTTGTGATCAAAGCCACTTTGATACCACCAGCTACAACTCCTGGAGAGATATTGTTCTCTGCAGCAATTGCATCGAAGGCACCGATCATACCTATTACGGTACCCATGAATCCGAGCATCGGAGCCAAGGCGATAAATAGAGAAATCCAAGAAAGACCTTTTTCTAAAAGACCCATTTGAACGCCACCATACGCAACAACTGATTTTTCAACCATTTCGATTCCTTCGTCATAGCGCTCCAGACCTTGATAAAATATGGCGGCTATAGGGCCGCGGGTATTACGACAAACATCTTTGGCTGCTTCTACACCTCCCGATGCCAGGGCATCTTCTACATTTTGTAAGAGCTTTGTTTTGTTGGTGGTAGCCATATTGAGGTAAATGATACGCTCAATGCAAAGAGCCAGACCAAGAATAAGACAGATCAATACGAACGACATGAAGAAAGGACCACCATCAATGAACGTATCCTTAATTCCTTGGGTAAAATTGCGCTCGCCTTCTACGGCTACATTTTCATCGGCAGAGACGGAAGTTTCTTCGCTTTGGGCATAAATATGCAAAGGTGCAGCTATGCTGAACATTCCAAAAAGTGCCAGGACAGTCAGTAATTTTTTCATGGGTTTGAAATTGGTTTGAACTTTTTTAGGGTTTTTATTATTAGTTAATGTTAAGAGCACTCAAATGTAATTAAACTGCGGAGAGGAAGGGATTCGAACCCTTGATTCCCTTTCGAGAATACACGCTTTCCAGGCGTGCGCCTTAAACCACTCGGCAACCTCTCCAAAGCCCGAATTAGTTATTCCCGTAGGGCAACGGCGGCGCAAATTACAAAAAAATGTTACAGCCAAATAAAAACAATGTTACCAAAACATTAAGCGGATTAATTGTCGGATTTAACGGTCATTTCGCCGCGAAGTGCGGAGGTGAATTTCTTCCGAAACGCTTCTCCTCGATAACCTTGCCCCAGCAGAGCCATGGTTTTGGTGAGCGCAGCTTCGATCAGCATATCGCCAGCCGATATTACTCCCATTTCCTGCATGCCGGTGCTCGTTGCGTACTTGCCCTGATTTACGCCTCCAACCAAGCATTGGCTGACGTTAATAAGGAGTAATCCGCCATCGATCGCATCGCTCAAAAGTTTTAAAAACCAAGCTGCCGAAGATGCATTGCCGCTTCCGAACGTCCGCACTATCAATACCAGATTATGGGGAATAGACGCGGCGGCTTGTACGATGGAGCGTGAAATGCCAGGGAAAAGCGTGAGCACCGTAACTGAATTGTCCATCGAAGTGTTGAGCTTCATGGATTCCGAAGGACGGGCGGAGATATACTCGCGATTGTATTTAATATGCACGCCGGCCTGTGCCAAAATAGGATAATTGGGCGAACGGAAGGCTTGAAAATTCTCCGCATTGTGTTTGTAAGTCCGGTTTCCGCGATATAATTGGTATTCGAAATAAATAGCCACTTCTGAAATAAGTGGCTCGCCATTTTCCAAATGTGCGGCAATCTCAATGGCGGTGATAATATTTTCCTTGCCATCGGTGCGCACCACACCAATAGGGAGTTGCGAACCGGTTAGAATGATAGGTTTCCCAAGATTTTCAAACATAAAGCTCAAGGCCGAAGCGGTGTAAGCCATGGTATCGCTTCCGTGCAAAATCACAAAACCATTATAGTTCTGGTAGTTTTCCGCAATTATTTCGGCGATCAATATCCAATCTGTTGGCTCCATATTGCTGGAGTCAATCGGTTTTTCAAAGGCTTCTATCCCTACTTCGATATCCAAAAGATCGATTTCGGGAATGCGTTCGTGCAGCGATTCAAAATCGAAAGGAGAGAGAATACCGGTTTTTGGGTCTTTGATCATCCCAATAGTGCCGCCGGTATATATTAGAAGTACCCTGCGCTTACTTGACATTTTGGAGGTTGAAGAGTTTGAGGGCATTTTTAGTGGTTTGTTCTGCTATATCATCGAGTTCTGCACTCCTTATTTTTGCCAATTCTTGCGCCACCTTTAGTGTATAAGCTGTTTCGTTTCGCTTTCCGCGAAAAGGCGCAGGGCTCAGATAAGGTGCATCAGTCTCCAGCAAAATCCGATCGATGGGCAATTGGCTGGCTACATCGGCCATGCCTCCGTTTTTAAATGTAATTACCCCACCTAAACCGAAATAAAAATTCCCGATTTTCGATGCTCTTTCCACATCGGCCATATTTCCTGTGAAGCAATGAAAGACTCCTTTAAGGCCTGGAAAAGTATGGCTTTCGAGGGTGTCAAAAATTTCCGGAAGGCTTTCTCTCGCGTGTATGCAAATGGGTAAGTTTAGTTGCTGGGCCCATTGCAATTGCTGCACAAAGGCATCAATTTGCCAATCGAGTGTGGTTTTATCCCAATACAAGTCAATTCCGATTTCACCGATCGCCACAAAATCGCCGTTCCTAAGCACCGTTTCAATTTGGCGCAGTTGGTCGCGGTAATCGGCCTTCACATAGCAGGGGTGAAGACCCATCATGGCGCGGATTTGCTCGGGCCAACGCACTTGCATAGCCGCCATTTCGGGTATGGAGGTGCCGTCTATATTCGGGAGAATGGTAAGCCCGACGCCTTCACCTAAAGCGCGCTCCATGCATTCGGCCCTATCGTCCTTGAATTCGTCGGCGTACATGTGGGCATGGGTATCTATGAGGTAGGGCTTCATGGTGGGTGCAAAAGACGGAAATCCATTACATTTGAAAAAGTTTATCAAGCCGTTTGACCAAAGTTCTCCTTATTCGATTCAGTTCCATCGGCGACATTGTCCTTACCACACCCGTGGTGCGCGTGATCAAGGCGCAATGGGAAGGTCCAGTCGAAATACATTACCTCACTAAGAAAGCTTTCCGTGGAATTCTCGAATCCAATCCCGCTATTGCAAAGGTTTACACCATTGAGAAAAGCACCAATGAGGTGATTAATGAGTTGAAAGCGGAAGGTTACCACTATGTATTCGATCTTCATCACAATCTCCGTTCGGCGCGCGTAAAATCGGGATTGAAGATGCTTTCCTTCAGTTTTCGCAAACTGAATTGGGAGAAATGGCTGCTGGTCAATTTTGGAATAAACCGGTTGCCCGCCATCCACATTGTGGACAGATATCTCGAAGTGCTTAAACCATTTGGCTTGACCGATGATGGGCGAGGTCTCGATTTTTTCATTGATCGAGTTGACGAATTGGACGGACTGGATTTCCCTGTTCCTTTTCGCAGCGGTTTTACTGCCGTGGGTATAGGAGCAGCACATTGGCGCAAGAAGCCGCGCGAAGCCCAATATGTGGAAATATGCAAAATGATCGACGGACCTATAGCCCTGCTTGGAGGGCCTGCCGAACAAGAGCTTGGCGAGCGAATTGCTCAATCCTTTGGCGCTCGTGTTTGGAATACCGCAGGAAAATTCCGGCTAGGTCAATCGGCTTCGCTCCTCAAGGGGGCTGCGGTGTTAATCACTCCCGATACCGGTATTATGCACATAGCCGCTGCTTTGAAAAGACCCATTATTTCGCTCTGGGGAGCCACGGTACCGGCCTTTGGTATGGGGCCTTATCGCAATGAAGCGCTCGACATTCGGCTTCAGGCCGACCATCTGAAAAAGCGCCCTTGCTCGAAATTGGGAACTAACTGCAAATACAAGCCCTGCAGATGTATTGATGAGCTACCACTCGATAAATTACCGGCTATTCTTGCTTCTCAAAAAGGGCTTTGAGTTCGGTGGCTTCAGAAGGGCTCATCTTCCCGGCCAAAATAAGCCCGAGCTGACGACGCCGCAATGCCCCCGCATAGCGTTCCTTTTCAAGATCGGTTTCGGGTATTAACTCGGGAACGTGGATGGGTTGTCCCACTTGATCTACGGCTACAAAGGTGTAGATCGCTTCATTGCACTTGGTCCGCTCGCCGGTGCGATGATTTTCGACAAATACATCGAGGAAGGTTTCCATCGATGAGCCAAATGCCCTTGAAACCTGCGATTCGATGGTGACAATATCGCCGAGTTTGATAGCCTTATTAAAGCTCACATTGTTTACCGCGGCCGTTACTACCACCCGCCGGCAGTGACGCTGCGCCGAAATGGCGGCGGTAATATCCATCCAGTTTAGAAGTTGGCCTCCCATTAGGTTGCCGAGGGTATTGGTGTCGTTGGGAAGTACGATTTTCGAAGAAGTGGCAAAAGTTTCTTTTGCGCGTTTTTGTTCTTTCAATGTTTTCTTGTTTCGGGAGCAAAGATAAGGATGGAAAAGCGGCTTCAGGGAGATTCACGCCTTATGTCTATTTTTGCGCCATGGAAGGCGAAATACTTTTAACATCCAAAGCTCTGCACATTATTTTTGTGGTAGCTTGGTTTGCCGCGCTCTTCTACATGCCCCGATTGCTAATTTATTTTGTGGAAGCAGCAAACAAGCTGGAACCTGCGAAGGAAGCCGTTCAAAGTCAGATCATTGTAATGGCCGGCCGGCTTTGGAAAATCATTGGTTGGCCTTCTGCGGTGCTCACTTTTGTTACCGCTATTGCCATTCTTTGGATCAATCCTGCCTATCTTTCCATGCCGTGGATGCACGTAAAATTGGGCTTTGTGCTTCTTCTTTTAATTTATCATCTATCGCTGAATGTGCTCTACCGCAAGATGGTTGCCGGAAGGTTACAGTGGAAGGCCTCGCAGCTTCGATTTTACAATGAGCTGGCCACTTTACTGCTTTTTGCGATCGTTTTTACAGTGGTGTTTAAGAACACTTTGTCGTGGGCATACGGGGTGGGCGGTTTACTACTGCTCGGTATAGCCTTAAGTTTGGGAATAGTCAGTTATAAAAAGTACCGCAAGGCAAGTGGTTAGGCTTCTTTCTTGAGCATCCAACTTTGGGCAAACTGCGGTATACTTCGCATCTCGACTAAGTCGTGAAGTGCTTGTTGGTAATCGCCAAAATCGCGAATGCTTACGCGATAAAGGCCTTTATGGTAATCGAGAATGCTTGCTCCGTGACCCATTGCAAGGAGTTCTCGGACAAATTTCTCCGCATTTTTTTCTTCGCCAAAGCACCCTGCGATAATGTGGTATTTGCCGATAACGCGTTTTTCATCCGCCGGGGCTTCGACTACAATTTCAATTTTTTTCAAATTGATCCAAACTCCGGTGCTATCTATTTTTTCAGACTCGAAAGAATAGGGGAAAACAGTAGCTGTATCTGGCCAAAACGTGGCTGCTTCATCGCTTTGACCGAGGTCGGCTTCTTCACTTCGCGGGGTGAATGCTGAATTAGCTTTTTTATTTCCAGAAATGGGGAAAAGTTCTGCCAAACTTAAGTCGGTAGGGCTTTTAAACTCGGTGGTAAGACCCATGTAAAGGCTCATTCCTAAGAAGGGAAGCATGGTAGCCGCAGCCACCCAATAAATGCTCCGACCCTTGCGGTGCACGGTCTGATTCTGATGACTAGCGCTTATCGGCTTCAATTTTTCTACGGTCTTTTCCGCTTCAGCCGGTATGATCGGCTCAAATTCAATACGCACAGGCATTTGGAAAGCGTCAAATCCGAAAGATGCCTTTAAGAAGTTGATTTCCTGCGAAGGTTCGAAGCGTAAATTGCGGTCGGTGTCGAGAAACAAAACTCCGATTTTTTGCCATTTTAGCGTCTCGCCCTTTCTGAGTTTAGCCCAGTACTGCTGCACTTCGGCGCGCAGTTCCGTATTGGCTTCTTCGAAAGTATAGCCGTGGGCCTTTTGCAAAGCCTGTTCTAGAAGACCATCGCTGCGGGTCAGGTTTCGGTTGAAACCCAAATCCTTTTGAGCTGGGTGGGCAATCCCCGATCGTTCATCTAGCCGGGCCGGGCGATGATTGGTGACAAATCCACCCAATTGAGGTACAATTACGCAATCGTAATCATGGAGTAACTCAGCTATATATCCGTCAATTTGCATAGTGAAAATGCGCATTCAGCCAATTCGAGCAGGCGCCCTGCGGCATCAAAGTAAAAGCTTTTTTTTGATTGCTCGTAAGTCTTCGGGTGTATCGATGCTATCTGCGCGTTCGCTCGATATATCGGTGTAGATGGCGTACCCATTTTCCAACCACCGCAATTGCTCCAGCAGTTCGGTGCCTTCGAGCACTCCGGGGCTGAGCTCTGAAATGTCGGCCAAAACATCGGCTTTGAAACCGTAAATGCCCAAATGTATAAGGTAAGATTCGAAGTTTTTTTTGCCCGTCCGGTCATAGGGTATCGGGCTACGCGAAAAATAAAGTGCTCGGCCCATATAATCGGTGACTGCCTTTACACGGTTCGGATTTAGCACTTCTTCGGCGCTTTGAGCAGGGCTTACCAAGGTGGCAATTCCTACTTCTGTGCGATGGAGAAGATGAAGTACCTGATTGATTTGCTCCGGATCGATGAAAGGTTCATCGCCTTGAATGTTGATCACATTTTCGCAATTCCAACCAATAATATCGAGTGCTTCTCGGCAGCGATCTGTACCCGAAGGGCAATCGGGCGAGGTGCGCACCACCCAACCGCCAAAACGCGCCACTTCATCGGCTATGCGGCTATCGTCGGTAGCCACCAATACGGCATTGAGCTGCGATTGGCTCGCCTGTCGGTATACGCGCTCAATCATGGTTACGCCACCTATATCAATAAGTGGCTTTCCCGGAAACCTTGTCGAGCCATACCGCGCAGGGATTATTCCTAAGTTTTCAATATGTTCCATATCCACGTCAAGTTTAATTATTTTCGGCTTTCCGCAAATGAAAATTCAGAACGACCCCATTCCTTCTATTCAGCTCTCCCAAACGGAAGTGTATTATCAACTCGCCCTGAGCAAAGTACCTCAGATCGGGGTGCTGAATGCCCGAAAGTTGATTAAGCATTTTGGTTCGGCGGGAATAGTATTTGAACAGAAAACCCGCGATTTGGTGCAGGTTCATGGCCTCAGCCATGCCCGGGCTTCGGCCATTCGCAATTTTAATGGCTACGAGGCGGTCGATCGGGAGTTTGCTTTCGCGGAAAAGAAAGGAATCGCTATACTATCCTTCCAGGAAACCAGTTTTCCGCAAAGGCTGAACCACTGCTCAGATGGCCCGGTGGTTCTTTTTGCCAAAGGCGATGCAGATCTCAATGCTCGCCGGATGATCAGCATTGTCGGCACCCGGCATATCAGCGATTATGGCAAGCAGATGGCTCGCGATTTGATTGAGAGTTTCAAACCATACGACATTTCGGTGGTGAGTGGTTTTGCTTACGGGGTAGATATTCATGCCCACCGCGCCTGCCTGGAAATGGGCTTGCCGACTATCGCAGTGCTTGGCCACGGACTCGACCGTATTTATCCCGCCGATCATCAGCGCTACGTCGCCGATATGATCGCCAGCGGCGCTTTGCTCAGTGAGTTTACCACCGGCACCAAACCCGATCGGGAGAATTTCCCCATGCGAAACCGCATTGTGGCGGGTATGAGCGATGCCACCATTGTGGTAGAGTCGGGCTTCAGCGGCGGCTCCATCATCACCGCCGATTTGGCCAATGGCTACAGCCGCGACGTATTTGCAATACCCGGGCGCATCGGTGACGAGCGATCGGCAGGCTGCAATAGGCTCATAAAAACCAATCGGGCCGCTCTGCTCGAATCGGTTAAGGACTTGGAGTATATCATGGGTTGGAATGCCCCGGCTAAAGAGAAGGCAGTGCAACGCAGCCTTTTTATGGATTTAACGCCCGATGAGGAGCGAATTGTCTCTGCGCTGCGCGAAGCCGGTCCGGCGCATATTGATGGTCTCTGCCTTGGATTAGAGATGCCTATGAGTACCGTGCTCGTTCAATTACTCACGCTAGAGTTGAAAGGGGCTGTAAAGGCACTCCCTGGTAAGCGCTACCAAGCCATTTGATACCTAAGTGTACCTTATACACATCTTAGGATCGTTTTGTGTTTGGGCTAACAAATTGAATTTCAATGCTTAAAGTGCCCTTTCGGAAGCCTTTGAGACGGCCTTTACGGAACTGTATTTTGGCTACATTTGACGCCTAAATCTAAATCTTTTAGCTCCTATGCAAGTAGCCGCGCATACATCGCTTGTCGATGAATTTATGGAAGGCGTTCGCGCCAAAAACCCCAATGAGCCCGAGTTTCTTCAGGCGGTGCATGAAGTGGCCGAGGCCGTTGTGCCTTTCTTGGAAGAAAATCTCAAATACAAAAAAGCAAAAGTGCTTGAGCGTATTGTGGAGCCCGAGCGCACCATTATATTCCGTGTGCCATGGCTCGACGATAAGGGTCAAGTTCAGGTCAATCGCGGTTACCGTGTCGAGTTCAACTCGGCTATCGGCCCTTACAAAGGAGGTTTGCGCTTTCACCCATCGGTGAACCTGAGCATTCTGAAGTTTCTGGGCTTCGAGCAAATATTTAAAAACAGCCTTACCACTTTGCCTATGGGTGGTGGAAAAGGTGGTAGCGATTTCGATCCGAAAGGAAAATCGGACAATGAAGTGATGCGTTTCTGCCAAAGCTTTATGACGGAACTTGCTCGCCATATTGGTCCCGATACCGACGTACCTGCCGGAGATATCGGTGTAGGTGGTCGGGAGATAGGCTATATGTTTGGACAGTATAAGCGTATTCGAAACGAATTTACAGGTGTGCTTACCGGAAAAGGTCGCAACTGGGGTGGCTCGTTGATTCGTCCAGAAGCTACCGGTTACGGCTGTGTTTACTTTGCACAGGAAATGCTCCAAACGATGGGCAAAAAAATTCAAGGTAAGACCGTGGCCGTCTCAGGTTCTGGAAATGTGGCGCAGTATGCTTTCCAAAAAGTGTTGCAGCTGGGCGGAAAAGTAGTAACGCTTAGCGATTCTGCAGGGTACGTTTACGCCGAAAATGGATTTAGCAATGAAGCTTTTCAGTACTTACTCGATTTGAAAAACGCACGTCGTGGCCGCATTTCAGAAATGGCCGAAAATTTGAACGGTGTTCAATATTTCGAAGGGGAAAATGCATGGTCTGTGCCTTGCGATATCGATATGGCTTTGCCTTGTGCTACCCAAAACGAGTTGGATGAAAATGATGCGAAAGCATTGGTTAAAAAAGGTTGTATGCTTGTAGCCGAAGGAGCTAATATGCCGACCACGCCAGCAGCAATTACCTATTTTCAAAGCAAGAATGTAGCCTTTGCGCCAGGTAAAGCGAGCAATGCCGGTGGCGTGGCCACTTCGGGACTCGAAATGAGCCAAAACTCACTTCGTATGAGTTGGCCTGCGGAAGAAGTGGACGCTAAGCTCCACGACATTATGAAATCAATACACGCTGCTTGCGTAAAATACGGCACCGAAAACGGTAAGGTAAATTATGTAAAAGGTGCCAACCTGGCCGGCTTCTTAAAAGTAGCCGATGCCATGCTGGATCAAGGGGTGGTTTAAACCACATAATCCACTGTAAATGAAAACCCCCACGCCGATAGGTGTGGGGGTTTTCTGTTTTTGAGAATAATCTATGAGCGTCCTACTTTTTAAACTTCACTTTGTAGAAAGCCTTGTTCTTGCCTCGCACGGCAAAAAGAATGACTTCATCCTCTGCGACTTGTGAGCTCAATTTAGGCTGTACGATTACCTTGTCCACTTTTGTGGACATAAGTGCTTCGCGAAAAATGCGGCCATCGGAATCTATAGTAACCAGCGACGCGAAAGCGTCTTTGATGCGCATTTTATCTATTTTGCCGTCGCCGTTGTAAGCCAGATTTTCCGGATTATCGTTAAACACAATGTAAATTTTGTCGTCAACCACGGCACTCAGGTAAGACGAAAACTGACCATTATCATTGGTGGTAATTTGGCGCTTGGGTATCTTACTCGCCCATTCAATATTTCCTTTTGGATCGATACTCACCACAATTAAATCGTTGTAGTAGTAGGTATAGGTGGTGCTAGTACCCTGTTGGGTTCGGGTGGTAGTTCTGACTACATTGTAATATTCGGCGATCATCACAACTCCTCCATCATTGCGAAGTATAAAATCGTGCAAATCAAAGTTGGAAGAAAGGCCTACGTCCTTTCCGGCTTCTTCTTTTTTCTCCAATTTATCGGCCTGCCGCTCTGTCAAATCCTGCTTCATAAATTCTACACTGAACTCCTTTGTGCTCTCGTGAATCACTGATTTTGATGCGCGGTCGAGCTTAACGAAAAAGGAGCCTTGAATTCCTTGTTTCTCCAGTGTGAGATAGAACCCTGCGCAGATCACTTCTTCTTTGGTCATGGCAATGTTTATGTCAGAAACGAGCTTGCCATTCAAATTTATTTCATATTCATTGGTCACGGCACCTTGATCTTCATAAGTGATCAGAATTGTTTTGTAGTTTTTCTCTTTGCGCTCTGTGTCTGCCTTGCCGCGCCATAAATTGCCCACTACCACTACGTCGCCTTCATTTGTTACCCGATAATTATTGACCGAAAACAGGTCGTCGTTGTACGGGAGAACGATGGATTTTGACCAGAGCCGAGTCAGATTGTCGTCGAACACATTGAGTTCAAATCGTTCGGGTTCACCTTTCGTAAACGGCAGATTGTGCTCGATTAAAAATTTGGAACTATCGCGCGAAATACGCGTGTTAAAGCCAGAGCGTCTCAGGTCTTTGGCATTTTCGCCACTTATCTCACCGAGCTTGGTCGATTTGGGATTTAAGGTGAGTGTCGTTGCACTTAGCTCGTTCAAATACAGCGTGAGAGTCCCTTTTTTCTTGTCTTTCTGAGTGCTTAGCACGATGAACTTTTTGCCTACTTCGAGAATCTCAAAGAACTATCGGTCTTTCTCAATGTCTTCAACGTCGAGCTCCACTTCGAAATCGAGGTTTAAATCGCGGTTGTAATGAGCCAGGATAATCTCTCTCGATCCAAGGCCAAGTTTGACTTTTCTAACGTAGAAGCCCGATTCGGAGCTAGCCCATATTTCACTGGGGGTCATACCCTTGCTCTCTCGGTAAGTTTCGCCGGCAGTTACTTCTACTTTCTTGCTGGGCTCAAATGATTCATTTTTTTGAGCGGAAGTTATGGCGCTTGCGGTTATGGCGCATGCCAAAAAGATGATTTTTTGCATAAGTTGATTTGTGTGATGTTGGAAATTAAATGGCTCTTTCTATTAAAAAGTGCTTTTTTGGAAAGGGATGGATAGTGAAAAGAAAAAATTTAATCTGGAGTTCTGTGGCTTTTAACAAGGCGCAGGCCGAATGATGGCGCCGAGTCTAGTTTGGTTCTTTTGGTTTTGTTGTATATCAAATTGGCTGAATAGCTATGTTGAACGATTTTAGTTTGGTTAGCTCATTTTCGGATTATCCTTTACCTGAAGCTCTTCCGATTCGTCTAAAGTTTTCGGAAGAGCGAGACGTCCGCCAATAAGCGCCATGGGGATATAAGCGATAACCAAGTCGATGGCCGAAGGGACTATACCTGTGCCCAGCAGAATTACATTGATTATACCCATTATGAGGAACCAAACACCAACGATGATGGCAAGGGTCATCTTCCGGGTTTTGCCCAAAAGACTCGCCAAATAAGCTCCTACCAAGGTGCCAATGGCATGCGCCAAAAACGGAAATATATAATGCTTGAATTCGAAGGCACCCATTGAATTCTTGATCGACTCGATATCTTGTAGGTTTACATCGCCGGGTGGTGGTATAAGTGCCATACCCACTGCTGCCAAGCCCAAATTAGCGAAACTCCCGGCAAGAATACCAACTATTACGGCTACTATATTTCGAATTAGAGGGTTCATTTACAGAGATTTTTTAAGGATTAGCGGAGACGAATGTAAAAGTTTGTGGCCGAATGAAGCCCATTTTACTTGGGAGATTTCGAAAGACCTTACTTCCATCTTCTTTTTCTACGCCGTCGATTCGTACTTTTGCGCTAAATTATTTTCCTATGTACGGTGCACTAAAGAATCATTTACAAACAGAACTTCAATCCATTCGTGAAGCTGGATTATACAAGAAAGAGCGGATAATTGCTTCGGAGCAAGGCGCTGAAATCACGCTTCAGAACGGAAATAGAGTTTTGAACTTTTGTTCTAACAACTACCTCGGTCTGTCGTCGCATCCCGATGTGGTAGCTGCTGCCGCCGAAGCGCTGCACACCCGCGGCTACGGCATGTCCAGTGTGCGTTTCATTTGCGGCACGCAGGACATTCACAAAGAACTAGAACATCGAATCGCAGCGTTTCACGGCTGTGATGACACTATATTATATGCCGCTTGCTTTGATGCAAATGGTGGTGTTTTCGAGCCCCTGCTCGGCGAAGAAGATGCAATTATCAGCGATGCCCTAAACCATGCTTCCATCATCGATGGCGTGCGGCTCTGCAAGGCAGCCCGATATCGCTATGCGAATAACGACATGGCCGATCTGGAAAAACAACTTATTGCCGCCAATGAAAAGGGGGCGCGATTCAAATTGATCGTCACCGATGGCGTTTTCAGCATGGATGGCATCGTAGCAGATATTAAGGGTATTTGCGACCTGGCCGATAAATATGAAGCCTTGGTGATGGTTGATGAATGCCATACTGCCGGATTTATTGGCAAAACGGGTCGCGGCTCTGTAGAATTCGGCGATGCCATGGGGCGCGTCGATATTATTACCGGCACGCTCGGCAAGGCTTTGGGCGGCGCTATGGGCGGCTATACCACCGGACGGAAAGAAATTATCGAACTCCTCCGTCAGCGCTCCCGGCCTTATCTATTTAGCAATAGTCTGGCGCCTTCGATTGTCGGCGCTTCGATAAAAGTTTTGGAAATCCTTTCAGAGAGTACTGCCCTCCGCGATACGCTCGAAGAAAACGTAAGCTATTTCAAAGCGGGTATGGCAAAGCTCGGGTTCGATATTGTAGAGGGCGACTCAGCTATAGTGCCTGTAATGCTCTACGACGCCAAGCTCTCGCAAGATATGGCCGATAAACTGCTCGATGAAGGGATCTATGTGATTGGCTTCTTTTATCCGGTGGTTCCCAAGGAGAAGGCTCGTATCCGCGTGCAATTGAGCGCCGCCCATACCAAAGCACATCTCGACAAAGCGATTGCAGCTTTCGAAAAAGTAGGGAAGGAATTGGGTGTGCTGAATATGGCGTAAATCAAGGGGTTTTATAAGGTTTCCGCAGGATTTCGACAAATCCGCAATCGGATTGCAGATTTGTCGAAATTCTAATGGAGAGAATGAGCTCAGGTTTCGTGTTAAGCGTTTCCTCAATAAATATCTTCCTTACCTTTTGTGCAAAAGAAAAAACTAACTATCTTCGCAGCCCCAATTCGGGAGCATGTAATAGCTAAATAGCTCAACTACAGTGGATACATTAAGTTATAAAACCATCTCGGCCAATCGCGAAACCGCCGATAAGAAATGGATTTTGGTCGATGCCGAAGGGCAACGACTTGGTCGATTTGCCAGTAAAGTGGCTAAAATCATTCGCGGAAAGCATAAAACCAATTTCACACCCCACGCAGATTGTGGTGATTATGTGATAGTGGTGAACGCTGAAAAAATTGTTCTTACCGGCAATAAAATGCAGGACAAAGAATACATCCGTCACACCGGGTACCCAGGCGGTCAGCGCATGGTAAAAGCAGTCGATCTGCTTCAGCGCAAGCCGATTGCCATGGTAGAAAAAGCCGTGAAAGGGATGCTTCCCAAGAATAAACTGGGCTACCAGCTCTACACTAACCTTCGTGTATTCGAAGGTCCGGAGCATACGCATGAAGCCCAACAGCCAGAAAAATTAGATCTCAATACAATCAAGTAATGGAAGTGATCAACACCCTCGGCCGACGCAAGACCTCTGTAGCCCGCATCTTTATGCGCAATGGTACAGGTTCGGTAATCGTAAACGGACGCGATTTTAAAGAATATTTTCCCACTATGCCGCTCCAGTATCGCGTGCACCAACCCTTTATGCTTACCGAAACTACCGGCAAATATGACGTAGTGGTAAACGTTAAAGGCGGCGGTATCACCGGTCAAATCGAAGCAGTGCGTTTGGGAATCTCGCGCGCACTTGTGGAAGTAGATGCGGAGTGGAAAAGCAAACTTCGCGCAGAAGGCCTCCTTACCCGCGATCCACGAATGGTGGAGCGTAAGAAATTTGGTCAACCCAAAGCGCGTAAGAAATTTCAGTTTAGTAAGCGTTAATACCTGCGCTCGTTTAGTATCTAAATTGACGGGACCTCTCTTGAGAGCTACCCGTCGATTGTTTTTAATCAGAATGTAAACTCAAACAGTAGTATGTCTCAAAATCCAAATGATGCCCGCTTTCAGGAAATGCTCGAAGCAGGCGTTCACTTCGGCCACCTTACCCGAAAGTGGAATCCCAACATGGCTCCTTACATCTTCGACGAGAAGAAAGGAATCCATATTATTGACCTTAACAAAACTTCCGTAAAGCTCGACGAGGCCTGCAAAGCCGTTCGTCAAGTGGCTCGCTCGGGGAAGCGTATTCTTTTTGTTGCTACTAAGAAGCAAGCGAAGAATATAATCGAAGAGAAAATTAAACCGACTGGTATGCCTTATATCACCGAGCGCTGGAGCGGTGGAATGCTTACCAACTTTGCTACTATCCGCAAAGCAGTGCGCAAAATGTCGAACATCGATAAGATGATCACCGATGGTACCATGTTGACACTTTCGAAACGTGAGCGTCTTCAGATATCCCGTCAGCGCGACAAACTCGAAAAGAACTTGGGTAGCATCGCCGACCTTACGCGTATCCCATCGGCAATCTTTATCGTCGATATCAATAAAGAGAAAATCGCCCTGGCGGAAGCCAAAAAATTGAATATTACCACCTTTGGGATGGTCGATACCAATAGCGACCCTACAAAAGTTGATTTTGCCATACCATCAAATGATGATGCGTCAAAATCAATTGCTGTTATACTCGATCGCATAGCTGCTGCTATTCTAGAAGGTCTGGAGGAACGCAAAACTACTAAAGACAAGCCCGAAGGCGACAAGGCTGAGAATGCCGAAGCCGAAGTAGCCGGAGCTTAATTCCAAAACTTTTCCAATATCTGAAATTATGAATATTACTGCTGCCGACGTAAATAAACTGAGAAAGCAAACCGGAGCCGGAATGATGGACTGTAAAAATGCCTTGGTAGAAGCCAATGGCGATTTTGAAGCAGCCGTGGATATACTCCGTAAAAAAGGTCAGAAGATCGCTGCCAAGCGAAGCGACCGCGACGCTAGCGAAGGCGTGGTTCTCGCCAAAAATTCAGCCGATGGTGCTTACGGTGCCCTTGTTGTGTTAAATTGCGAAACAGACTTTGTGGCTAAGAACGAAGACTTTACACGCTTTGCCGAGAATATACTCGACATAGCCATAACCAAAAAGCCAGTAAGCCTCGATGCTTTAAAGGCGCTACCATATATGGAGAGCGGCATGACAATCGAGGAGAAAATAACGGAACAGACCGGTGTAATTGGCGAAAAACTAGACCTTTCGGCTTACGAAACGGTACAAGCAGGAAGCGTGGTGAGCTACGTTCACCCGGGCAATAGGCTTGCTTCGATTGTAGGTTTGAGTCTTGCCGGAAACTACAGCGAAGTAGGCCGCGACGTGGCTATGCAAGTAGCTGCTATGGCGCCTGTATCTCTCGATGAGAAGGATGTGCCGCAAGATGTTATCGCCCGGGAAATCGAAATTGGCCGCGATATGGCCATTCAAGAAGGAAAACCCGCTGAGATGGCCGATAAAATAGCCATTGGTCGCCTGAACAAATTTTATCAAGAAAACACCTTGTTGAACCAAGCTTTCATAAAGGACAACAAGAAATCGATCAAGCAATACTTGAGTGAATCGGAGAAAGGCTTGAGCGTAACTTCATTCAAGCGATACTCCCTGAGCTAATCGCAATGAGCAATCAAAAAGGAGAGACCCTAGTTCTCTCCTTTTTTTTTGATAATTTTCGCCAACCTTATCATGGACTACTGAAAAGATGAAGTATAAACGCATTTTACTCAAACTGAGCGGAGAAGCCCTGATGGGCGAGAAGCAATTCGGAATAGACAACGATCGATTGGCCCAGTACAGCCGAGAGATAAAAGACATCACCGACATGGGGGTAGAGCTTGCCATCGTAATTGGTGGCGGAAATATCTTCAGGGGTGTGCAAGCGGCAGCAGGCGGCATGGAGCGCACCCAAGGCGATTATATGGGAATGTTGGCCACCGTTATCAATGGTATGGCGTTGCAATCGTCGCTCGAAGCGCTCGATTTAAAGACCCGGCTGATGTCGGCTATAAAAATGGAGCAAGTGGCCGAGTCGTTCATCCGTCGCCGCGCAGTGCGCCATCTGGAAAAAGGGAGAATAGTAATTTTCGGTGCCGGTACAGGCAACCCCTATTTCACCACCGATTCGGCAGCCGCCTTGCGAGCCATAGAGATCGAAGCCGACGTAATACTTAAAGGTACGCGGGTAGATGGCATTTACACCGCAGATCCCGAAAAGGACCTAACAGCCACCCGATACAGCACGATCACTTTCAGCGAAGTTTATGAAAAAGGCCTGAACGTAATGGATTTAACGGCTTTCACGCTTTGCAATGAGAATAAATTGCCCATTATCGTTTTTGATATTAATGCGCCCGGCAACCTGCGCCGCGTGGTGGAAGGTGAAGAGGTGGGAACGCTGGTAAATTTTTAAATTCGCACCTATATTCACGATTTTCGCAAAGGGAATCGCCGATGGCCAGGAATTTCGTTTTGGATTTATAACCAGTGCGACTATTCCAAAACAAGAAATACCATGAACGAAGAATTAGAATTGATCATTGATGCGGCCGAAGAAGCTATGCAGAAAGCTATCAAGCACCTCGAGGAAGAACTTGTAAAGGTGCGCGCCGGTAAGGCCAGTCCGAGTATGCTCGAAGGGGTAATGGTGGAATATTACGGCAGTATGACTCCGCTTTCGCAAGTGGCCAATGTAAATACCCCCGACCCGCGTACCATTCGAATCCAACCTTGGGAGAAAGGATTGATTGACGTCATCGAGAAGGCTGTACTTTACGCTAATCTGGGTTTCAATCCGCAGAATAATGGCGATGTAATTATGATCAACGTACCTGCACTTACCGAAGAGAGACGAAAAGACCTGGTTAAACGCGCTCGTGCCGAAGCAGAACATGCGAAAGTGGGTATTCGCGGTGCCCGAAAAGAAGCCAATGACGAGATCAAACAATTGCAAAAAGATGGCCTCAGTGAAGACCTTGCGAAGGATGCGGAAGCCAAAGTTCAAAAACTTACGGACGATTACAATCGAAAAGCCGATCAGGAAGTCGATCGAAAGGAGCAGGATATCCTGACTATTTGATCGCTGCATCAATGGCTATTTTGCTCGTTGATTGCTTCGATTCGTTCACATTTAACCTGGTGCACTACATCGAAGGCTGCACCGATGCGTCCGTCAGGGTTATTCGGCCATGCCCTATTCATTCAGAAATATTAGACGGAGTTACCGCTGTCGTTTTCTCTCCGGGACCGGGGTTACCTTCGGAAGTTCCGCATCTATTTGGTTGGATGAGCGCGGCGATGGAAGCAAATCTGCCCATTCTAGGTGTTTGCCTGGGCCTACAGACCATGGCAGAAGTATCGGGCGGCATGCTGAAACAATTGCCAGCTCCGCACCACGGCGTATCGCATGAGGCAAGGCACAACGGAAAATCGAAGCTATTCCATAACGTACCTGCGGCTTTTGAAGCCGGGCGCTACCATAGCTGGATGGTGAAGGAGAGCAGTTTGGGCGATGAATGGATAGTAACTGCCCGCGATAGCGATGGCGAAGTAATGGCAATGGAGCACCGCATCAACCCTTGGTACGGAATTCAATTTCACCCGGAGAGCGTATTGACTCCTTCGGGGAGGGAGATTGTTGGGAATTTTATGCGCTTGGTGCCCTAACTTGGTCCGCTAAGTAGAACTCTGAAAAGGAATCATGCTCTTGTAATTTCCGGAGTTCGTTGTTTCCAAAAATTGGATGCATCAAAATGTCTTAAAAATCATTATGACATTCCCTAAAATGCTAGTCTGCTTGTTTACCTTGAAGTTGGGATAAGCAACGAAACACCCAATCATCATCACAACTTTTTAGATTTGAAACTGTCATTTTGAGCGAGTACGAGTGAATTTTCACAGCTCCTTTGCGGTGAGAAAATGGGTATCGAAAACAGGTGGAAAAATCAAACTTCATGAGTTTCCCCGATACAATTTTCGACTCCTTCCTCATCGAAAATCACTCGAAGCGACTGGCCAACAATTAATTGAAATATGTCCGATATCGATAGCAATTTCGATTGCGACTAACTATTTGACCCTGGGCTAATCAAGCAGAATAGCAAATTCCCTAATTAACAAAATCGTCAAAAAGTTAGATACGAGTCTGAACCTCTGAGTAAAAAAATCAAACGGACATGGAAGAGGTGAGCATTCATAATTTCAAAATACCGGGCTCGATTTATTTTATGGGCTCCCTATGCCCACACCTTTGTCCCTTCCGAGCAATTCTTGCAAATGTCAATCTCCTGACGCGAGCGGAGCAGCGCCGATCGAAAGGCTTGGTAGGACTCACCCCACCAAATATCACGAAAGGATTGGTGGCTAAGGTTGCCCATCTCGTGGGTGGCATCCTTGTCGAAGCAGCACGGCACCACGCGCCCATCCCAAGTCATTACGCACGATTGCCACATTTTCCAACATTGGTTTTCCAGACTGTTTTTGATGCTCCAGCGTCCATCGGCGCCTTGCTCGTAACGGGAGTAGCGATCGATCGTGGGGATCAGCTCATTTCCATTTTCGAATTCATAAACTTGGGCGGTCTTGAATTTCACCCCGTCTACACCCATTTTAGCGGCAAGCTTTTTCACATCTTCGATCTGATGCTCATTAGGCCGCACCACCAAAAATTGAAAGTAGATCAATGGAAATATGGATCCGGCTCTTCTTTTAGCATCGACGATTTCGCGGGTACTGTCCAAAACTTTATTCAATTTTCCATGGATCCGATATTGCTCATACACTTCCTGCGTGGTTCCATCGAGCGATATTATGAGCTCATTCAATCCGGATTTTACGATTTGATCGGCCAATTTTTCGCCCATGAAATGGCCATTGGTCGAAGTAGCGGTGTAAATACCGCGATCGCTGGCCAAGGCCACCATATCAATCAGTTTGGAATGTATAAACGGTTCACCTTGAAAGTAATACGTGAGATATTGAAGCGTATCGCCGATTTCGTGAAGTACTTTTTCTACTGTTTCGATTTGCGTATTTCCCGTAGGGCGCGTAAACTTTTTCAAGCCGCTGGGGCATTCAGGACAACCGAGATTGCAGGCCGTAGTAGGTTCTATGGCTAAAGAGATTGGAAGCGCCCATTGCGATGGCTGTTTTCTAAACCGGGAGTATTGAAAGCCAGCTATCAGCCTACCGGAGTTGGCTATTCTTTTCGGGCTGAGATGAGTCAGAAAGTATTGTGCGCGCTTAGCATTGGCTTTCAGCATAGGCCAAAGGTAAATATCTCACCTTCTCGTATTCAAGATTTCTCTCTTGGCAAAACCTATTATATTTGTTCGTTTTAGTGAGCCTACATGTGGGAAAGAATAGCCAGTAAAATTTTACGCAATCGTATTGCCTTGTTGGCCGGAGTGGGAATAGTTACCATCTTTATGGCTTTTCAGGCACGCACCGTTACGATGCGGTATAAGTTTGGAGGCATCCTTCCGGAAAACGATAGCACTTTGGTGGAGTACAATCGATTCACCAAGCGCTTCTCAGAAGACGGTAATGTGTTAATAGTCGGGGTGGAAGGTGAGCAATTGCACACCTACCCAACTTTTGCAGATTGGTACGACCTCGGTGAAAACCTCCGCAAGATTGATGGCATTGACAGCGTTTTCTCGGAAGCTCATCTTTTTACGCTGATTAAAAACGACAGCCTTCGTAAATTCGATCTGGCCAAAGTTGTGGGCCGAAGGCCGCAATCGGCCGAAGAGGTGGACAGTCTGAAGCGAAAGATCAATTCCCTTCCCTTTTACCAAGGCTTGCTTTACAACGATAGCACCAACGCGAGCATCATGATGCTGTTCACCAACCGCGATAAGTTTAACAGCGAGGAACGGGTGGCCGTAGTCGATGAAATAGAAGCCATTACGGCCGCTTTTGCCGAAAAAACAGGCTTGCAAGTGCATCTTTCTGGTCTTCCATATATACGAACGGTGCAGACTGCGAAGATCAAACAGGAGCTAGGAATGTTTATAGGCTTGGCCGGTGCAGTTACCGCCCTGCTCATGTTGCTTTTTTTCAAGAGCTTCCGAGTAATGGTTGTCAGCCTGTTGGTGGTGATTATCGGGGTAATCTGGTCTATAGGAACAATTGGTATTTTGGGTTACCAGCTTTCGGCGCTCATGGGGCTAATACCTCCACTTATTATCGTGATCGGGGTTCCCAATTGTGTTTTTCTGGTAAATAAGTACCATTCTGAATTCCGTCTGCACGGCAATCAGATTAAATCGCTGAGCAGAGTAATTCATCGTATCGGCAATGCCACATTCATGACCAATGCCACCACGGCCATGGGTTTCGCTACTTTTATATTTACCCGCAGTGCCATGCTTCAGGAGTTTGGGGTTGTTGCGTCGCTCAATATTCTAGGCGTTTTTCTCATTTCCCTTATCATAGTACCTTGCGTATTTAGCTTCATGGCTCCACCAAAGGAGCGGCACATCACCCACCTTGATCGCAGCTGGGTGGAGCGCGTGGTATCTATACTCGAGGGTGCGGTGCGCAATAGGAGCAAGCTGGTTTACAGCCTTACGTTTATGGTTTTGGCGCTTAGTATTTATGGCATTACTCTTATTCATACCACGGGCAATATTGTAGATGACTTGCCAAAGGGCGACCGGATTATTAAAGATTTGAATTTCTTCGAGCGTAACTTTTCGGGTGTAATGCCCCTTGAAATACTGGTGAATACCACCGATAGCACACGCGTAACTCAAGAAAAAACCCTTCGAAAAATCGAGCAGCTCCAAGCGGAACTTGCCAAGTATCCAGAAATTTCACGGTCGCTTGCTATCACCGACGCCATCAAGTTTGCCAAGCAAGCTTATTACAACGGTGCTCCTTCGAAGTATAGCCTTATCACGGGTTATGAAAAGTCTTTCATCGCTCCATATATCCGTGGCAATGAGTCGGACGTAGGCGGTGTGTCACAGCTGTTTCTAGATTCCGCCCAGCAAACAACACGTATTTCGGCTCAGATTGCCGATATAGGTACTGCAGAACTCGACTCGCTCATGCAGCGATTAAAGCCTGCTGTGTTCGATATTTTCCCAAGCGATCAGTACAAAGTTACCCTTACCGGTACGAGCATTGTATTTCTCAACGGTACTTCCTACCTCGTTAAGAATCTGTTTATTTCTTTGGCCATAGCCATTTTGGTCATTGGACTATTGATGGCTTTACTCTTCAACTCGGCGCGTATGGTGATCATTTCGTTGATTCCCAATCTCGTTCCGCTTATTTTTACTGCTGGTCTCATGGGTTTTTTCGGTATTGCTATTAAGCCTTCCACGATCTTAGTGTTCAGTATTGCCTTTGGAATTTCTGTTGATGATACCATTCACTTTCTATCGAAATACAGGCAAGAGTTGAAGCACCGATCCTGGGATATCTCTACATGTGTTTTGAAAGCTCTGCACGAAACGGGGGTTTCGATGATTTATACCTCGATTATTCTTTTCTTCGGCTTCTTGGTTTTCACTGCTTCAAATTTCGGTGGTACGGTAGCTCTTGGTTTCTTAGTGTCAGTGACGCTGCTTGTAGCCATGCTCTCTAACCTGGTGTTGCTTCCCACTTTACTTATGTCGTTTCAGCGGAGCTTGATTACCAAATCTTTTCAAGAACCCCTTTTGGAAATAGTCGATGAAGAAGAAGATATTGAACTCGACGACCTAGAAATACAGCGAAAGCCTTAACTCGATTTAATATTTAGAATCTGTGAAAGGAATAATATTGGCCGGTGGTTCCGGCACACGTCTTTATCCACTCACCATAGCAGTGAGTAAACAGCTTATGCCAGTGTACGATAAGCCGATGATTTATTATCCGCTTTCTACCTTGATGAGCGCCGGTATCCGCGACATTCTGATTATTAGCACCCCGCACGACAAGCCTAACTTTGAGCGATTGCTTGGCGATGGCGCAAGGTTGGGATGCCACTTTGAATACGCCGTGCAGGAAGTGCCCAATGGACTCGCTCAGGCCTTTGTGATCGGAGCCGATTTTATTGGC
>Ga0105045_10000422_pt1 | contig 30039 bp, 21 predicted proteins | sample MAT02_FD_78089 | JGI IMG/M metagenome (GOLD analysis project Ga0105045, IMG submission 78089) | Freshwater microbial communities from Lake Fryxell liftoff mats and glacier meltwater in Antarctica - MAT-02 (megahit assembly) | ecosystem: Environmental > Aquatic > Freshwater > Ice > Liftoff... | reverse complement strand
GCCCATGAAACCGTTGTTTTCATCAAAAAAGTACAAACCTTGACTGTAGCAATTCGTGAGATTATTACTATTTGTCCAAGTTACACCACCGTCAATTGTTTTATACGTGCCAGTGTAAGGCCCGACAGTCATAAACCCAATTAACTCATTGATGAAGGATAAATTCACAATATGTTCTCCATTGGGCATAAATGTTACACCTGAATAATTGATCGGCGACCACGTTTCGCCACCGTCGGTTGTTTTTAAAAGGAGGCTGTCATTTCCACCGATATATCCAACAGTAGAAGATGGAAAGTCAACAACATTTAATTTTTTGCTTGTTCCGGATGGAATTTGATTCCATGTTGATTGTGCTTTTGAAGAATTAACGAGCATGATCAAACCGAAAAATAGAATACTTCTTTTCATACGCTTAGATTATTTATTTCTGTAAAGGTATGTACGTTATTAAGCAAAGAAAATGTACAATTCAAACTTAATCATGTACATTTCGGAAATCTGTTGGCGAAACCCCTGTTTGAGACTTAAAAAACTTGCTGAAATGCGCAGGATCTGAGAAATTCAACTCGTACGACACTACTTTTGCTGTCATGCCAATAAGCAATAGTCTTTTTGCTTCAAGAATGAGTTGCTTATAAATTAAGGTACTTACTGATTCGCCTGTGCGCATTTGAACAACTTCATTCAAATTTTTTTCCGTTGTGTTTAAAGCCGTGGCAAAATCTTTTACCATTTTTTTCTCTCTGAAATCAACATTGAGCATGTGTCTAAAAGCGATGTAAAGAGCGTGTGTTTTGGATTCTGATCCTGTTGTTTGCTTTTGTTGCGTACGAATACAATAAAACAGCAACTCCGATAATTGATTGAGAACCAATTGATTTTTCATCGGTTCTTCTGAATTGTATTCACGCCACGCTTTTTTCATTACGAATTGCACTTCTTGTGAATATTCTTCTGTGAACTGATAATTAGGATTAAATTCACTGACATGGAGGCAAATATGATTGAGGAGAAAGTTTTCAATTTCCTTGGAATGATCGAATAAGTTTAAATCAAAAATAAAAACGAATCCGTTTGAGTTAAGTTCTCGCCGCACCTGATGCACTTGACCGGGAGCAACAATGTGTATGGATTTTGATTTTATAGGAAATTCAACAAAATCAATAATATGAATTCCACCGCCAGTTTGAAATACAAAAAACTCGAAATAATTATGGCGGTGAGGTTGGCTCGAATCATAATGCGTTAAAGTAACAAGTTCGTTAATGTGTACATCTTTCTTTTTTGATTGGGCGATATCGTGAGTTGGAATCATAAAAAAATTTAGAACCAAAATACAATTTTAATCTGAATACTTCACAAATAGTATTAGGATTAAAAATAGTGTTTTATACATAGAATGCAGATGGTTATGATTATTTAGGATGATTCTTCATACTAATCATCAATGAATCAGCCTAATTTGTTTTATTTATTTTTTTGATATTCAGATATTTATGTTAAATACAAGCGAAGTGTTTTAATGATTTAGTGCAACAAATAGCAATCATCCCTAAACAAAATCCGCTCCTCCAAAACCAACTTCCGCAATACATCTTGAAATAAACTTGAGTTTCCAGTTTGCTTTTTTAATTCAAACGGGGACAAAGATTGATTTTTTAGTAATTCAAGAATTTGTGTTTCCAATAAAAACTCATTTCCTGAATCCATTTTTGAGCGACAAACATCGCATTTTCCGCAAGGATCAGATGCTATATCAAAGTAATTAATTAGCATTTGCGCTCTGCATTTATCGTCTTCCAAATAGTGCAGGCAAGCATTAAATTTTAGTTCCGCTAATTCTTTTCTGTGATGGTAAATGTCTGCACGTATTTCTAAATAATCATCGGGCAATCTTTCACGTAAGAATGTGATAGTAGGCAAATCAGATCGCCAAGAAACATCAATAATGCCATATTTTTCCATTGCTTTCAATTGATTGTTAATTTGAACATAGCTCATTTTCAATCGCTTGGTAAATTCAGAAATATTTATTTCAAAGAAATTTTCAAATATTCCAGGATAACTTCTCAGCAACAGTGTAGTTATTGGTAAAAGGGTTTCATTTTGAATTTGAAAATTGTAAAGTGCTGTATTTCCAACTGCAAATTTCACTTTTGTTGGATGGTAAAAACTTTCATTAAAAACAAGTTCACCATTCATTTCTAGAAATTTTAAAGCACGAAAAGTTTCGGTGATTGGCATTCCAAAAGCGTTACATAAATTGTTTATTTCCAGAGGATAAGTCTCGTCTTTCCCACTTCCGATAGCTATCTTTAAATGATTGCAAATAGCACGGTAGCACAATTTAATAAAATCAATTGGCGGATAACTCAATGCTAAATTTCGTTCCAATCTTTCGATGTCTTCTTCTTCCCAAAAGTTGATAGCTACAGATTTTTCGCCGTCACGACCAGCGCGACCTGCTTCTTGAAAATAAGCTTCCAAAGTTGCTGGAAATTCATAGTGCAAAACATATCGCACGTTTGGCTTGTCAATTCCCATTCCAAATGCGTTGGTTGCAATCATTATTTTGGTTTTGCCAGAAAGCCATTCGTTTAACATCCAACTGCGGTCTTCTCGCTCCATTCCGCCATGATAAATGCCGATACTCAACTTTTTTTCATGTAAAGTTCTTGCGACAAACTTCACCGATTTCCGCGTTTGACAATAAACGATTCCAGTTTGATTTGGATGTCCCAAAATATACTCAATGATTTCATGGAGCTTATTTTCAGAACAAATGCTTTGATACTCTAAATTTTTGCGTTCAAATGCCGATCGATGAATTTTGACGTTTTTAAGTTCTAATTTATCAATAATGTCATTTTGCGTTTTTTGCGTTGCAGTAGCAGTTAGAGCAATAATTGGCACTTCGGGATGATAATCGCGCAAAGTTTTAATTTTCATAAATGAAGGACGAAAATCATGTCCCCATTCAGAAATACAATGCGCCTCATCAACAACAATTAAACCTACATTCATCAATTTAAATCGTTCGATGAACAAGCTACTTTGTAATCTTTCAGGTGAGAGATAAAGAAAATCCAATCCGCCAAATCGTGCATTATCCAAAGAAATGTCAATTTCTCGGTACGACATGCCGCTTGTAATTGCTTTTGCTCTTAATCCGCGAGAATTAAGATTCGCCACTTGGTCTTGCATTAATGCAATGAGCGGAGAAATAACGATTGTAATTCCTTCTCGTGCATAGCCAGGAACCTGAAAACAGATAGATTTTCCGCCACCAGTAGGTAATAAAGCCAAGACATCGTGACCATAAATTACGTCATCAATAATGGCATCTTGTCCCAGTCGAAAGGAATTGAATCCCCAAAATTGTTCGAGTATTTGTATTGGTTTGCTCATTTTTGAATCTCTTCAAAAATACGGATTCCAAGCTTTAAAATGTGCTTAGTTGATTTTTGAGCAATGGCTTTTCTTCCAATTTTCAATCCTACAACCCAATGAATTTCACTCGCGTCTTCAACAACGAAAATTTCATTCTTTTGATGATAAGGGATTTTTGCATCCTTGATAATGTCCGAAACGAGTTGAGTTCCATCAACACCTATTGAAGCAATTCGATCTCCATTTTTCCAAAGGCGCAATGTTAATTTGCCCGAAATTAAATCTTGATCCAAATACAAGTAATTTTTCGAAAACTCAAAAGGCAATTCATTTATATCTTCACTAATCAATTGCGGCAGTGGCTTCGTATCTTCTTCGAATGATAAAAAGTGAAGAGAAGATTTTTCATTTCCTGATGATCCACCTCTATTAATTGTCACAGAAACAAAATCGCCTTTCATTTTAACTTTTTTTCCATTTTTAAGGTGAATTAATTGTTCAAACTTTTCAAATGTCCCCGAAGATTGACCAAGTTGTCGCCAAAGTTCAAATTGCTCTTCATTTGATAAAGATTCAACCTTATCAGTCTCTAATTGCTTGCTAACTAATATGTTTTCATGAATTTCATTTATCTTTATTTCTGTTGATTTTTGTTCTTCTCGAAATCCTTTCATTAATAAAACAACCAAATTTTTCAAATCACAAATTTCATTTTCCATGAAAGGAATGAATTCATTTCGCCAACGATTTCTATAATATTTGTTTGAATTATTGGATGCGTCTTCACGCCAAATCACATTATTTGCCATTGCATAGGCGAGAATTTCAGCCTTAAATGTCCAAATCAGCGGTCGAATTACATCATGACGAATGGCAGGCATTCCTGCAAGACCAATCAATCCCGATTTGCGCGAAAGATTCATGAAAAAAGTCTCGACTTGATCATCAGCATGATGCGCCAAAATGATTTTAGATTTGGCGTACAAATCCTGAATTTCTTCCAAACACTCATACCTAAAAATCCGAGCAGCTTCTTGAAAGTTCAAACTTTTTGATAATTCCTGTGAATATCGAAAAGCATGAATTGGAACTCCGTTTGAATTCGCCATATTTTCAACAAGTTTTTGGTCAAGCACAGATTCTTCATTCCGCTGATTATAATTCACATGCACCACATGGAGCTCAAACTGATTTTGAATTAGAAAATGGAGTAGAACCATAGAATCTACGCCACCGCTGCATCCCAAAATTAAGGTGTGATTTCGGTAAGGAGCAAGAGATGCAAGCCATTCTTTTTCCATGATTTGAGCAGGATTAATTCATTCCATTGAGAATACGCTCAACTTTCACTAAACATTCTTGATATTCGGCTTCGGCATCACTTTTACTTGTAATTGCGCCACCGACAGAGCATGAAAGGTATTTTTTCGTTCGATTATAAAGCAAAGTTCGTATTACCACATTGAAATCAAAATTCCCATTCGGGGAAATGTAACCAATGGTTCCAGAATAAACTCCACGTTTAAAATTCTCGACTTCTTCGATGAGATTCATTGCGCTAACTTTTGGCGCACCAGTCATTGAACCCATCGGGAAAGTGGCTTTCAAAATATCTGTAAATGAAACATCGTCATCTATTTCGCACGAAATCGTTGAAATTAATTGATGCACCGTTTCAAAGCTATAAACGCCCATCAATTCATCCACTTTCACAGAATTTTTTTTGGCTATTTTCGATAAATCATTGCGCACTAAATCGACAATCATAACATTTTCAGCACGTTCTTTGTCGTCGTTTTGAAGTGCTTGTTTCAATTTCTCATCTTCTTCTGGCGTTTTTCCGCGTTTAGATGTTCCTTTTATTGGTTGGGAAATTAATTTAGAACCCGCCTTGTTTAAAAATCGCTCAGGGCTTCCACAAAAAATAGAAAATTCATCAAAAGTTAAAAATGTTGAGTAAGGTGCTTTTGTGATTGAATTCAATTTGAAATATGCATCTAATGGATAGTTGATTTCAACTCCTTCAGCATGAAACTCTTGGCAGTAATTTATCTCATAAACATCGCCAGCTTGTATTCGTTCTTGAAGTTTTTTAACTGTATTTAAATACTCTTTTTTCTTTGTTTTTGGAGTGAATGGGAAGTTGTATTCATGAAAGTTTTGATCTGTTTCTTCTTCTAAAAAAAAATTAAGGAAATCATAACTTTCAGGCGTTTTATCTCCTTGCACAAATTCAAAGTTTTCATTGTTCATGCGCACCACATATTCTGGCGACCAAAAATAAACCGATGGAAATAGCAAACGATCTTCGTTTTTTGAGCTTAAATTTTCAATTTCATTTTTCACATCATAGGAAACATAGCCAACAATATGCTCGCCTTTGTGGTCATCGATGAATTTTTGAAGTTGATCCAGGGAGTTTTCGCCGTTCAAAATAATTTTATCGCCTTCGCCAAATGCCAAAACACCTGAACCGTCGTTGCTATTTAAATAGGCTATGGGAAATTTATACATAGCACGAATTTAGTAAGATTGGATTAGAAATTGAAAATTAAAAAATAAAAATTTTTGTTTTCATCTGATTTTTCATCTTTAGTTCTACGTTTTTAATTCCTACTTTCGTTTACTAAATGTTTTATCGTTTTATTCAAATATTAATCAAAGTCGGAATGCGGCTTTATTATTCCGAAATCAGGGTGAAAAACCGCGATTTTTTGGAACATGATGGGCCAATGATTATTATTGCAAATCACCCTAACACAATGGTTGATGCATGGTTGGTTGGCAATGTTTGCAAACGACCCGTTTATTTCATGGCAAAAGGAACGTTTTTCAATAATAAATTGAAAATGTGGCTTTTACGTTCCTTGAATTTGGTTCCAATCAATCGTGCCACGGAGGAAAAAACGAAAGGAGTTTCAAATGATCAGTCTTTTGAAGAATGTTTTAAGATTTTGGAACAGGGAAAAACATTGGTAATTTATCCCGAAGGAAATAGTCTTATGGAGCGACAACTTCGACAATTGAAATCTGGAACGGCTAGAATTGCGCTGGAAGTCGAAAGAAGAAATGGTGGGAAGTTGAATTTGAAAGTTGTGCCCATGGGTTTAGTTTATCTTCAAGCTGAAAAATTTAAAAGTTCCATTCTTGTAAATGTTGCAGAAGGAAAAGCAGTGACGCATCACTCGGCAGAGTTTGAAACTAACCAGTCAAGTGCTTCGAGAAAACTCACGGATGAATTTAGAAATCAATTGGAGCGAGTTTTGGTGACGACTCAATCAAAGGAACAAGAAGTTCTGATTGAGTGTTTGACGAATGCGATTCAGTCGCGTTATCGAGGTGAGAAAAACGGAGTGGAGGCACACGTTGATTTAATGAAGAATGTACGGGATCGTGTTGAACTTTTCAATTTGATGGAGCCGTGGAAAATTGAAGAGATTCAAGCGAGTATGTATAACATCAATTGGAGGGTTAATAAACTAAAAATAAAGTCAGATTTTTTAGATCGAAAATTTCGTTCCGTGATGTTTATACGGCAAATTATTTTTTCGTTTTTAGGTTTAATCATTGGTTTTCCGCTTTTCATCTTTGGGTTCGTTCACAATTTCCTCCCTTATAAACTAACGGATAAACTTATGCCTTTGCTGGTTAAGCATATTGAATTTTTTGCGCCAGTTGCAATATTACTTGGTTTAGTTCTTTATCCATTCAACTATGTTGTATTCATTTATCTAGCAAAATTATGGTTTGATTTTTCATGGTTGGAAAATCTGATTTATTTTCTTTCAATGCTACTTTCAGGAATGTTTGCACATGCTTTTGCTCGCTACATGAAACATATTTCTTACAAATGGAATTATTTATTTTTGGTAATCAATGAACGTGAGGCTTTGGTTGAATTGAAAAATCAACGGCAAAAATTGTTTGATTTGGTTTTTGATTGAATTTTGAGATTTGAAACATTTAATCACACGATATTAATAGTTCAATACTAGCCCTGCACCAAAACCCATATCGCTATCATAATGTGTTCTTATACCCATGTTTTTATTTAAAATATAACTTAAGTCCACCATATATTCTTTATCTGTGTTAACCATAAATCCTAAACGTAATCGTTTTGAAATTGGAATATCTTCGCGCATCAATTGAAACCGCACATTGCCATTATGAAAAATTTCTGCCTCAAAAATGATTAATAGAGGCAAGGTGTAATTAAAACCTAAACTAATTAAACTACGATTGTCTTTTGTATTGGATTGGTTAAATAAATTTGTTTCTTGTTCATCTATTCCGAATTTGCGATATCGCCAATCAAAACCAATAAAAGGCATAAACCATTGCATTTTTCCTAAATATCGTCCAATGTGCGTTTCGGTTTCGAAACCATGCCTGTCGTGATAGCCTAATCGCCATTCTGTACCCAAGCTCCAACGTGTGTTTTGGAACATTGCCACACCATCGTTTCCATTGCTTGCAAAATCATTTTGAATCATAAAGTGAAATTGATTACTTTCTTTTTGTAGCTTTTTGTATGCCCATTTTTTATTGGGTAAATAGGGGTTTTCGGCTTGTTTCTCATACGAAAATACGCGGTTCATTCCAGCCATCATGTGATAGAGAATGTGACAGTGAAAAAACCAGTCACCTTCTTCATTTGCATTAAATTCTATAGTGTCTGTTTCCATTGGCATAATGTCTAAGACGTTTTTTAGCGGAGCGTATTCACCTTGACCGTTTAACACTCTAAAATCGTGACCGTGCAAGTGCATTGGGTGTCGCATCATTGAGCCATTATATAAAATGATACGCACATTTTCGCCTTTTTTAATTAGAATTTTATCAACTTCCGAAAGTACTTTGTTGTCCATGCTCCACACATAACGGTTCATATTTCCGGTTAATTCAAAACGCAATTTTCTAATTGGAGCATCGTTCGGAAGTGCTGTTGGAAGCGGGGATTTTAACATCGAATAATTTAAAGTTACTATTTCTGAATTCGAATTGGTTTTATGAATACTTTCCGTCATCTCCATGTCTTTCATTTTAGTGTCTTTCTTTTTATTCGCTCCTGAAATTTCTGGATACATTACCTTATTCATATCCATTTTTTGTAAAGACATATCCATTCCCATGTCATCCATTGAACCATTCATGTTCATCATGTTGTTCATCATTTTCATTCCTTCAAAATAGTTGAGCTTAGGTAATGGACTTGTTAATTGCTTTATACCAGTTCCTAAATACAAAGAAGTTGATTGGATTCGGTCTTCAGATGTGGCTAAAAATTCATACGCCGTATTTTCTGCAGGAATTGTCACAATAACATCATACGTTTCTGATACACCAATAATTAACCGATCTACATCTACAGGTTCAACATCATTTCCATCGTTTGCCACTACGGTCATTTTTCCACCTGCGTAGGTCAACCAAAAATAGGAGGAAGCGCCGCCGTTTGAAATACGCAAGCGAACTTTTTCGCCTGCCTTGAATCGTGCTAATTGACTTTCATTTTGTCCGTTTATCAATAGTTTTTCATAATAAACGTCGCTTACGTCCATTGCCAACATTCGTTTCCATTCATTCGTTAATTTGGTTTTGAAATGTTTGGATTTAATGGCTTCGGCATAACTTTGGGTCGTTCCTTTTTTAATTGCAAACCAATCGGAAGCGTTGTGCAACATCCGGTGTATGTTTTCGGGCTTGAGATCTGTCCATTCGCTCAAAATAATAGGAACTTGTGAAATATCATCTATACCTTTTCTGAATGTTGGATCATCTTTTTTCTTTAGTAAAATAAGTGAGCCATACATCCCGATTTGTTCTTGCAAACCAAAATGAGAATGATACCAATGTGTTCCACTTTGAATTATTGGAAAACGATAAGTAAAGGTTTTATTAGGTTCTATTGGCATTTGCGTTAGATATGGAACGCCATCTTCTTTGTTTGGAACATACAAACCGTGCCAATGTAATGAAGTGCCTTCTTTGAGTAAATTATGTACTACGATTTCTGCGGTATCACCTTCTGTGAAAGTAAGTGTAGGCATAGGTATTTGCCCATTTACAGCAATTGCACGTTTTTCTTTACCTGAAAAGTTGACAATCGTGTCGCTTATATAAAGGTCGTAACGAACTACTTTTTGGGCGAAAATGTTGACCGAAATAAAAAGCAGAATAGCGCTTGTGAGCATTTTACTATTTTTCATTTTCTGCTCTTTTTATCATTACTTTCATTACTTCAATTTCTTTTTTTTGAGCTTTAATTATGTCGTCTGCCAATTTTTTAACTTCCAGGTCTTTAATAGCTGCTCTTTCACTTGTTAATATTGCAATTGAATGGTTTGGAATCATAGCTTTCATCCACAAAATGTCTCCAATAATAGGTTGCTGAGTGCGGACAAGAAACAATGCAGAACTAAAAAGCAGAAAGCTTCCCAGTAATATTGCTATATTTTTCCTCCTATTTTTATACATTTCCAACATAAACAATAACATGATTACTGCCATTGTCGAAATACCCAAACAGGTCATGTAAAATCTTGTAAGACTGAAATATACGTGGTCTATTGAGTAGGTGTTTAAATACATCGTGACGTACATTGCGACGAATGATGACCCCAGCATTAAAAAGAATTTTGTGTATTTATAGCTTTTTTTGTGTATGTTTGATTTTCCCATTATACTTTAATTAAATTTTTAAACTTCTTAATCGCAGTGCGTTTAAAATAACAGAAACAGAACTAAAACTCATAGCCAAAGCTGCAATCATTGGAGATAGTAAAATCCCAAAAAATGGATATAAAATACCTGCAGCAATTGGAATTCCTAAAGTATTATACACAAAAGCGAAGAATAAATTTTGATGGATGTTTTTCATCACTCCATGACTTAAATTTTTTGCTTTTACAATACCAATTAAATCACCTTTGACTAATGTTATTTTTGCACTTTCGATTGCCACATCAGTACCTGTTCCCATTGCAATACCAATGTCAGCCTGAGCTAACGCTGGTGCATCATTAATTCCGTCACCAGCCATCGCCACAATTTTTCCTTTTGCTTGTAAAGTTTTAATGTATTCTAATTTGTCTAGTGGTAAATAGCTCGCTTTAAAATCGGTTAGATTTAATTCAGAAGCGACTGCTTTTGCTGTGTTTTCATTATCTCCTGTTAGCATAATAACTTCAACGCCTTGACTTTTTAATTCCTTTATTGCCTCTATGCTTGATGGTTTAATAGCATCAGTAATCGTTATATATCCTATCACTTTTTTATTGATTGCAATGTAAGAAACTGTTTTTCCTTGTTTTTGTTCGGCATTTACTTCTTGTTCGATTACTTTAAATTCGGAAACTGCTTGTTGTTCCATTAGTTTTTGATTTCCAAGACTGATTTTTTCATCATTTATAAATCCAACAACGCCTTTTCCTGTAATGGATTCAAAGTTTTCTACTTTTTTAAGTAGTGCGTTTTTAGATTTTGCAAAATTAACCATAGCGGTTGCTAGAGGATGTTCGCTATTTTGATTGATGGAGGCTATTTTACCGAGCACCTCTATTTCGGTTCCTTCTTTTACTACTATTTTTTCTACAGATGGTTTTCCTTCGGTAATTGTTCCTGTTTTATCGGTAATCAAAACATCAATTTTATTCATTTTCTCAATGGCTTCTGCATTTTTTATCAGCACCCCATTTTGAGCACCTTTGCCAACGCCAACCATAACTGACATTGGTGTTGCCAAGCCTAAAGCACACGGACAAGCAATTATTAAAACTGCAATTGCATTTACAAAAGCATAAACCAATTTTGGTTCTGGTCCAATTTGCCACCAAATAACAAAGGTGATAAGCGAGACTAAAACAACAATAGGAACAAAATATTTAGAAATTTTATCTACTACATTTTGAATTGGCGCACGAGAGCGACTTGCATCGCTAACCATTTGCACAATTTGAGATAATAAGGTTTCTGAACCGACTTTTTCGGCAATCATCAAAAATGATTTTGTGCCATTTATAGTTCCCGAACTTACGGAATCGGCTATCTTTTTATCCACAGGAATTGGTTCGCCTGTAATCATCGACTCATCTATTGTACTATTGCCCTCTGTTATTTTTCCATCAACAGGAATTTTTTCTCCTGGTTTTACTCTAACAATATCGCCTTTATTAATGTCGTGAATAGAAATTACTTTTTCTTCTCCATCTTTAACCAAAGTAGCTTCCGTTGGAGCTAATTTCAACAATTCTTTTATGGCACCACTTGTTCTGCTGTGTGCCTTAGCTTCAAGCAATTGTCCCAGTAAAACTAGAGTCAACACAACAACAGTTGCTTCAAAATACAAATGAACCGTTCCGCTGCTCGTTTTAAATTCTGACGGAAATATAGACGGAAACAACATTCCGAAAATGCTGAATAAAAAAGCAACTCCAGTGCCAATTCCAATTAAAGTGAACATATTTAGATTCCAAGAGATGATCGATTTCCATGCTCTTTCAAAAAACATCCAACAAGCATAGAAAACCACAGGTAATGTTAAAATAAACTGAACCCAATTCCAATATTTTAATTCCATAAGTTGGAACATGGGATTGTTAGGAATCATTTCTGACATTGCAATAATAAACACAGGAATGGTAAAGAATAGTGCTATTTTCATTTTTTTAGATAAATTTAAATAGCTCTTATTTTCATCCGATACTGCGGGAAGTGTTGGCACTAAGTCCATTCCACAAATTGGGCAACTGCTTGGTTCATCTCGAATAATTTCGGGATGCATCGGACACGTATATTGTGTTGTTTGAGTTAATGATGGTTGTTTTACTAAATCCATTCCGCAAGCAGGACAATCACCTGCTTTATCATATACTTTTTCGCCTTCACAACGCATCGGACAATAATATTTTCCGGTTTTATGATTATGATTATGATTATTTGTTTGATGTACTTTACTTTCAATTATGGGAGCGCAACACGCTGTTTTTTGTTTCGCTACTTTACCTGAACTAGGCAACGAAATTTGATAATTGCTCGAAATACCGCCAAGCGCGTCTTGAAATACACCCAATGCAACTTGTTGCTCCATAGTAATAATGGCATGTTCGTTTTCGATCGAAACTGCAACCTCAGTTACATTTTTTACATTTGACAAACGCGCCTTAACTGTTGATTCACAGCCAGAACAAGTCATTCCTGTTAACTTATATGTACGCTTCATTTTTTAGTGTTTTAAAGCCATTGATCGATTTTAATCAGTTTAATTTTTCATGATTTTATTAAAATTAAAACTGTTTTAATTTTTATGAATTACAGATTTATTCAACCCAATCTTTAAATTGATTAGATTGAATAATCCTATTTTGGCAAATGATAATCAAATTATTTCTGCGGCGTTATGCAGCGAAATTGGTATTAGTAGTCAGTTTTTAATCCCTTCCACATCTCGAACACTTATCATTTTTGTTTCCGTGAACTTCTGAGTGCACTAATAAAAAATACATTTTGTCATTATCATTCAATTTATGATTAATTATAGTTGAATCGTTGTCCGTCATCCTAGAATCATTTATCATCTGGGATTGATGATTATTTTCTTGACTATTTTGCTGTTTACAAGAAAAGACAATTGAAACTAATGTTGCATTTGAAAAAAAATATGCTTTTTTCATTTTTAAAGTTTTGAGTGGTAATAAATTTAAACATTAGTGATTATCTAATGTTGCACAATTAAATTTATTATTTGTACAATTATTTTATCGTTTCCACTGTTTTTCCACAATTCATCATTTGTGAACCATAGTAAGGATTTTTAATTTCATTGTCTTTACTCAGCCAATTCGCTCCTTTGCCATCATTTGCCATCGGGCAAAATTGATAATAAACTGTTTCGTCATATTTTGAGGCCTTCATCAACGAATAAATATTTTTTGACAAGGTCATAAAATAGTCTCTTTGACGCGACGCATCTTTCGTCTCCGCAATGCGCGCTGCATCTTCTTTTAAATCTGCTAGAACCTCCATCCAAAGCATGTGAACATCCGTTTCTAGTTGATCCATTTTTACAACATTTATTGATTTTAACAATTCTGCTGATTTTGTTGAAGCTGTTGCACCATCGGTTTTGACCAAAGCATCTTTTACCGCAAAATAATTATCAAAAACAGCTTTTATTTGATTTGCTGGTTTCATTTGCTCACTTTTGATTGGGTTCTGTGCTTCTCCTTTGGTTGATTCTGTATGATTTTCAACTACTGCGTCTGATTTTATTGGAATTTTACCAACTCTTTCATACTTGCAGCATTCTGCCAAATCCTTGTAAACTTTATCAGGTGCCAGAAACTTATCACTATCGTATCCTGCTAACGCAATACGTTTTAATATTTCATCTTGATTTGTTTTTTTTGAATTATAGGTTACTGTTGCCATTTTAGTGTTTTTGTTCCAATCTACACTTACGACTTTTTTTAAATTGCCTGCTTTCTCTATGGTTTTTTTACAAATTCCGCAGTTGCCATAGACTTTTACAGTTTCGGTTTTGGCATTTTTGATTTGTGCGTTACCCGCAACGGATGATAACAACATAACAATTGCCACCAATATATTTTTTATTGATTTCATTTTGAAAATTTTAAATTGTTAAAAGAAGAAAGCAAAGAATTCACTTTCATTTGGACATACCTGTGGCTGCCTAAACAAACTTTAACCTATATTAGGTGGTGACCAAATTGAATAAAAGCCCGAAGATAAGGAGGTTTTTATTTGGGAGAAATAGTGTCTTTCAATTGAAAAATAAAAAGTGTTGTTTACTTTTTCTTTAAAAGGAGTAACTATAACATAGAAATGAAAAGAAGGACAATTGCAAGCTTGATCACCACATTTACCCCCGCAATCACCAAAAGTGCCTGAATGATCTATTCCTTTCTTGCAACAGTTTGTAGTTTCGGATGTACTAGTGCTTACTTTTTCACGACAAGATTTTTTAGCATGCGAAGAGCCGCAAGCAAGGGACGTACTTGCCAATACAACAAGACTAAATATAAATATAAAAATTTTGAAAACTCTATTCGCTACCATTTAATTCAAAGGTACGATTTTAATTTATTTTTTGGAAGTACTTAATTTTTAGATGATTGCAATCGTGATTCGTTTGATTCCGAATGAAACACATTTTCGACCACTTTTTTTTGAAATTCAGAAAATCCTGATTTACCGAATTTCAAAACATTAGAATTTATTGGACGTCAGAGATCGATTATTTTTAAAATTGGAATAGATCTTTATGCAATTTAACTGTTTTTAGTTTTAGAAAAGCAATCTGGAAGTCAATAGAATTGGACTGTTCACTAAACGTTTATTCATTTAAAAGATTATTCGATTAAAAGTTTAAAAATTTAGCCGTTGAACATATTTTCGACCAGTTTTTTTGAAATTCGGAGAATCCTGATTTCAAAATAGGATTCCAATAATTTTATGATTTCATAGAAGTCACTACTCATTCCTTTTTTCTAAAGGTGTATCTTTACTTTATAGAACAATATTTTAAAATTATGAAAATAAAATTTGCAACAACTTTTTTAATTATTTCTGGTTTAATCATCTTTGGCTCATGTAAAAAAGATGATAAAGATCCCGATGCTGGAGGCGGCGGAGGAACTGCAGCCCCAACTGGAAATGTTAAAATGCATTTAGACAGTAAATGGGGAATAAGTAATGATGACATTGTTATTGGAAACGAATACATCCACGCCATGAGCGGTGATTCAATCATGTTGGCAACATACAAATATTACATTTCAAATTTTAGATTAAAGAAAAGTGACGGTTCTTGGTGGTCACAGCCGAATAGTTATTATTTGGTAAATCATGCCAATGTTGGATCAAATGTTTTTGATTTAACGGGAGTTCCACCTGGCAATTATACTGATATTTCATTCGTAATGGGTGTTGATAGTCTGAAAAATGTAAGTGGTGCTCAAGCAGGAGCGCTTTCAACGGCAAATGATATGTTTTGGAGCTGGAGTAGTGGATACATTATGATCAAAGCAGAAGGGACCTCTCCGCAGGTTTCACCCGGAAGTGTATTCTCATATCATTTAGGTGGTTTTAGTGGAGCCTTTAACATTGTTCAGAAAAAAGAATATAGCTTTGGGGCAACTCCTTTAATAGTAACAACAACCACGCTTCCAAATATACACATGCGCTTAGATGTCGAGGAGTTATTTGATGGTGTTGGTTCTGTTTCTAATGGCAGCACATCCTCACCAGGCCCATTGTCCTTAACGATGGCTACCTCATTTTACAATGGTATTTTATTTGATTATTTAACGAATTAGCAGCAATTAGTGCGCAATGAATAAAAACGAAAAAAGAGTAAATAAAGTACTTGTGGTTATTGGAATACTAATATTTATTGGTGCGTGTAAAAAGTCTGATTCATTAGGTTCTATTTCATCTATGAAATTTGAAAAACCGGAAAATTTTCCTGACCCCGTTTATGCTTTTACAGACAATTTTTTAACAGAAAATCGTTTTAATTTAGGTCGAGATCTTTTTTATAGTAAGGAACTTTCTTTTGATGAAACAATCTCTTGTGCAACCTGCCACGATCAGATTCATGGATTTGCAGACCACGGAGTTGCATTCAGTGCTGGAGTTGATGGCGCATTGGGCACCAGAAATTCTCCAACTATTGTCAACATGGCCTGGCATACAAACTTTTTGTGGGATGGCGGAGTGAATCATTTAGATATTTTTCCGTTGGCGCCAATAACCAATGTAGCTGAAATGAAGGAAACTATTCCTGGAGTTTTGGCAAAATTAAACGCCTCAGACGAATGGAAATTAAAGTTTAAAAAAGCATATAACATTGACGAAATAACAGATCAAGCAATGTTTCGTGCAATGGGACAGTTTATGGCAATGATGGTTTCAAATTCAACGAAATACGATAAAGTTCTTCGTAATGAAGCAACATTCACGACATCCGAAGCTCAAGGTTACGCTCTTTTTCAATCGAAATGCACAAGCTGTCACGCTGAGCCTTTATTGACCGATATTTCGTTTAGAAACAATGGACTTGACAATACGTTCACAGATTTAGGTCGTGAGCATATCACAGGAGAAATAACAGATCGTGGAAAATTTAAAGTTCCAACTTTGCGAAACGTTGCACAGACTTATCCTTACATGCACGATGGACGGTTTTTCTCTTTAGCACAAGTCTTGGATCATTACAGTGAGGGAATTGTGCAATCGCCAACTTTAGATTCTTCGCTTTCAGGTGGAATTCCGCTGACAGCAGCTGAAAAAACAGATATAATAAGTTTCTTAAATACCCTGACGGATTATAAATTGATGAATGATCAGCGGTTTTCTGAACCTTAAATGACCTAAAAGTTTTGAGTTAGTTTTCTTTCAGACACTTTTTTATATTTCTGCTAGTAAATAATTCCTTCATAAAAAATTCAAGGTTTTTGCTGGTCAGGAATTCTAGCTTCATTTTAGTCAAACCCAATTCGGGATATTCTGAAATGCGAAATGGTGTAAGCAAATCAAGTTACTCGCAAATTTCTTGCCTCCATTAAGTTTCATTTCATTTTCGTGAACTCAATCCGTGGCAATACAACTTTATACTCTGTCTCTGTTTCTTTATCATACCAATAAACGATGTGTTCAATCATTGCCGATGTAATATCATATCCATTCTTAACAAAAGCCTCATATTCCTTGATCTTAAAATCTGTTGAAAAAATCAAAATGTTTTCCCCGTTTTTATTGGCTAATCCAAAACCAACATTGTCGGAAAATTTTATGGTATCTTTTTGAAGTTCATCGCCAGATTTGGCGTTTTCTATTCTTCTGATATTGTAAAAATCCTTTTGAGAAGCTAAATAAATGTTTTTAAGACTTAATACCATCTCAAATTTTGTTGGTTGTTCTGTTTCACCCTGAAATTCAGATATATCCATGAATTCTTTATTGCAATTGTTAAAGTAATTGGTATTTGTGTGTATTTGTAAATTTTGCTTTGCCCGCGTACAACCAACGTAAACAAGTCTTTTTGATTCACTATTCTCATATTCAAAATTTTCTAAAAGCAAATAAACATGGTCAAATTCCTTTCCCTTTGCTTTATGTATTGTGGAAATTAGGATTGTATGCGGGTCTGAATTGATAGCGTCTTCCATTTTTATTTCACGAATGAACGAGTACCAATCCAAAAGTTGTTTTTTAGCCTCATAATTCATTTCAAATTTTTTAAGAATCTCTTCACATATATCAAAATGAGGATTTTCTTGAAACTGATTTTTGAAATTAACTCTTGCAGTGTCCCAAGCTTTGTTGAGAATCAATCCTGCGTCGTTCGTTTTTCCTTTTAAATCATTCGTAAAAGATCTCATTTCTAGTAGTCTATCCATACTGAAACCTTCAAAACCAGCGAGCAACTTTGTTTTTTGTCCTGAATCCTTCAGTAGGGTACGAATCATCATGGCTTGTTTATTCGTTATCACTAATACTGCTCGGTTTCCACTAAAATTGTCTTGTATTATTTTCTCAGTAAGCGATTTTTCTAAATGGTTTCCTTGATAACGAATTAGGCTTACTTTTGTATTGATTTCATTGCTAGAGTACTCCAGTTTTAAAGTTTTCAAACGATTTGGAATCTTGTTAAGAAGCTCGTTGTTGAATTGAACAATACTAGAATTATTTCTATAATTTTTTATGAGCGAATATTCCGTGGCGTTATAGATTTTTTTGAAATCCAGCATATTCTTATTGGATGAACCTCTAAATTCATAAATATTTTGGTCATCATCGCCAACGGCAATCACACGGATTTTTTCTGCTTTTTGTATAATCGTTTGCACCAATTCCCATTCTTCCGCATTTACATCTTGAAATTCATCCAAAAGTAAAACGCTTTTATTTGAAATAGAAGAAATATCAACCGCTTCATCACGTATAGCTTGAATTGCTTCTTGAATAATGTTTTCAGATTTTTTCAAGTCGCCAAGTTGACCCAGAAGCTCGAAACAAAATCCATGAAAAGTAGTGATTTTTATAAATCCAGCGAGTTTTGGAACAATTTTCTTTGTTCGTGTTCTAAATTCTAAAGAAGCCACTTTTGAAAAAGTCAGCATCAAAAATTGTTCTGGTTTTATATCTTCGAGCAATAGCAAGCTAGCAATTTTATGAACCAACACTTTTGTCTTGCCACTTCCTGGTCCGGCGAGAACTAAGATGTTATCAGATTTGCCATCGCTAATAATTTTAAGTTGATCGGTGTCTAAATTCCCGGTAATTTCTTTAAGTCGCTGAGGCGTAAGTGGTGTGCGGATTTCTTGTTTGCGTTTAGGGAAATATTTTGCTAAAAATTCTTCATAAGGTTGAGAGAAATAATCATTCACGTAAGACATAGCGGATTCATAATTTTGAAGTCTTCTTTTGGCGTATTCTCCGACAATATGGATTTGCTCGGTTTTGTGCATGTAATGATCCCCCATTTTTTGAAAATGTTCTGTTGTGAAAATCTGTTTAGTCGTGTCTATTTCTTCGACGTTCAATCGGTTGTAGCTAACCATAAATCCACCTTCAAGCTTAATTGATTTTATTTGATTGAGAAAAAGAAGTGTTTTTTCGTATCGCTTTATGTCTTCTTCTTTTATTTGACCAAAATAATGGTTGGATGCCTTTAATTCGAGCATGGAAAAACCTACGGGCAATTCTTTTTTATCGGTATTTTCAGATTGCTCATTCTGTTTTTTATGGAAGCTTTCCAGTAATTCAAAAACATCTAGGGATAAATCATGCCTCCAAATGATGTCTTTTTCTAACTCTTCTCTGTTTTTAAGTTTGATTTTGTACAATTCATTTTTGCGATCAAACCTGCTCTTTTGAATAAAATTCCGAATTTCCCAATAATTCAGGATGTTTCGAATTTCAAAAATTTCTGACTCAATTCCCATGTCCTTAACTTTTTGATTAAGCTGTCGAAACGAAATTTCAGTATTCTTTGTTATTAATTTGTGCAAAGCACTTTCTATTTTCCTATTTCTGTCCAAAATTCTTTTGGAGTGTAACTTCGATTGTGATAAATTGATAAAAGCAGTCAAATCTCTGGCATCTCCCAAAATTTTAGCATCGCGCAAAATAGCAATGGTATCTTTTATCTCTGAAAGTTTTAACCCCGTTCGCTCTGCCAAATAATCTAGGCGGCACTCATCGTCTTTCACAATTCGCTGAAGGACTCTCGAACAATGTTCTGTTTGTTTTTCGGAAATGGTTTCGTTCGTATGAATTATTTTTAACGCTTCGGGAAGATTAGAAACCATTAAACTATTGGCAAAAATACTGGAAGAATTTTGTTTGCGTTTCAAAAAACCTTGATCTTCCAAAGCGGCAATTGAAGTTTTAACTTTTGTTTCTAATTCTTGCATTTCTGTTTCCCAGCCTGCCGCTTGAGCTATTTCTAATGCCGAATTGCTTATTGCCTTTGATTTTCTGAGAGCCGATAAATTCTTTAGTGCCTTCCAAATTTGCTGAATTTGTTTATGATTTATCTTCGTTTGTTGCAACAAGTTGAAGTGCTTGTTCAAATCATCTTCGTTGAATAGAATGTAACATTGTGCTTGAATTTTCTCATTCCTACCAGCGCGACCGGCTTCTTGAATGTAATTTTCTAATGAATCAGAAATATTATAGTGAATCACTGACTTCACATCTTCCTTGTCAACCCCCATTCCAAATGCAGAAGTTGCAACAATAATATCTATTTTTCCATTCATGAAGCCATCCATGTTTTCCTTCTTGACTTCTTTGTCTAGTTTGCCATGAAAATACGTTGAATTGAATCCAAATTCTTTAATTGCACCATGAATTTGTTCAACTCTTTTCGTGCGTGAAGCATAAATTATAGCTGGTTTTTCGCATTCGGATAATAAGCGAATTAACTCAGCCATTTTTTGTTCAGGATTTTGAATATCTATAACCTCATAGCGCAAATTCGTGCGACTTGCTCGTGTAACGTATTCATCCAGTTCTAAATCCAAGCGTGTTTTAAAATACGCTTTTATATCCTCAATAACTTGTGGCTTTGCGGTCGCTGTGAAACAAGAAACTGGAATATGCCCCGTCAATTTACCTTCATTTGATGTTTTGATGAAATCAGCAATGTATAAATAATCGACCCGAAAATCTTGTCCCCAAGAAGAAAAACAATGTGCTTCATCTATAACGAACCGTGCAATGGAACGCTGTTTTAAAATTCTCAATATTGTAGGAGATCGCAAAGATTCGGGCGATAAATATAACAAATGAGCTGTCCCATTCTCAACTCTTTCGATAGCATCTTGCCTTTCTAGTGGTGAAAGCAATCCATTTATTGCAACGGCTTTGGTAATGTCGAAACGATTTTCTAAGTTTTCAACCTGATCTTTCATCAAAGAAACTAATGGTGAAATAATAACGGTTAATTGTCGCGACAATGATCCTTTCATTAATGCTGGAAGCTGAAATGTGAGCGATTTGCCACCACCAGTTGGGAAAACGGCTAAAAAGGAACTGGAATTTAAGCCAGCGCGCACCGTTTTTTCTTGCAGACTCATTTTTTCCGTTAGGTCGAAACTTCGAAAATCATCATAACCAAAATATTTAAACAATGCTTTCTTTGGCACAAGCTCCGAATTGCAATACGTGCAACTCGTATTTCCGCAGTAATTAAAACGGAAATTATCAATTATCTGTTGGGTTTTAGGAAATGTTTTACTCACCCAAGCGGGCAAAATGGATTTGTCTTCTTTGGTGTAAATCAATGAAATTGCATACGCTAATTCAACAGGGTTTTCGAGAATAATGCTGGAAATGTTTACACTGTTGCAAATTTTGTTTTCAAACAATTTAGCTATTTCTCTTTCCGAATCTGTTTTTTGATCTTGAATTTTAGCCAGCTCTAAAAAGGATTTATATTCGTTTGAATGTGAAAGTAAATTAAACAGAATTTGTTGAAATTGTTGATCCAAATCATTCAATCCGTTCAGTTCGTCGCTAAGCAAATCTGCTGTTAGTTTGCTGTCTGACAAAGGATTATTGAACGCGTCCTCATTCACAATTTTATAGCCTTTTACCAAACGATGATAGGGATTATCCTTAAATATCAAAGGCGACCACAGTAGCGTATCAATAATTTTTTTACCTTGAAAAACGGGAATTCCAAAAGCTTTTTCGAGGAATGGAATGTCATGCGCGATGATGTTATGTCCGCAAACATACTCCGCTTGTTCAATCCAATTCTGTAATTTATCGAGTGATTTTTCTCTTAATTCTTGTCCATTGAAAACAGCACCAACTTCGGCTGTTTTGTCGTTTTTCGTTTCTATATCAAAGTAGAGAACTTTATCCAATTTTCGTTGATTAAAGTGCCAAATTAATCAAAGTTGTACATGAATGAGTAAAATGAGTGTATTTTTTACAATCGATAAAAAAAGAGAAGTACTTTAAAGTGTAAAATAAACCTGATAAAAATATATTCTAGTTAAAAACTCATTTCTTCTTATCTTTTTCCCGTTCAGCTTTCTTCGCCAGTCTTTCTGTTCTGCGCTTATCTTGTTTCACTTCTTTAAATCTTTTTCGTGTTTCTTTTTTTGCTACTCGATAAGCTGCTTGTGTTTTCTTGAATTCAGCTTTCGTCAAAACATCCATTTCTGGCTCGAACATTACGTAACCGTTTAAAATGTCTGAAATTACAATTTCTGTAATTTTATTCACACCTTCTGGATCATATTTCGCATTCAAATCTTGGTCGAAAACATTCCCAATACCGCTGTAAATTGTTGATTGTAAACCGCCACGGTATTTTTTAATAATTTCCCCAACTGTCATATTTGTCTCACGGTGAACGAGTTGCATCAATAAGTTTCCTTGACTCACGTACAAGTCTCGAATCGAATATGTAAACTGATCTTTTAATTTATCATGCGTTTCTTTACTGTACTTATTTTGCTTGCGCTTTTTTTCAATATTGGCTAATTCCGTTTCGTACTCATTCAATATAACCTTAGCTTTTAAAGCCATTGGATACACGCGTCGCACTCTTTCCAGTTCACGATTGTACTCCGCTTGAAATTGTTTACTCGTATAAATTTCTGGAATAGATAAATGCATCATGAAGGTATCTTCAGATTCATTTTCTGATGATGGCAATTCTTGACCGAATATGGATAAATTGGTCATTGCAAACAATACTAAAAGAAAAATTTTCGTGGTTCTCATTTTATTTCTAATTTTATACAAACAAACATTACAAATTTATTGCCAAAAATGCAATTTAACTCATTCTTGCGGATTTTTCTCATTATTATTCTTTTAACTTCTTGTACCAACGAAAATCCGAACCTTAAATTGCCTAAAGTTCAAAAGGATGTTGTTGAAGCAGATACTCTTGCGTCTAAAATTATCGATGATCTTAACGTAGCTAAAAATCAAAAAAATGCAAAAGAATTTAAGGAGAATCTAAAAATAATCGAAAAAAAATATGGCGAACAATGGGGCTTTTGTGAATGTGTTGTAGCAAATGATTCTGTGAATATTGCCATTATCGCAACAACCATTTTTGAAGGACCAAAGTTTGATAAGTTGATGGATCGTTCCAATTATATTTCCGAAAAGTGCCAAGCATTCTTGAGTTTAGATGCCAATAAAACTCCTAATGAACGCGCATCTCATGAGCGTAAAGTCAAAAAATGTTTGCAACAAGCTAAAAAATGATTAACTTTGTGGCCAAATGTATAAACGTTTCGTAGCATATTGCTTGTTAATTGCTTTTGGAGTTCTCTTGACGCCAAGAGATTTTTGGCATGAATGCGAGGATCATCAGACGGAACTTAAAGCACATAATCATTCGGAACACAAAGACGAACATCAATGTGAACATCCAGATGGGCAGGAAGACTCCGAAGATTCATATCATTCCGATGAAAGTCACGACACTCATTTTGACAGCAAGTGTTTTGCGTGTGACTATGACATGACCGCTGCGATTAAACCAATTGCTTTTCAATTCCGCTTCGTGAAATCAGTTTACCCTATTTCACAACAAGTTCAAAACCATCTTGTAGAACTTCGTTACGTTGGAACGGACTGCCTCCGCGGTCCACCGGTTGTTTAATAATTCCATTTTTTGATTTCACTAAGTTGAAATCATAAGGTTTTATTAAATAATTACAAATCAATGAAAAATAATTTATTGGTATTTTGCTTGATAGTTTCAAGCTATAATGCTTTTGGACAAGGATTTTCGGGAAAAATTCTTGATTCATTAACAAAGGAAGGAATTCCATTTGCATCCATCATGCTTACTGATTATCAGTTAGGTGCACGATGTGACAGTGCGGGGAATTTCACATTTAAAGGTTCCTTTCCAGAATCGGTTCAACTAAAGGCTTCTAGCTCTGGTTATGAAACTCAATTCTCAGCTGTTTCAACTCTTAGTGAAATTCAAATTTATCTGAATCCACAGCATATTGAGATGCATGAAGTAATCGTTTCTGGTGCGCGAAATCAATTGCAACGTTATAATAGCACGCATATTGAGCATCGAACAATGAGCGATTTGAATGTTATTCCGGCTACGAACTTGGGGCAATCCATTGAGGCAATTCCTGGAGTTTATAACTCATCCACCGGAAACGGTGTTTCAAAACCTGTAATACGAGGTTTGCAGGGGGTTCGAGTGGTTTCACTTTTGAATGGAATTCGCATCGAAAATCAACAATGGGGCGGTGATCATGGCATGGGATTAACGGATCTTGGAATTGGAACAGTGGAAGTAATTAAAGGTCCATCTTCGCTCTTGTATGGCTCTGATGCCTTAGGTGGTGTCATTTATTTTTTCGATGAAGCATTTGCACCTCAAAAAACGCATGAATTAAAAATCACTTCACAGTTCGAAACGAATTCGATGGGAACGATAAACAGTTTGTTCTACAAGGGCTCCATCAAAGGACTGAGAATCAACGTGGGAGGAAGGTTTAACTCACAGGCTGATTATCAATTGGCTTCTAATCAATTTGTCAAAAATTCGCGTTTTCAAGAATCTTCAGGGAAAGTGAGCTTAGGTTGGAATCGTGGAAAATGGATTTCACATCTGAAATATACCTATGCATCCGCACGATTGGGGATCCCAGGACATACCCACGATAGTATAATTTCGCCCGAATTATTTAAATCTTCGGAACGGAGGAGAGCAAAAACGCTACCCGTTCAAAATTTTATAAATCATATTTTATCATTTGAAAATAAATTTGTATTTAAAAAGCATACGCTAGACCTTTTGGTGGGAGGAACACAAAACAAACTCGAAGAATTTGAGGAAAAGGTAACCATTCCATATTTGAGTATCAACTTAACAAATGTGTTGTACAATTTCAAAATGACTAGCACCTTCAATAAGCGGTTTTCTGCTGTTTACGGGATACAAGGCATGGCTCAAAATCAGGTAAATGGGACCAAAGCTGAGGAGCGTTTATTACCAAATAGTACTCAATTTGACAACGGACTTTATACCAATTTTTACATGGATTTGGCATCTTGGAAATTTCAAGTTGGAGCTAGGGCCGATGTCCGAACCATTAGGAGCTCGAAAGATTCAGTTTATTTCCCCAATGAATTTGAGAAAATATTTGGTGGCTACAATTTTGCTATTGGCGCAGTTTACTCTTCCAAAAAGCATTTGCTGCGTTTTAATGTCTCTTCAGGGTTTCGAGTTCCTCATCTCTCAGAACTTCTATCCGATGGTGTACATCATGGAACTTTCCGATACGAAATTGGCAATCGTTTCTTAAAACCAGAAAAAGCGATTCAATTGGACGTGAGTTATGAATATACATCCGAACACTTGTCCTTTGTTTTGAATCCTTTTATCTCTCAAGTAGTTGATTATGTAACGATCAACCCACGAGACAGCATCATTGACGGATTTCAAGTTTTTGAATATGAACAACTATCGAGTGTTCAGTTGATTGGATTGGATGCAGGTTTTCATTACCACCCCCATTTTGCACATTTTTTACATCTGGAAAGTTCATTCTCTTATATCCGAGGATTTTCAAGGGCAAACGGAAATTTATCACTTATGCCTCAGCCGCGCATCAATACTTCCATAATTGCCAAACTAGCGACGAAGTCGAAATTTAGAATATCAGAGATAGTGTTACAGCACACCTATTTTTTACCACAAAATAATGTGATTTTATTTGAAACAACTTCTGTTGATTATAGCTTATTGAATTTGGGCATTAATTTCACATCTGACACAAAACTGCCTTTTACATTACAATTGGGAGTGCGCAACCTAACCAATACAAACTATATCAATCATTTATCGCGACTTAAAAATATCGGCTTGGAAAGTCCAGGGCGGAATGTGTACATAAAACTTTTATTAACAATCAATTATCATGAAAAAAAGTAGTTTAATTTTATCAACAGCAGCAATTGTATTCATTTTTGCTTCGTGCAAAAAGGAAGAGTGTCACGAATGTCATTACGACAAAAATGGTTCAGAAATAGAACTTGGAAAAAAGTGCGGAGATGATTTAAAGAACATTGAAGCAAGTGGGTTTACTGACAGTGGAACGGTGTATGAAGTTCATTGCCACGAGCATTAATAAAAAAAAGCCCTCAACATGTTGAGGGCTTTTTTTATTAATCTTTTCGTTAGTAATTTGAGTGAAATTAACGCTTTGAATTTTTAATTTAAACGACACTTTTTTTTACTTCACATCAATGGTAATCATAATATCTTCTTTATCTTTTTTGTAGCATTCTAATGCAAATTTATTTGCAGAAAGCTCAACAATTCTTGAAGTGTTAAACTGATGAAGACCAATGCCTTGTGCGTTTCTCGTGTCCAATATAGAAAAACGGGTTATTTTTCCTGTATTATCGTCAACCTTAAAACCAGTTAAATAACCACCAGCTCCATCAGAATGACGTTTAGGAATTTCGCTCAAACCTAAAGTAACATTTGCAACGTGGTCTAAGAATAAAACATAATGACTGTCACCACTTTGCATGTATTTATACCCCATCCCACCTCGAGGTGATCCACCTGACTGGCTTTTTGGCAATTGGTTCATCCAAAGCAATTCACCATCTTTACTTAATTTTGCCATTAACATGTTTTGATAATAGTACGTGGTTCTTTGGTTTCCTTTGGAGTCTGTTGTTGTAACGGAATAATGTTTTTCACCAACGAATACAACACTACCATCACTATCAACGATAAGATTTCGTAAAATCATGTTACTCATGCTTAAGTCATCACCATCGTCCTCTTTTTTATCCATTTTTTTCTGACTTCTTTCAGAAGTATATTGTTTCATAATATTTACTGGAATTTCAACATCGATAGCATTGTTTAATTCACCGCTGGCATCCATTGTGAAATAAAACATGCCGTCTGTTGAATAAGCAACTGATTTTTTTGCGTTGCCATAATAACCAGCAACATACAATTCACCTTTTGGCCCTTCAAAGAAACCAATTTGATTAATCACTTTTCCTGTGAGTTCGACTTTTACAGAAGAAGCATCTGTTTTTCCTTTATCAACGGTAAGTAGTTTAACATCAAAGTTAGCTGTTCCATCTTTTTCATAACGCTTCGTTTTACCATTTTTCATCACTTCTGTTAGAATATAGATGTCACCATCACTATCAATGGTGTAAGCCAAGTTGTTCATTTCAGCTTCAGTATATGGCATTTTCACCAATTGACCAGATATTTCATTCATTTCAGAATCATAAGCGTACATTCCAATTTGATCAAAACTTATTTTATCATTTTTCTTTTCTGGTACTTTCCGGTATTTTATTAACAATTTTGAATTATCAAATGATTTTTCAAAGGCGAATTTTTTGGCAATTGAAAAAGAGATACCCGTTCCAAAATTTAATTTAGCACCACCAGTAATTTTTCCATCCACTTCAATGATTTTACTTCCCTTATCTTTAAAGGCACATTTTTCAAAATCAAGTTCACGCACATAAAGTTGTTCTTTGCTCGCTTTTTATCCCAAACAGAATAATACACATAATAATGATTGTCTAATTCCAACACATCTTCTTCAACAAATCCATCTGGAAAATCTTCGTATTCTTTGCGTTTAATTTCATTTAAAGTTTTACCTTCAAATTTTTGGATAATACATTTTTTTCCTTGGAATTTCACTGCTATTAGAGCATCTTTTTGACCGAAATATTCTTTTGTCCGTCCGTCAATTACCAGATACGGTTTGCTTAGTGAATAACTGAAGTCTTTGGAAAGTTCCACAGCAGGCTCCTTGTCATTTCCTTTTTGCGCATTCACATTCAGAGTTAACAAAGTTAAGCCAAGAATAGGAAGCACTTGTTTTGCGATTTGTTTCATTTTAAAAGTTTAAATAATTTTTGTTTAGCACATTTACAAAATGCCTGCCAAATTAATCTTTTTTTTAAGAAAAAAGCAATGTTATCAATGAAACTTCAATAATCACATCAACTATTTTACCCTCAATTTTCTTTCCAAATTTAAAGAAATCAATGCTGTTAATTACGTTTTTTATTTCACGATGACAAGTTTTAAAGACTCTGTGAAGAACACGAAGTAGAGTGATTTAGTAGATTCTGAGGTTGTTTTTTAATTAATTAATTCGCAAATATAGCTTGCGGAATGTGATGAAAAAATTTAGATTCCGCAAGCTATAATTCGTGATTATTTATGTTGTCTTCCAAAAAATAGATGAATAAAGAAATATTAAATCAAATCTAACTTCAATTATTTAAATTGATAAATAGCGAATTTTGTGATGATTTTTTTTGTAAAATGCTAAGAAAATACATTCAATTTTGCTGTGAAAATTAATTATAGCTTACGGAATCTGTTAAAAAAAATAAGATTCCGCAAGTTATAATTCGTGAGATTGAGTTTTTATTTTCAGGGAAAAATGGATGAGTATTAATAAAATACGCAACGATGGCGCACGTCAATCAACTAAATTTTTTAAATACGGAACTAGTATGATTATTAATCAATGCTAAGAAAACACTTTCAATTTTGCTGTGAAAATTAATTATAGTGTGCGGAATCTTATAAAATAAACAAGATTCCGCACACTATAATTAAAATTATTTGATATTTTTGTTCTATATATTGGTGTTATGGTAGTAAATAAGCTATTTGGTAGAGGTGCAGAAAAGCAACTATTAGACGCGCATTATAAAAGTGATGTCTCTTGTCTTTTAGCCGTTATAGGCCGAAGACGAATAGGTAAGACCTATTTAATTAGACGAGTATTAGACCGTAAAATTGACTTTGAGATGGTGGGGTCTCAAAATGGAACGCAGAAAGATCAGCTCCAAAATTTTCAGATTGCACTTAAGAATTACTCTCAAACTCCAATTTCTTTGCCAAAACCTAAAAATTGGATAGAGGCTTTTGAACAATTAAAACAATATCTAGTAGTAAAAAAAGGAACAAAGAAAAAAGTGATATTCTTGGACGAATTCCCATGGATAAACACTCCTAAAAGTGGATTTGTAGAAAAATTTGCACATTTTTGGAATAGCTGGGCAAGTGAAAATAAGGTGATGATCATTATTAGTGGTTCAGCTGCTACGTGGATGGTGAAAAATATAGTGAATGGTAAGGGCGGTTTGCATAATCGGATAAGTCAAACTAGTTATTTGCATCCATTTACACTTCGTCAATCAAAAGAGATGCTACGGGGAATGGGGATCAAAGCTACAAATAGTCAATTGGCTGAGTTGTATATGGTGCTTGGTGGTGTGCCTTATTACTTGTCTTTGATGGAAAAAGATAAAAGTATTCAACAGAATATTGACTCTTTATTATTTAAAAAAACGGGGAAATTATTCAACGAGTATCAAAATTTGTTACCAGCCCTGTTTGATAATGCAAAAAATCACATGATGGTTTTGGCTGTCTTGGCGAGTAAGTGGAAAGGCTTGAGCAGGAGTGAAATAACAAGCACTTATAAAAAAAAAGATGGAGGTGGGTTAACAAAAATCTTAATTGACTTAGAGCAATCAGGATTTATAAGTTCATACATTCCTTTCAAAAAAACGAAGAAAGATACCTTATATAGAATCTCAGATTCTTACTCATTATTTTATTTGAAATTCCTAAAACGATATAGAAAAGATTCCTTTTTTGATGTTTCCAAAACAGCCAATTATCGCATTTGGTGTGGCTATGCATTTGAAAACCTTTGTCTGCAGCACGTGCCTGAGATTCAAAATGTTCTTGGTATTTCCAAAATTAAATCAGGATCATCTTCCTTTTTATTCAAAGGAAACCTCGATGTTGATGGATTTCAAATTGATTTGTTAATAGAACGAGCAGACAATGTAATCAACGTCTGCGAAATGAAATTTCACAGTTCTGCATTTTTAATTGATAAAAAATACTACAATCATGTCAAATATTTTCTCTCCAAATTTCAAGAAATTATTGGAGATAAATCGGTGATTCATTTCACGATGATAAGTTCTAATGGCATCGTGAAGAATACATATTATAAGGAATTAGTAGATTCAGAGATCGTTTTGAATCAATTGATTTTTTGATTATAGCTTGCGGAATGTGAT